>Ga0316622_100000134_pt1 | contig 36431 bp, 33 predicted proteins | sample OWC_Aug_OW2_C1_D_FD_207646 | JGI IMG/M metagenome (GOLD analysis project Ga0316622, IMG submission 207646) | Wetland soil microbial communities from Old Woman Creek delta, Ohio, United States - OWC_Aug_OW2_C1_D5_C | ecosystem: Environmental > Terrestrial > Soil > Wetlands | place: USA: Ohio... | reverse complement strand
CCGTGCATCCCCCTTGGGTAGCAATTCAGAGTTTCTTTGGACACCCTTGCCTTCGCCTACATCTTCCCTTCTCACAGGGCAATGGCTGGACTTCCACCAGCTTGCTGACTACCATGCCAGTCGCACCCGGAAACGCTCTCGCTTATTCCGGCCTACATGACTGGTGGTGTTTTTTCGATTGAAACCGGCGGCGAATTTCATCGAAATACGCGGTTGAGGCGGTTTGCCATAACCGCAAGCTCCAGAGCCTGACGCACAAGCCAAAGCGCTTTGAGATTGGCGAGCAAGGCAAAGAACCTTGTGACTATAGCGGAAAGGCTTGCGAACTAGCCTTTCATCCGCACCACACCATCAAGCCTTAGCCTTGATCAGTTTACTCTTCCAAATGCCATCGCAAGCGAAACAAACCCAGCCCCAGCGCAACCAGTCCAGCAAGGCCACGGCCATCCATAGCGACCAAGCCAGCATCAACAGCCGGTAAGCCATCAGCGGCACGGAAACCACGATTGCCGTCGGCAATTCGGCAGGGCTGCGGTCTTGGTACCAGTTCAAGTCGTAAGCGGTCGATTGATTGCCGGTAATCTGCATATCCGGCTCCCCCAGCAGGCCTTGCTGAACGGCGGTAAACAGCAGCACCAGCGACGATAGTGTCAGGAGCGCCAGGCCGACTTGCGCCAGATTGAAGCGTCTGGCCGATTCCGGGGCATGATGTTGCCGCCAGCCCAGGGCCAGCAGCCAGCCCACCACCAGCAAGGCCGCGCCGATATGAATCTGGCTCAGACCTATCAATAGCAAAAACCACTGCCAGTGTCTTAACGGCGTCAATCCTATCTTCCCCAATCCCGCCGCCAGCAGGGCCAGCACGATCAACAGCCCCCAGATCAAGGCCGCCGGCCCGAACTTCGGTCCCCAGGTACACAATACCCAGCGATCCTCGCCGGATATCACCTGGAGATGGCTGTTGACGCTGTCGGCGCCTAGATTGACTCGTGGCGTGGTCAACAGCGTGCGCTGGGCTATCGGCGATTGCCAATTCAATACGATCTGCTGGGCGCCGGGCCTGATCGGCAAGGTCACCGTATCGGCCTTTTGCCGAATAGGCTGAGTAACGCCATCTATGGATACGCTTTGCAGCACGGCCTGTTCCGGCAGGACGATATTGTGCTGGCCCCCCTTGGAGCTGCGGATGACGAGCGTCAATTCGGCATCCTCGCTACGCTTGCCGGGATTGATCCGCAACTCGCTCTTGTCTATGGTGAGCGTGGCACCACTCACGGCTTGCGGCCGGTTGACATCCAGCCTTACCGTTTCTCCCGGCCACGGCCGCCATTCCGGCATCCATATCCCCTGGGCATCCTGATGATGAACCACGGCGATGCCCGAGGTTTGGAGGTGCCAGATCGGGCTGACGTCGGCGCGCCACAGCTCGCTCCATTGCGAAGTATCCGCCGCCTTGAGTTCCAGGCTTTCGGCCTTTGCCAATAGCGACTGCCATTCCAGTTCGTTTTGTCCGGCCGCCATGTTGACCAACACCTTGCCATCCTTGACACGGATCTCGGGCGAAGTGACCGCCTCGCCGGGCAGCAACGGCAGTTCCAGCACGATAGCGCTATCGCTCTCCGCGAGTCTTACCACGCGGGTGGTGACGCGCCAATCCAGCCCCAGGTGTAGCGTCCTTTCGATACGTACGAAGGCCGGCAGACTGCTTTGTTTCAGCACCGATGCCGTTCCCGTATCCAGGCGGCTAAACTCCAGCTGCTGCCCGACCCTGCCGTCCTCGTAAACGCCATCCACGACCCAACCGTCCGCCTTCAATACCGTGTATTGCGGCGGCAAAGGCAGCGGCAGGCTGAATCGGTCGTGCGAGGCATGGCGGCCGGACAGCACGACCTTGTGCACTCCCTTATCGAGTGCCAGCCACAGCACATCATCGTCCGCCCTGATCAAGGCCGCCGCCTCCTTGCCGTCCACGCCGACCCGTTCCGGCATCCATTGTTCCAACTTGGCCGGCAAAGGCACCGCCACGTCCTGCTGGGCATGAACCTCGAGTTCGATGGACATTTCGGCCGGTTTGACGCTGAGATTCATCGCCGCAATCTCGGCACAAGCCGGCAAGCATTGCGGCGCCTCCAGCAATCGGCTTTTCAATTGATCCAGCATCTGCTGGCCGGGAAAATCCGCGTAAACATTTTGAGCCGGCAAGGGCAACAACAGCAAGGCCACGACGCAACTCAGGGTCGGGGCCGAGAATTTCCACGAACCACTCATTACACCCAGCATCCGCAATGCCAGCGCCGCCGTCAACAGGGCCTGAACAAAATGCAGCAGCCTGGTCACCGAGGGCGGCAAATACCACAAGCGAAGCGACTGTCCGCTGTCGACCGCGCCGTTCCAGGACAGATGCAACTGTTGCCATTGCCATTGCGGCAAGCCGGGACCAGTCTGTAGATTGGCATCGGGATCGATGCGGTCGAAATTGACCGCCGGCTTGGCAAGGGAGGCCAGTGAGGCGGAATCCGCACGGTTCTTCTTCAACATCATCCTTTCCTCGCTTTTTTCGGCCATGGCTGGCGCCGGCGCTGCCTCCATTGCCATCATTTGCGCGCTACCGCCATCAGCGCCGGCGGAATAGGTCGGTTCCGTGATGGTCTGCCAGGGCTTTTCCAATTGCGGATAAAGGCCGATGCGAATCTGGGCGATCATGAACGGCACAACGATCACCAGCAAGGCCAGCCAACAGGCGTTGCGGTACCATGCCACCCAGCGCAAGAAGCGATTTGCCGGCAATACTCGGATTAAGGCCAGCGCCGCCAGGATATGTAGCCAGATCAGTTGCGGCGCATCGGCCTCATGCCAGATCAATATCAGGCTGATCAGCGCGAACAGCCCCCACTGCCAATCCCACAGACGCCCGATCGCGAGAGCGGCGATCAGTACCAGAAACAGATCCAGTAAGGTCCAGCGCGTCAACCAGCTGTCCGGCACGTTATCGACCCCGCTCACCGCCAGCAGACGCCAGCCAGGTGGCACGTTCAAGTCGGCCTCGACCTGCTTAAAACGCTGCTCCCAGCCGGTCGCGCTCAACGCATCGATAGGCCCGGTAATACGGCTGTCGGCGCTCAAATCGATCGCGCCGCGCCTGACCTCGACACCTTGCCGACCATCGCCCAGTTGCGTGATCAACTGGTTCTGCCCATTCAACAATACCTGTCCCAATTGAGTATTCGCCAAGGAATTCAAGCGCCAGTCCAGGGTCATCGTGCCGTTGATCCGGTCATTGACGGTATAGCCGCCGCCGTCGAAATCCAGCCACAGCTTGCGATTCAGGCTCAGTTGATTGGGTTCCGGCTCGGGATCGCCGCGGCGTATCACCTTGAATCCCATGCGCTCGCCCTGTTTGACTTGGTAAGCCGGCAGATGCCGCCATTCGCCGGGAAGATTGGTCTGGCTGCCATCGATCGCCACCAGGTTTTGGATTTCGACCAGCCGCAAGGCCGGCATGGCCTGAAATACCCAGACTTCCGATGGCGGCCATTCCGTGTCGGCAACCCCAAAATCCAGTTGCGCTAAAGGCTGTGGATGACGGGTATGAATCCGTATGGACCAGCGTCCGGGCCTGACCTGAACCAACAAACGGCCGTCGGCCTCTATCCTGGCCGGTAAGGGGCTATTGATCTCCACCGGAATGAAGGCCGGCAACAGCGCATGCGGCAGGCTGACCTCGCGCGACGCGCCAGACACTTCCAGCTCCAACTGCGTCACGACCTGTAGGGGCACGTCGTCGATGATCTGCCTGAACACCTGAATATCCAGACGATTCCGGCCATCGTCGGCCTGTTTTTCAGCGCTGGCGTTCAACCATAGTGCCCCCTGCTTGATCTCGGGATAGGCGATATCCTTATCGTTGAGATTGAGCCGAACCAGGCCCACGCTATCGGGTATCGCCAGGGATTCCGGCGGCTTATCCCAGAAAAATCGGCCGCTAATCTGGTATTGCCCGGCCGGCAGCTGTATGGCCGGTTTATCGTCTTTCGTTACCACCGCCACGGCCTGCTGGTTGATGCTCACCTGTTGCGGCCAATGCTCGTTATCGCCCGGCAAAATCACCCAGTCCTTCCGGTACAGCGTCCAGCCTATGTCGAACGTACCGCCGCGACCTTGCAGCTTCAAGCTCAACGCTCCCGGCCAGCCGCAGCGCTTATCCTGAAAATCCTGATAAAAAAATGGACATTGATGCTGATCTTCATCCGCCAACACCCAGCCGATCCAGGGTTTCAAGGGTTCTGGGACGTCCTGCGGCGTGATCGCCGATGCCGAAGTTCCGTATAGCAACAGGATGATCAGGTATGCGATGAAACGTTTCATTTCTTTTCTCCGGAGCAAAGCTGTCGAACAAGTGTAGCCAGAGTTACCGTCTAGGGCTAAGAAACCCTTAAAATCGTATCAGCCAATCGAAATGCTTCCAGGAAAACATTTAATAAGGGGGTTCCGCTCGGCAAGATTCCATTCGTGGCGAGCTGACCGGATTTAATGGCCCGCCGTCCGTGTTGGGTCTATCGAAGGCCTTGACTGGAATTTCCTTAAAAAATGAGCTCTTGGAGGCAATCCTTGCCGATTTCGTATGGTAACCATTTCGCATAATCTATAGAATCGTAAGGGTTTACCCTTAGTTATCATAGAGAAAAGCCAGCTCATGCCAAAATTCCGTAGCGTTGCGATTTGTCTGTTACTAATTTTGTTTTCTACAAATCCTCGGGTCTGGGCGGAAACTGCGGCTCAACCCCAACCCATTCAGCAAGCCCCGGCTATCGGCAAATGGTTTAGCCAACAATGGCAGCGATTGCAGGATGTTCTGAACACCAAGCCAGCCGAACCCTATCGCCCCACGTTCGGTGCGCAAAGCCTCGGCGGCGAAAAGGAATACATCGTCGGCATTCATCCCTTGCACAACCCCAAGCGGCTGTTCGACGTATACGGACCTATCGTCGACGCCATCAATGCCAAAATTCCGGCGTACCGATTTAAACTGGAAGCTTCCCGCAATTACGAAGAATTTGAAAAAAAACTCTACAGCGGCCATTTTGATTTTGCGATGCCCAATCCTTTACAAACCATCAAATCGCTGGATCACGGCTATCGGATATTCGGTAAAATGGCCGATGACAATGAGTTTCGCGGCATTATTCTGATCCGCAGGGACAGCGGCATCCGCGATGTCAGCGATCTGAAGGGCAAAGCAGTGTCCTATCCCGCCAAAACGGCGCTGGCAGCCACCTTGATGCCTCAATATTATCTGCATACCCATGGCATCAACATTAATACCGATATTGAAAACCGTTATGTCGGCTCGCAGGAGTCGTCGATCATGAATGTACTGCTAGGTCATGTCGCGGCCGCCGCTACTTGGCCAGTGCCCTGGAAAACCTTCAGCGCCGAAAACCCCGAGCAAGCCGCGCGGCTCGAGGTGAAATGGCAAACCGAGGCCTTGCAAAATAATGGCTGGGTGGTACGCAACGATATTCCGGCTTCGCTGGTGGAGCAGTTTGCCGCCATACTGTTTTCCCTACAAGAAACCGAAACCGGCCAAAAAATGCTGGCAGCCGTGCCCGTTTCCCACTTCGAAGCGGCCAACGATCAAACCTACGCGCCGGTCCAAGCTTTTTTAAAAGTCTTTAGTCAGACCGTACGCCCCCTAGAATAATGCCGCGATTTTCCAGAGTAAATTTACCGGCCTGGCTATCGTGGCTGTGGCAAGATTCGATTCAACGCCGTTTGGCGCTGGCTTTCGGCGGCATTGCCTTGCTGATGATGCTGGGCCTGTCCGGTCTGTTGCTTAAACAACAGCGAGACTTTCTCGACGAAGCCAGCATCCGCCGTGCAAGCGCGTTGGCTAACGGTTTGGCGCACAGCAGCAGCTCCTGGGTGCTGGCAAATGACTTGGTTGGCCTGAAGGAAGTGCTGCAAGGTTACGCGGACACTCCCAATTTGCAGCGAGCCTTTGTGCTGTCTCCGCAAGGTGAAGTACTGGCTTCAACACTGCCTGGCGAGATCGGATTATTCGTCAACGATGCCGTCAGCCGGGAAATGCTGGGGGGAGCTCCTCAACCCCTGGTTTGGGTTGCGGATGAAAATTTGATCGATGTCTCCGCGCCGATTCTGATGAATACCCGCTTGATAGGCTGGGTGCGGATCGAGCTGGATCAAGAGGCCACCAAGGCCAATTTGCGGGCCGTGGCGATGATCAGCCTGGAATTTATCGTGATTACGGCATTGATCGTACTGCTGGTCGCGATGCTGCTGTCCAAAAACTTCGTCAAACGCTTGAAGCAACTGATGCGCGTGGCGGCGAAAATTGAAAACGGTTCGCGCGCCGAACGTTGCCAGTTGCGGGGCAACGATGAAATTAGCCAACTGGGCCGTTCGCTGAACAACATGCTGGACACCATTGTCAGTTCCGAGCGCCAGCTGGACCGCCTGAACCGCGTCTATGCCGCCTGGACGGACAGCGTGGCAACCATCGTTCGCGAAGCCGACGAACAAACACTGCTGACGCGAATTTGCGAAATTCTGGTGGAAAAAATCGCTTTGCGGCTGGCCTTTGTCTGTATGGTTGATCCCGCCGGCGGGATCGGGATAACGACGAGCAGCGACCCGAACTCGGCATATCTGAACAAGCTAAAAATTTCGGTAGACCCCAATATACCGGAAGGACACGGGCCGGTAGGCCAGGCCATACGCCACCAGGCACCGCATATTTTCAACGATTTCCTCAACGCCGCCGATACGGCGCCCTGGCACCAGGTAGCCAAGCAAGAAGGCATTAATTCGGTGGCGGCATTTCCGCTACACCGCGACGGCCAAGTCATCGGCGCGCTGGCGGTATATTCGGCCGAACTCAATTATTTTACCGATGACATCATCACCCTGCTGAGCGGCCTGGTGAACGACATGTCATACGCGCTGGATAATTTCGATCATGAGCGCCAGCGCCAGCAGGCCGAAACCGAATTGACGCTGGCGGCATCGGTATTCGATAACAGCCAGGAAGGCATCATGATTACCAATGCCGATAAGATCATCCTGCGAGTCAACAATGTATTTACCAAGCTGACCGGCTATCAGCCCGAGGAAGTCATTGGCCACACCCCGGAGCAGATGAGCTCCGGACATCACAATGCCGAGTTTTACCGAGCCATGTGGGAAAGCGTCGAGGCTCACAAATACTGGCAAGGCGAAGTCATCAATCGCCGCAAGAACGGCCAAGTCTATCCCGAATGGCTGACCATCACTCAGGTCATCAATAAGGCCGGCAAGGTCACTCATTATGTCGGCACTTTTATCGACATCACCGACCGCAAGCTCAACGAAGAACGGGTCTTCAAGCTGGCATTCTACGATCCATTAACCGAGCTGCCCAACCGGCGCCTGCTGGTGGACCGCTTACGGGAGACTCTGGTCGGCAATCAACGCAAGCAACGTTACGGTGCCTTGATGTTCATGGATCTGGACCGCTTCAAGATCCTAAACGATACGCAGGGACACGATCTCGGTGACCAGTTACTGATCGAAGTCGGCAAACGCATCGCCGGCTGTGTTCGAGAGGAAGACACCGTCGCCCGACTGGGCGGCGATGAGTTCGTGATACTGCTGGAGGACCTGGGCGCCGACGCCACGAAGGCAGGCGTCTATGCTCAACGGATAGGCAACAAATTACTGAAAGCCTTGAGTCAGATTTATCTGCTGCACCATTTCGACCGACTGGGCAATTCATCGGCGCTGGAACATCATTCTAGCGCCAGTATCGGCATCACGCTGTTTTTCGGCACCGAAATCAATTCCGAGGATTTGCTGAGGCAAGCGGACATGGCGATGTATCAGGCCAAACAGGCTGGACGCAATACCCTGCGTCTATTCGATCCCGACATGCAATCCAGCCTCAACCAGCGCGCCGCTCTGGAAGCCGACCTGCGCCAGGCCTTGCATCACAACCAATTCCGGCTGTCCTATCAACTTCAGGTCGATGAACGTTGCCAACCCGTCGGAGCGGAAACCCTGCTGCGCTGGGAACATCCCTTGCGCGGCCAGATCCTGCCGGATGAATTCATCCCACTGGCAGAAGAAACCGGCCTGATCGTGGCGATGGGTTGGTGGGTATTGATAGAAGCCTGCAAGACGCTCAATAACTGGGCGCAACATCCGATGACGGCCGCCTTGACGCTGGCCGTCAACGTCAGCGCCAAGCAACTGGGGCAAGCCCATTTCGTCGAGCAGTTGCAGAGCATCCTCAAAAGTACCGGCGCCGATCCTCAACGCCTGAAACTCGAAATTACCGAAAGCACCATTCTCGAGAATCTGGAACAGACCATCGGGATCATGCATGAACTGCGCGCGCTGGGACTAAGTTTTTCGATGGACGATTTCGGTACCGGGTATTCTTCGCTGTCCTATTTACAGCGCTTACCGCTGACGCAATTGAAGATCGACCGCTCATTTGTCCACGACCTACATGAGGACGGCAACGATGCGGCCATTATCCGCACCATACTGGCCTTGGGTAAGAGCCTGGATCTCGAGGTCGTCGCGGAAGGCGTGGAAACCGATACCCAATGCGAATATCTGCTCAATAACGGCTGCCGTTTGTTTCAGGGCTATCTGTTCGGCAAGCCGGTGTCACTATACGAGTTCGAACAACGGCTCGCCCCCTACAGGAACAAAAGCAACGGACACGGCAGTTCGGAACCTCGACTCGGCTAAACCGCCGACGTCGCGCTATTGAATCGAGAACCGTGAGGCCATGAATAAAATATCCCTGCTTTTTTTGTTGCCGCTATTGGCAATTCAGCACTTGGCTCATGCGGACAACACCGACTCGCCCTATTTCAAGGGCGGCAAGTTGGATGCTTATTACGACCGCTCGGATAACGGCGATTTTCGAGTCAACAGCATGATATGGGCGCCGGGTATCAAGGGCGGCCATGGCGTGATCGTTCCCGAAACCGGCGGCCAGGATGTCAATTACTATGGTGGTTTCGTCCGGCCGTTGTTGACTCGTCCGGAGCTGGGCGACCTGATACTGGGGGCACAGGAGATTACCCAAGGCGACAAAAATCAGACCGAAGTTCAAGGCGAATACCGCTTGCCTTCCGGCCTGGGCTTGGGCGGCGGTTTTGTCGACCGCAAATTCAGCGCCGAGGACATCAAATTCGCCAAGATTTCCTACCGCAACGCATGGCAAGACATCCAATATATATTGGCAAGCCAGTGGCAAAACTATCAGGGCCGCGATTATCCCGGCGGTTATATTGCCGTCTACAACAAGCAGCTGATGGCGACCTGGGGCAGCGACGGCGAACAATGGCGCGGCACTTTCGGCTATGTGGCGCCCGATCAAGGCCGCAACCAGTTACGCCCGGCGATTGAAGTCTTTTATGTCGACAATACGATAGGCAAGATCGACGGCGCCAAGGACTTGTGGGTAAGTGGCAGTCTAGGCTTTCGCAGAGGCTTTTTAGGCCACGAATCGCGGCTAGGCCGGGCCATGGGACCTACCGGCGTGGAAATGGCCAATCCGATAGGTTATCTTAATCCCAACTTCAACCGCCGCCTCACCGCCTGGGAAATAGGCGAATTCGTCAATTTCCGTTTTATTCACACCACACTGCCCAACGGCAAGCGAGTGGAAACCTTGGAAACCGCCGTCTATCCTGGTCAATTACTGCGTATGGAAGGCTTTGTCAGCGCGCTGTTCGTCGGTGTCGGCAATACCAGCCCCAATCCCGGCCAAGACGGCGTCAGCGGCCTGTTCGGCTACCACAAGCGCATCGGCAATTTTGAATCCAGTGCTCGCCTCCAGCACGATTTCGACCGCGACGATACTTCGCTATTTATTGATGTGATTCACTGGTTATGATGCAGCGCCACCTATGGTTATTACTTTCGATCCTGTTCGTTCAACAAGCCTGGGGCGGCGAGCCGGTTCGCATCGGGATCCTGTCGTTCCGGGCCTTGGAACAGACCCAACAACAATGGCAACCTTTGGCCGACTATCTGCAACGCAGTATTCCCGAGCAGCGCTTTGAAGTAGTGGCCTTGTATCTTCCGGAGCTCAGCAAGGCCGCGACAGAGAACCAGCTGGATTTTGTATTTACCAATCCCGAGCATTTCGTGATGCTGCGGCAAGCTATCGGCCTGGCGGCCATCGCCACCATGATGCCGACGATGGAAGGGCATCCGGTCAACCAGTTTGGCGGAGTAGTGTTTTGCCGAGCCGATCGCGGCGATATTCAAACTCTGTCCGATTTGGCGGGCAAAATCATCGCCTCGCCAACCCAGGCCTCGTTCGGTGGCTACGTGATGCAGCGCTGGGAGCTATTCCGGCGCGACATAAAACCCGGCGAATTTCGGTTCACCGGCATGCCGCACGACAAGGCGGTGGACGAGGTGCTACAGGGCAAGGCCGATGCCGGCTTCGTGCGCACCGGCATCCTCGAGGCCTTGAGCCAGGAAGGCAAGCTAAAGGCTAACACGCTGAAAGTACTCAATCCGCAAAACCGCGGTAATTTCCCGCAAATGCTTTCCACCGATCTTTATCCAGAATGGCCGTTTGCGGCGCCGCTTGCCACGCCGCCAGCCTTGATCAAAGCCGTTTCTCTGGCCTTGCTTAATCTCAACCCGGACGATCCCGCGGCACGGGCGGCGCATATCTACGGTTTCACGGCGCCGGGCGATTACTCGTCGGTGGAAGCCATTTTGCTGCGGCTCGACCTGCATCCGCAGGAGTTTAAACACATCGACCTTCTCGATGTGTACTATAAATACCGGCACAGTATATGGGTGGGAAGCCTGACCTTGCTGATCATAGGCTTATTGTCGGTCAAACTATTCCACGGTAACCGGCGGCTGAAACGCACGCTGATGAAAATGCAACAAGCACAGATGGAATTGAATCTGCACGATGCGGCGCTAATGGCTAGCGCGGATGCAATCATTATTACCGACATCGATGCGGTGATTCAGTGGGTAAACCCGGCTTTTTGCGCCTTGACCGGCTATTCCGCTGCCGAAGCCTTGGGCCACACGCCGACGGAACTGGTTAAGTCCGGCGAGCAGGATCAGGCTTTCTACCGGCGACTCTGGGCCACCATCCGGAAGGGCGAAAGCTGGCGCGGAGAAATCATTAACCGCAGAAAAAACGGCGAGTTGTATCACGAGCAACTCAGCATCAATCCCGTCTATGGCGACGGCAAAAATATCACGCACTTTGTCGCCGTAAAACAGGATATTACCGACCGCAAGCAAATCGAGGAAACGATTCGGCAAATGGCGTTTTACGATCCACTCACCCAGCTTGCCAATCGCCGCCTACTGGTCGACCGACTGGAGCACACCATTAGCAGCTGCCGCCGCACCCACCAAGGCGGTTTATTGTTTATCGATCTGGACCACTTCAAGGCGCTTAACGATGAATACGGTCACGATGCCGGCGACCAGCTGCTGGTTGAAGTGGCGAACCGCCTGAAAGCCCACGTCCGCCAGGAAGATACCGTCGCAAGGCTGGGCGGCGATGAGTTCGTGGTGTTACTGGTGGACCTGGATGCGAATCGGACGCCCGCTCGGCAACAGGTGGAAAAAGTAGCATTGAAGATACACACGGCCGTCGATCAGCCTTATACCTTGCAAATAAACGATAAGCAAAATACCAACCGCGCAGTTTCCTACAGTTTGACGGCCAGTATAGGCATCACGCTGTTTCTCGACGACGATCATAGCGGCGAAAAAATTCTCAAGCACGCCGATGACGCCATGTACGACGCCAAGCACAGCGGCCGCAACAGTATTCGCAGCTTTATATCCGGGAAGTAGGGAGTAGAAAGTGGGGAGTTGATTTTGGCTTCCCACTTCCCACTCACCATCTTGCCCGCTGACAGATATAATTCACTAGAATCAATAGCTTGTCACAAGCCACCCGATTTACCCCGATTTGCAATAGAATAGCGCCATTCTCATCCATACACATCCCGCAGGAGCGTTTTTAATGGCTGACAGCAATACGATAAATCTGGTCCTGAACGATCAGCAAAAACAGTGCGAACTGAAGATCTTATCCGGCTCGATGGGCCCCAAGGTCATCGACATCCGCCGCCTGCATGCGGAAACCGGCATGTTTACCTATGACCCCGGCTTTACCTCCACCGCCAGTTGCACCTCGAAAATCACCTTTATCGACGGCGATGCCGGCATATTGCTGTACCGTGGCTACCCGATCGAACAACTGGCCGAAAAATGCGATTTTCTGGAGGTCTGTTATCTGCTGCTGAATGGCGAGTTGCCGAATGGTGCCGAGATGAAAGGTTTCGTCACCAGCATCAGCCAACACGTGATGGTGCATGAACAATTGAGCAAATTCTACAGCGGTTTCCGCCGCGACGCCCATCCGATGGCGGTACTGGTCGGCGTGGTCGGCGCACTGTCCGCCTTCTACCACGACGTGATGGACATCACCAGCCGCGAAGACCGTTACATGTCGGCGATACGCCTGATCGCCAAGATGCCGACCATGGTGGCGATGTGCTACAAGTACAGTATCGGCATGCCGTTTATCTACCCAAAACGCAAGCTGGGCTATGCCGAAAACTTCATGCGCATGATGCACGGCGATCCGGGTGACGACTACATCGCCAACCCGGTGTTGGTCAGAGCCTTGGATAGAATCCTGATTCTACACGCCGATCACGAACAAAATGCCTCGACCTCGACGGTACGCCTGGCCGGATCCAGCGGCGCCAATCCCTATGCCTGCGTGGCAGCCGGTATCGCTTGTTTGTGGGGAGCGGCCCACGGCGGTGCCAACGAAGCCGTGTTGAACATGCTGGAAGAAATCGGCGATATTTCGCGGATCGGCGAATATGTCGCCAAGGCCAAGGATAGAAATGATCCGTTCCGCCTGATGGGCTTCGGTCATAGGGTTTATAAAAATTACGATCCGCGCGCCAAGCTGATGCGTCAAACCTGCCATGAAGTGCTGGACGAGCTGAACCTGAATGGCGACCCGTTATTCAAACTGGCGATGGAACTGGAGCGCATTGCGCTGGAAGATCCGTATTTTGTCGAAAAGAAACTCTATCCCAACGTCGATTTTTATTCCGGCATCGTCCTGCGGGCGCTGGGAATCCCCACCGAAATGTTCACCGCCATCTTCGCACTGGCCAGATCGGTAGGCTGGATCGCGCAATGGGACGAAATGATCTCCGATCCCGAGCTCAAAATCGGCCGCCCGCGCCAGCTGTATCAAGGCGTGATGACACGGGACGTGCGGCCGATTTCCAACCGCTAATTGGACAGGGCGATTGTAAAATCGCCCCTACACTGTTACTGCGCCTTAATGTCGCCCTGGTGTTCCAGGAACCACTGGTAAGTCGCCGCTAATCCTTGTTCCAGACCAATTTTCGGCTGCCAACCCAAGGAACGGAGTTTGGATATGTCCATCAGTTTCCTGGGCGTACCATCCGGTTTGCTACTATCCCAGCAGATCTCGCCCCGGAAACCAACCACCTTGCCTACGGTTTCCGCCAGTTCACGTATCGTCACGTCTTCGCCCGTGCCGACATTCAAATGCGACAGCATCGGTTCGGTAACTGATTGATAGGTCACTTTATCGAGCTCCAGCACATGCAGGCAAGCCGCCGCCATGTCGTCGACATGCAGAAACTCGCGCATGGCCTTGCCGCTACCCCAGACGCTGACGGTCGCCGCATTGGCTAACTTGGCGTCATGGAATTTGCGGATCAATGCAGGTATTACGTGGCTGTTTTCCAGATGGAAATTGTCGTTCTGTCCGTATAGATTGGTCGGCATCACCGAGCGATAATCCGTACCGTATTGGCGGTTATAGGATTCGCACAGCTTGATGCCGGTAATCTTGGAAATCGCGTAAGGTTCGTTGGTCGATTCCAGAATTCCCGTCAACAATGCCGATTCCCGCATGGGTTGCTCGGCAAATTTCGGATAAATGCAAGAACTGCCCAGGAACAGCAATTGTTGACATCCCACTTGCCAGGCCTGATGAATGACATTGGCCTCAACCATCAGATTCTGATAAATGAACTCGGCCGGGAACGAGTTGTTGGCGTGGATGCCGCCGACCTTAGCCGCGGCCAGAATCACTTGGCTTGGCTTTTCCCGGTCCATGAATCCGCGAACGGCTGCCTGATCGGTCAAATCCAGCTCGGCATGAGTACGCACCACGATATTATTGTAACCGGCATCTAGCAGTTGCCTGTGTATCGCCGCCCCGACCATGCCACGATGGCCGGCCAGATAAATTTTTTTCCTTTTGTCGGCCATGGCCTCACTCCCTGCTAACTGATACGTTGTAGCCCTGGTTTTTGAGCAATGCGTGCTTTTGCGCCTGCTCAAGATCGTAAGCCACCATTTCGCTGATCATTTCGGCCAGCGTGATTTGCGGGACCCAACCCAGATTGTTTTTGGCATTGCTCGGATCGCCGAGCAGGGTTTCCACTTCCGCCGGACGGAAATAACGCGGATCGATGGCGACGATGTTTTGCCCAACCTTCAAGGCAGGCGCCTTATCGCCGCTGATAGACGAGACGTAGCCTTTCTCATCGACGCCTTCGCCTTCCCAGCGCAACGTCACACCCAATTCCAGCGCCGACATTTCGATAAACTGGCGGACCGAATACTGCACGCCGGTGGCGATCACGAAATCCTCGGGTTTTTCCTGTTGCAGCATCATCCATTGCATCCGCACATAATCCTTGGCGTGACCCCAGTCCCTGAGCGAATCCATGTTACCCATGTACAGGCATTGCTCCAGGCCGGTGGCGATATTGCTCAAACCTCGGGTAATCTTGCGAGTCACGAAGGTTTCGCCGCGACGCGGTGATTCGTGGTTGAACAGAATGCCGTTGCAGGCATACATGCCGTAAGCTTCGCGGTAATTGACGGTAATCCAGTAAGCGTATAGCTTGGCAACCGCATAAGGCGAGCGAGGATAAAAAGGCGTGGTTTCCTTCTGGGGAATCTCCTGCACAAGGCCGTAAAGCTCGGAGGTGGAAGCCTGATAAAATCGGGTGGTCTTTTCCATCTTCAGGAAGCGCATGGCTTCCAGCAACCGTAGCGTGCCGATGCCATCGACATCGGCCGTGTATTCTGGCGACTCGAACGACACCGCGACATGGCTCATCGCGCCCAGGTTATACACTTCCGTGGGTTTGGTTTCGCTAAGGATACGTGTCAGGTTTGAACTATCGGTCAGATCGCCATAATGCAAGTAAAACTTGGGATCCCGAATATGCGGGTCCTGATAAATATGATCGACCCGCTCGGTATTGAAAAGCGATGATCGCCTCTTAATGCCGTGAACTTCATATCCTTTTTCCAATAAGAATTCGGCCAGATAAGACCCATCCTGTCCGGTTATCCCTGTGATTAATGCTACCTGCTTGCCCATATTGATTCCTTAACAAAAACAAAACACATTATCCAAATGACCGATTTGCCACACTAAAAAGTTGAAATCAGACAATCAACAATAATACTACAACATTAGTAATACCATTTAGTTACAGTTGGATTTAACAAGGCGCCGGGCAAGGAAACCGATCCACGCAATCGTCCGGATTTTAACTTTGCCGAGGACTGCGGAAAACACGCCAAATAACCTATCGACACAAAATTGCCCTGTCGAGCACACCATCCCTGGCCCTCTCGGTCATGGCCAAGGCTTGAACCATGGGAGCAATGGCGTTTGGAAAACAACCGAGGGACGATAGGCCAGGCATCGCCATTGCTCCACATAACACTATTTGTTTTGGAAGAACTTGGCCAACGCTTCGGCCCTATCCTTGCCAACCTTTTGTGCTTGCGGCCGGCTTTCGATCAGTTTGATATAAGCCTCGATGCCGGGGATGTTTTCCGCCACCAAATCCTTGCCATAAAGTTTCTGAGTAGCAAACGCCACCAGTTGCAGATGCGGCCAGGCCACGATATCCGCTACGGTAAAACTGTCGCCTAGCGCATACGGCGCCAGTTTCATCAGTTTGCTCAGGCCACTTAGGCCTGCTTCGACCTTGGTTTTGACTTCATCCTTGGTTTCCCACGACGCGGTGCCTCCGAATAACGCCTCGCCGTAGATGCGGCGGGCGATCAGTTCGACATTCAATTCCAGATGTTGAATGAATTCCCTACATTTTGCACGCTCGAAAGCATCGGCCGGATACAAAGGATGTTCGGGGAATGCATCCTCCAAATATTCCAATATCGCTTGCGATTCAGACAAATAGCCTTTCGCTGTCTTGATGAAGGGGATTTTTCCCAGCGGCGACCGCTTCAGTACTGCGTCGTCCTGGCTAGGCGCCACCAATTCTTCGCTGAATGCGATGTCTTTCTCCAGCAGCGCAAACTTGACCTTGTTGTAGTAGTTGCTGATGGCAAAACCGTACAGAGTAATCATGAGTAAATCTCCAAAAATTGAAAAAAGACAAACCAAAACAGACAGGTCTGTATATTTACATAATATATACAGGTCTGTATAGTTTCAACTTCATTTTTAGTTCGTTTTTATGGCTCGCAATCTCAGAGAACACATCCTGCAAACCGCTTCCGAGCTTTTTTACCGGCAGGGCATCAAGGCCACTGGCGTGGACACCATCGTCAAGGCCACCGGCATCGCCAAGATGAGTCTGTACAAATACTTTCCGTCGAAAGACGATTTAGTACTGGCGCATTTGCAACGAAGCAGGGAAATCATGCGGGCACACATCCTGAGCGGGATCGAAGCCAGAACCAGCGACCCCAAGCAAAAATTGCTGGCGGTATTCGACGTTTTTGAGGAGTTTCTGGAAACCCCTAGCTTTCGCGGCTGTCCGTTCATCAACGCCTCGGCTGAGTTCGCGGAAGAAGCCAGCCCTATTCAGCAAGCCGCTGCGGAATTTTCCGAATCGTTCCGAAAAATGCTTGCCGGACTGGCCCAGGAGGCCGGTATTGCAGAAACAAATGCCGAAGAATTATCCAAACAATTGTCCATGTTGATCTCCGGCGCCATGGTCAGAGAGCAGATGCAAAGGAATTCGAAGGCGATGCTCACGGCGTATGCCGCGGCGGAGGTTCTGATCGAGAAGAGTTTGGCTGACGCGCCTATTGATCCGGCAACTGCTTAGCCAGCAGCGACAAGGGGTGACAGACCGCGCCATTATCAGCATTAAGAAATACCGCACAGCCGAAATTACTACTGACCACGCAATCGGCCCGAACTGCGGCAATGGCCTGGCGTTTCAGCTCGCGCAGTTGGCTAGCGTTTTCAGGATGCGTGAGCATATAGCTACCGCCGGCACCGCAACAAACACTATTGTCAGCCAAAGGCGCCACACTTAAATCGGGAATTTTTGCCAGCAACGCATACACCGCCTGTTGGTTTTTCAGCACGTTGCGCTGACTACACGGCTCATGCACGGCCACTTTCAGACTGGAGGGCAACAGTTGCAGGCCGTCCGGCCAATGCTTGAGCAAGAAGTCGTTAATGTCGAGCAGGCTCTGCCGAAACAACTCCGAGGCTTCGCCGTCGCTGGATTGATATTCGGCCAGCATCGCGCCGCAACCGGTAGCGGTATGTAGCACCGCATCGACGTCCAGCGCGTTGAACACCGCGATGTTGTTGGCTATCAAACTCTCGGCGGATTGTCCGTTGTGCTGATGGATCGCGCCGCAGCAGCCCTGTTGCGGCGGCACCAATACTTCATAGCCTATCGCATTGAGCAGTTTGATCGCCGCCAACAAGGTGTCGCGGTCGAACTGTTCGGCGATGCAGCCGGTGAACAAGGCGACTCTGCCACGTCTTGCGACTCTGGTCGGATGGTAACTGGCCAATGTCTGCATGGCCGGCTTACCAAGCAGGGCTTCGGCATTTGCCAGCCCCAGTAGTTTCAACAAGCCGCTGTTGCGCAAGGGCTTTCGCACGCCCGATTTCAGATATAGCGCCAGCAAAGGCATCAACCGCGTACGGCGGCGTTTGTTTTCAATCAACCTAAACGCCAGTCTCGCCAAAGCACTCGGAGCGGAGCGAAGCCGCGCCCGCACCTGATCAAAAAGGCGCCCGTAAGCCATCCGGCTCGGGCAAATCGCTTCACAGGCCCGGCATTGCAGGCAGTTATCCAGATGCATGCGCTCGTCGGCACTGATAGGCAGGTTTTCGACAAGTATCTTGCTGATGGTACGAATGCGGCGGCGCGGGGTTTCTTCATCGATCTGGAACAGCTTAAAGGTTGGGCAAGCGCTGACGCACATCCCGCAGCGCATGCATTCGCTGGCATCCGGAATGTAGGGGCTGGAGAGTGGCTGCTCGGAGACGTCGTCACCCAACTCGAAATCCATGAAATCGAACATATCAGCCCTCCATCACCTGGACGTAGGCACGCCGCAGTAATTCCATCTCCGCCGGCGGCCTGCCGCGCAGTTCCGGCAAGGTTCGCATCTTACAATCCCGGCACTGCATCAGTTTGTGCGGCGGGTCCAACAACATGAAACGCGCCATGTAGATGGTAATGACGCCGCCTGGGGCGTCGACTTGCTCGCAGAAGCCGGGTTCGGCGCGCAGTAGATCATTGTCCAGTTGCAATTGCTGGTTGATGGCGTTGACCAGCGTGGCCGGATGGATAGTGACTATGGTGGACTCGGGGTGATCTTCTTCGAGAATTTCCGACAAGGCCGGCAAGGGCTCGGGAAAGCAAATACTGCCGTTGCCTTGTTGAGTGAACAGCGTCAAGGCACTAATGTCGCCCTTGTAATAAAGCATTAGGCGATGGCGATTGAACATCCTTTTACGTAGCGTGTTTTAATGGGTTGAATGGGAATTAGCGGCGTATTCGTCCCACAGCGGCTTGTAACTGCTATCCAATCGGGACAAGCGGCTGTTGACCCGTTCCAGCAGTTGATAAGCGGGGAAACGGCTGCTATTACCGGCCGCATACCAGCTTTCCATTTCGGCATTTAGCAGGGTTCGCTCTGCGGCGCAATCGGCGATTTGTTGTTTCAGCCAACTCAAACTATTCGCGGGCGTCAACTCGGCGATCCGGTATCGCAGGCCGTGATTGAATATCCGCACCCCCCCGCCTTGAGCCGCCGCGTGATACAAGGCTTCCGCATCGGTGACTTCCACGCCGGCCAGATAATCGATGCCGAACTCGTGCAACTGCGGCAACCACGGCAAGGTCGGCCCCATCAACACGGTCTTGGCGTTGCTCGCCAGTTCGGCCAGGCGTGGAAAGGTTTTATTGGGTATAGAGCTGGCGGTCAAAAACACCCAGTCCGCGTTCGGCAACAGAAATTCGCAGGCCGAATCCGGCAAATCCTCGGCGGTCGGCTGTTTTTCCAACACGCTGAGTTGCATGCGATCTTTATAACGTTCGATGCCGGGATAATGGCCGATCACCACCACTTTTTGGTCATGGAGTTGCGGTAAAAAATATTCGAACACGGCCAGATTGGCCTGTTCGCCATTGTGTTCTACAGCTACGGATTCCGGCAACGGCCGGCTGTTGATACAACTGTTGATGGCGGCCATCGCCACCGTAGCCTGATAGGGGTCCCATTCGAAAATCCATGCGGCCAGGTCGGTGACCGGTTTACCGGCCAGGGCGCCGGACCAAGCCAGGGTGCGGGTGGCAAAACCCGGACTCATAGCCAATCCGGTCGCCGCTTTGCCTTTGCTTTGGCAAAGCGTCCATACCAGTCCTATCATCAGATTGTCGACTACCGCATCGCTGCTGCAGTGATCCAACAACAGCTCGTAGATGCGTTTCGGATTGGACATGTCTGTGCCTGCTATTGCGGAATGTCGAGCAACTTGGCCTCGGTCTTGATGTTGTCCTGCTGCCCCCAAGCGTTAATCGCTTCGACGAAATAATGCTTTTTGCTGGGATGCGGCTGAACGACATCGTATTCGGCATAAAAACTGCCATCGCCGTGAAACTTGAGCTGGCCGATGCGCTGCTTGGCGTTGTTATACCAGTAGCCTATCAGGTCCTCACTTTGTGTGAAAGGATCGACGACCAGACTGAATTGGACGGCATCGAAATCCGGGAGCTTGATACCGCTTTGTAACGAAAAACCCAGCTTGGCGATGTTTTCGCTGATACGCTGGCAGACCGCCTTGCCGAAAACCCGCTTGGCCTCGACAGCTTGTTCGAGATTCGCCCCCATCATGCCGCATCCTCCAACAAGGCATCGGCCAAGCTCATGATCACCGAAGCACCGCAGCGATCTTCCGGATCAAGTTCATTCATCAGGGAAAGGATGACCCGAGCCTCTACTTCTTGTTGCCGGCGCAATTTGATAAAAGCCAGCGCCTTCAAACTGTAGAGGTAAAACAGGGTAATCTCGCTGGCATACATGTCGCATTGATCCTCTTGCCTCACCAGCCGCCGGTAATCGCTCGGAAACCCGCCTTGATGAGAGGCTTCTTCCAGCGCGGCAATCACTTCGCGTTCGGCTTCCTGCAAACGGCCCTGATAAAAATAGAACTTGTACAGCGCAAAATAGGTCTGCAAACAGGCGCGATCGGTTTCCCGCGCCTGCTTGAACAGTTTTTCCGCCAGCGGTTTGTCGGCATGACTGGCGACCACCGCCGCTTGCAGCAATTTGTTGACCGCTTCCGGCAGGTTGGGACTGAACAGCACCCGCTCTTCAAAAAATGCCGCCTGCGCCATACCTTACCAGACCTCGGCCGGTACTTTCAGGGCTTCGACGGGCTGGCCGCCCAACAGATGCTGGTCGATGATGGTTTTGACATCGTCCTTGCCGACCTTGCCGTACATCACCCCTTCCGGATAAACCAGCACGCTGGGTCCCATCATACAAGGCCCCATGCAACCGGTATTGGTCAGGGCGATTTTTTCAAATAAATTGCGGCTTTGAATTTCGTTCATGAACTCGTTCATCACCTCGGCGCAACCGCTGGCGGCACAGGAACCGCGAGGGTGGCCTTGCGGACGGTTCTGGGTACAAACGAAGACGTGTTTATCGGGGCGTGGCATAGTTGTTACTCCTTAAATCAATGACATACATTCAAATCACAGAATGGTTGTTTTCCCGTTTGCCGCGCCGAGCACCACAGCTTTTGACGTGATCAGCCCGAAAGGGGCGCCGCATGGATGCGGTGCGTTGACGAAGGGGCAAGGAAGCCCCTTTCGTCAACCCTCGTCAAAAGCGAGGAGCGCAGGAAACAAGCGGCATCCGGGTCGCCTTTTCTTTGGTGACTTTCTTTTGGCGAAACAAAAGAAAGTCACTCGCTAGCCGGTGCGACAACCGGCTTCAATCATCGTCGCGACAGCAACACTAAATCCTACACCGCGGCCTTATGCTGATGCGTAAAACATTCCTTGGGACAAACCTTGGAACAAGCCTCGCAACCTATGCAATCCGCCGCATTCTTCAGACTCATCACCATGCTGTTGTCGTCATCGTCTTCGAAATCGCCGTAGTCGTCGCCAAAGTCCTCGGCCGACAACACCTCGTCCTTCTCGACCAAATCGAACACGTCGCGCGGACAAACCTTGAAGCAGCGGCCGCAACCGATGCAATTACGCTGATTAATATCGGTCACATACGACGGAGTCCAAACGGTGCCACCAAAAGTAACGCCAGTAACAAATTCGCTCATCTTCTTTCCTCAAGCATTTCCGCCGGAAGCGGCCATAAATTTCTTGTTCGCTTCATCCCAGGCTTTGCAGGCATCGTAGGTCATCTGGGCAATCCCCATCAGTTCACCATAGGCATCCGGCAAACGGTCCTCGATCAGATCGTGAAGTACCGACGCCGCCTCGTTGGCCAGACGTTTGTTCTTTTTCACGTCCTTTTCCAGTTTTTTAAGTTCTTCGTCGCTCATCTCACACCTCAAGCTTCGGCTACTTCTCTATATTGCTCGATCAATCCAAGCGCTTTTTCCACGGTCGCCGTGGTTTTCTGGCTCAGATCTTCCAGACTGGGAAATCCGAAACGATGCACATCGCGCAAAACTTTGTCGACCACGATCAGCTTACCGACCAGTACCAACGCCCGACCGAAACCTTCATGAGTAATGTTGATCACCGGCACGGCCATCAATCCGGATTTTTTCTCGATCAACGAGGCTATGCTGTTGTAATAAGCCTTAACCCGAGCCAAGGTGATTTCATCGGGATCGCCGACGATGGGAATTTCGCGTTTGCGCTCCTTGGTCAACACCAGCGGATCGATGATCTTTTCTTCAGACCAGCCCTCGTAGGTATCGTAAGTATCCAGGGCGCGGAGCTGTTTAATCATTTCGACGACGATTTCCGAAGTCATGAATGGGTCGCCGCTTTCGACGACGAGTGCGGGTTGGGACATGGTGGTTCTCCTATTTTTGGGTGGGCCACACCCACCGGGTTTCTTCAATTCGTTATATATGTAGCTTGGATTAGGCGCTGGCCGTAACCCAATAGCTTTCATTTATGTGTCGCTATCGCGACGACTTCTTTAATGCCGGTTCCCGCACCGGCAAGCGGGATACTTTTCTTTGCTTGTCCAAAGAAAAGTATCCAAAAGAAAAGACACCCGGACGCCGCTTGTTTCCTGCGCTCCTCGCTTTCGCCGAGGGTTGTCGAAAGGGGCTCCTGCCCCTTCGCCAACGCGATACTTCCCTGCATCGCCCCTACGGGCTAATCCCGCCGAAAACTCCGGTGCTCGGCGCGGCATACGGGATAAAAACCCTTGCCTTATCCGTAGAATGTGCCGACGATAGGAGCCGCATCCGTCTGGAGGTTGTTAGCTTAAAATCACTCATCCCAACCCTCGTCTTCCATCGCATCAAACCTCTCGGCATTTGGCCCCTTGTTCTGGTTGATGGCTTTCGCCAACCAACTTGACGGGCCGGATTTCATTTCGTTCTGCAGGTCGGCGACCAAATCCTTGATGGTGCTGCCTTCGTGAACCTTGATCGGCTGTATGCCTTGGGCGATGATCTGTTTGATCGCCGAGGCGCCTATGGCCTGGCAGTACACCGCCGCGCAACCGTCCAGCAGTTGAATCTTGACCGACAATTTGTCTTCGTTGCCGTCCTGAGCCAGTTCACCGAACTGGGCGGCTTCCATCAGTTCGGACTGCTCCGGATCGACCGCGTAGACCGCGAACGACTTGGCGGAACCGAAATGTTGGTTGACGTGAACCATGTCGGTGGTGGCAAAAGCGACTTTGATGGCGGTATCCATGGGCATCCTCTGTTCGTTGGTATGCACGACCTGCATGCGGCGAGTTAATGACATGACGGCGAGCAGGCGTGGCGTTCGGCTTCGGGTTTTTGCGCGTAGGGCGAGTGATAGACCTCAATCTCTTCGTGGGCGAAGTTGATCACCAGATTGGCAAGATCGAACAAGGCCTGACGCGTGCCTCGGTAGCCGATCCAGGTTTTTTGATACCCGCCTATGATGTCGTACAGCGGAAAGCCGGCACGCAAAATAGGAATCCCCAAACGCTCGGCACTGCCAACGGCGTGGGAATTACCGATCAGCAATTGCGCCTTGCGTTCCTTGGCCATTAATTCCAGGTCTTCCAGGTCGCCAATCTTGATGCTATCGACCGGAGCCGTCGCCAACACCGGGGTGTTGCCGGCGCTGATGGCTGCCACCACTTCCGCACCCATACCTTTCACCAAATGAATGAAGGCGTTGAGCTGATCGGGATCGGCGGCGATGGCGACCCGCAGCTGGCCGAGCATGAAATGTGTGTCGAGCATGGCGTCCTGCAACTGCGAACGCTGACGTTCTATCTTTTGCGGCACTGGCTGTTCGCTGATCTCGGCCAATGCCGTGATAAAGGCGTCATTGGCTTCCAGGCCATACAAGTGATCGAAATAGTGGCTGGGAACGCCGGTTTTTTCCTGCAACAGTTCGCCGGCTTTTTTCAGCGAGGCACCGATCACCAGCGTCGCCCTGGCTTCGCCCAAGGTCGCCATTTCCGAAACCAAGGTGCCGCCGATGGTGACCGGCGAAAACTCGTCTTCGGTCAAACTGCCGTCCAGCGATTCGGATACGTCGGGTACCAACACCGGCCGCAAATTGAATTGTTCGATCAAATCCCGCAAGGACTCGAGGTCGCCCGGCGTCAGCATCGGACTGACCAAGACACTGACCTGGCGCTGACGTGTGCCGGGCTTGCTGCCTGCCGTGGCTGCATCGGGCACCAGCGCCTTGATGATTTCATACACGGTGGCGGCGAAACCTGTTTCCACGCAGCCGGTAAAATCCGGGGTGTTCACGGCTACCACCGCGATATGGGCGTATTCCGGATATTTTTCCCTGAATTCGCGGACGTTGCGATGCACGTCGCAGCCCTGGGTTTCGGCCAAGCCGGTGGTCAGCACCGTGATCAAGGCCGGATTGGATTTCTCCGCAATGGCCTTGATGCCTTCGATGACGTTTTCATCGGCGCCCAGCACCGAACTGGCCTGATCCATCGCCGTAGTTTGCAGCGGAATCGGCTCGCGAAAATGGCGTACGAAAAATACCTTGGCAAACGCGGTGCAGCCTTGCGAACCGTGCAGCATCGGTATCGCCCGGTCGAAGCCCAGACAGGCCAGCGATCCGCCCATCGGTTGGCTCGCCTTTAATGGATTAACCGACAGGGCTTTGTTGCGTTTGACGATTTCGGCCATGGTTCTACTCCGCCGCGACCGCGTTTTGTGGGATGTGCTGAACAGAGTGAAGCGCATCGTTCGCGACAGATGCGCCTCCTGCGTCGGCACATCCTACGTTGTTTGACGATTTGGCAGCCTTCCACGGCGCCTGCTTTCTGACCGATGCCCACACCGGACTTTCCAAGGTCAACGCCAGTTGCCGAACCAATTCCAGCATTCCTTGGTAACCTTCGTAGCCGAATTCCCGCTCCTGGTTGATATCCAGGAACGGAATCTTAGCCTTCAACGCGGTGTACATATTCCGGCCACCGGCGATCAGAATGTCGGCCTTGTAATCGTGGACGATCTGGATCAATTGCTTCGGACTACCGTCTTCAATCATCAAAGTGTCTTCGCCCATCAGCTCACGGATACGGGCCTTGTCTTCCTCGGTGGATTTCTTGGTACCGGTGGCAACCACCACCATCCCCAGATCCTGCAAGGCCGAGATCACCGACCAGCTTTTCACCCCGCCGGTAAACAACAACACTCGCTTGCCTTTCAAGCGTTCTTTCCAAGGCGCCAGCAACTCGCGGATACGCGCTTCTTCTCGGGCGATAATGGCTTCGGTGCGTTCGATTAAGTCGGGATCGTTAATGACTCGCGCAAAGTCTCGCAAGGCCTGGCTGGTATCGGTAATGCCGTAGAAGCTGCCTTCGAACCAGGGCGTGCCATATTGTTGTTGCAGCTTACGAGCAACGTTGACCATGGCCTTGGAGCAAACCATCATGTTAACTTCGGCCTTGTGCATGGTCTGCACTTCCCGGAAGCGGGCGTCTCCGGATAGCGTGCAAAGAACCCGCAGGCCCATTTCATCCAGCAGCGGCAGCACATGCCAGAATTCGCCGGCGATGTTGTATTCGCCGACCAAATTGACATCGTGAACCTTGATGCCCGGCCGTTCCGTGCCTGGCGGCAGAGGATCGGGATCGCGGGTGCCGATCACATGATTAACCATGGCGTCGCCGGCGATGCGGTTGCCCAGATTCTTGGTGCCGTAAAACCCGGCGCAATCAATGGGCACCACCGGCACGCCCCAGCGTTCGGCGGCGGATTTGCAAGTGGCATTGATGTCGTCGCCGACCAGGGCCGGCACGCAGGTGTTGTAGATAAATACCGCCGGCGGGTTGTAGCTTTCGATGGCTTGTTTGATGGAATGGAACAAACGCTTTTCGCTACGCCCCATCACCACGTCCTGTTCGGTCAAATCGGTGGTCATGCCGATCCGGTATAACTCTGAGCCGGAAGAACGCGTGCCGCGGTTGTCCCAGGAGCTACCCGCGCAGGCGATGGGCCCGTGAACGATATGCGCGACATCGGCGATCGGCAACAGCGCGATCTGCGCGCCGTCGAAGGCACAACCGCCCGCCGCCGAACCGGGTTTCGGTTTGGCGCAGCCGGACTTTTCCTTCTTGTTGTGCTCGCAGGCCGGTTCGTCCAGCAGTTCTGCAATGTCTTTGGTGGATTTCATGCAACACCTCGCTTTTTGTTAAACAACAATGCAACCGGTGTGCCATTTACTAAGACACTGATTTTTATTTATTTTATTCGTTTATGAATTGTAGGAAATGCTACAAAGTGAGATTTGGGAGGGAGGCGATAACTACAATCGGTCGAGGTTTTTTGTATCTACCCGCGTGGGAATGGAAAGGCACGCGGTCTCGTAACCTACTCGGCTAATGCTTCGGATACCGATAATGGCCAGTAATCTTGAACTCGAAAAGCCGGTCTTCGAGCAGGGTGCCGCCACCTATATTATGGATGATTAGCGAAACACCGGCTTTCGACCGTTCATTGGAAACCAAACCTATGTGCGGCACGCCGGAAGGTAATTGCCAGGTGACAATATCGCCCGGCAAAAATGCCTTGGGCTCATTGCTGACGGGCAGGCTTTGCCCACGCCGTTTGAAAAAGGTCGCCAGATTGGGGACGCGGCGGTGATCGATATTCTTGTCGGTGGACTTCAAGCTCCATAAGTGAGGATATTGGTTCCAGGCCTTTACCATGTCCTGATGAACCAGAACCTGTAGATCGATTCCGAACTTGCGGTAAGCCCGAATGATGACATCGGTGCAGACGCCGCGATCCAACGGCACATCGCCGCCCGGATAGGCGAGCTTTTGGTAGCGGCTATCGTAATGGAGAGTCACGCCAATCTGGGCCTTGGCGGTATCGGCCAAGTCTTGCCCCATAACGCCGGCGAGGAGTTCCGTCGAACAAATCAGCAGCAGGTAGGAAAAAAAATTTCGCACTGGAGTCAAATGGAAGGCTTTGTTAAAGAAATAGAGTCGTGCGCCAAATCAACAAACGCGTAGCTAGCGTAAGCCCTCGTAGGTTGCGTCCTTCGGCATCGCTATCCTACTGTGATGCTCAATGAAGAGCTAACCGGTACTGCTCGGCTTTATCGCGTAGCGTCCAACAACCTAAGGGAGCGAGGTTGAGCGCAGGACTGGGCGTACTCATGTAGCACCCCGATTGAGACAAGGAAATGTTCCCCAATTCATGTACGACATTGCATGCGCGCCAAGATCGCCGAAGTCAAAGTTGCGCGCATTGAGCGTGTAGAAGCCATCCTGTATCAACTGGTAATAGAAGTCAGATAGCGGAGCAAGCGTTGTGGAGGTAGCAGGATGTTCGCTCGCCTCCATCCAGACGTGAGCGCCGAGTGGGCCTTCGTCAGTCATTTGGTCCTTATCGTGCACACGAAGAATGTGGATGAAGCTTGCTGGGTCATCAGGCGAGTAATTATCAAAGTAATGGTTAGCCACCGTGTCGACTGTAATTCCCGAGCGGTAAGCAAAGGCAAGTTGTATCACCCCACCCCATTCTCCTAAGCTAGGAAAGACCTCAGCCTGCAACTCGCCAACAAGCGAAGCGTTTTTCCGAATCTTGAGAACTTCCTTCTTTACCAACGTCCGCTTGACTTCAATCGTGGCAATCACAGAATGCAACATCGCCAAAACAGACCCGTCCTGGTTCTCCGCAAGAAGCGGGTAACGGGCATCCATGACCATGACATCGAGTTCAGGAGACAGCTTGCCCGATGGCGTAACAAAGTGTCCGGCCACCGTACGAAAAGAAATTGGAAGGTAACGGTTTAGAAGAGAACAAAGCGCGGCCTCGCCATTCTTACCGAGAATCTGCGAATTACTCGAAGAGCTATGTGCCTTGTCCACAGCCGCCAGCATTTGGGCTTCTTCATGGGCGAAGATTGGATTGATATGCCCGTGGCGTTGTCGTTGAAATCCAGTCATGCCTCGAGCCTCTTGTACGCCCAACTAATGATTAACGGGCAAATATGCCTACATAAGTTGATATTACCTGCCTTTTCAGGCGCTATTGCCTTGATAAATTGATGAGTCATAGATTCAAGCAGCGCCAAACCATTCATGTTGCAATGCAATGTAATCGGTAACTCCAGATAACGTCAACGACAAAGCTACTTTTTCAGCTTAGCCGTGGATTATGGGAGGGTTTACTCCCGTTTGCCGCGCCGAGCACCGGAGGTTTTGTAGAGAAATTGCCCAAAGGGGTGTGGCAGGAAGCCGCGCGTCGGCAGAGGGCTAAGGATAGCCCTTCTGTCGACCCTCTACAAAAGCTTCGGAGCGCAGGGGATAAGCGGCATCCGGGTCGCCTTTTCTTTGGATAGGCGTCGCGACAGCGAAACATCGCTATTACATATGTCCATACGACTATCATCAACGCCCAAAAACGAGGCTAATCCTACAATCATCTTAGGTCTCTAAAACCACCTTCAGTTTATCAATCACTTTGGATGGTTACGCCAGATAACTATTTACCCGAAAGCATCGGCTGCCTAATCACAGTCTTCCACTTCGCCGGAGCGGCCTTGCGGATGTCGCTGAGATAAATTTCATGGTGCTTGCCGGTGCGCCGGCCTCTGGCGTCTATGAACTGGTGGACTTTGGCTATCGTCGGGCCTTCCTCGGAGAATGGGCCAATGTGCAGAATTTGCGCGCATGGGCCTTCCGCCAGCGTTTCCAGCCTCAGCTTGGCGATGGCGGGAAGACTTTTCTTCTTGGCCACCTGCGCAATGGCGTCGGCGACGATGTCGGGCGTCACGAAGTCCGGCTGCATGATCATCATCGTCCATTGCCAGTTGGATTTGTCCTCGGTCGAGAAAGCCGCCATGTCGTCGGCCCACCATAGACCTTCCAGCGGCATCACACCATATTCAATCGCCAACGGGCCTTTCTTGATCATGAACTTGATCGCATAGGCGACGCCGAACAGAGCTTCGACGGCATCGGCGTATTCCTTTGAGGTATTGGGATCGCCGGAGCCATCGACCATCATGTAATTCATGCTCGGCACTTCGACCAGAACCACTTCTTTGAATGATGGCTGATATAGATGCTTCAGCTGCTTTTTAAGATCGATTTTTTCCATGAAACCCTGCCGATCAATTTCCAGGACAACACACGGATTGCGCACTTTCGCTACAAAAACCCTCTAGTTTGTGTTGCTTAAATTACAGTGCTTACAAAAAATGTTGAGAATGCGACCACGGAAAAATCCGCTACAAACAAAAAATACCATTTAAATTCAATGCCATACGCTCAATTAAAATATTGGCACGGCCATTGCTCTAGTCATGTTGTCATTAACGACACCCAATCAAGAGGAGAAGATCATGGCGAAATTACGTCAATGCGCTATTTACGGTAAAGGTGGTATCGGTAAATCGACTACCACACAAAATCTGGTTGCTGGCTTGGCTGAGCTTGGCAAAAAAGTAATGATCGTCGGCTGCGACCCTAAAGCCGACTCTACACGTTTAATTCTACACGCGAAAGCCCAAAACTCCATCATGCAAATGGCTGCCGATGCCGGTAGCGTGGAAGATTTGGAACTGGAAGATGTGTTGAAAGTCGGCTACCGCGACGTTAAATGCGTCGAATCCGGCGGCCCAGAGCCAGGAGTTGGTTGTGCTGGCCGTGGTGTTATCACCGCCATCAACTTCCTGGAAGAAGAAGGCGCTTACACCGATGACCTAGACTTCGTATTCTACGATGTATTGGGCGACGTTGTTTGCGGCGGTTTCGCGATGCCAATTCGTGAAAACAAAGCTCAAGAAATTTACATCGTATGCTCAGGCGAGATGATGGCTATGTATGCTGCCAATAACATCGCTAAAGGTATCGTGAAATACGCTAATTCAGGCGGCGTGCGTTTGGCCGGCTTGATCTGCAACAGCCGTAACACCGCTCGTGAAGACGAACTGATCATGGAATTGGCCAAACAAATGGGCACCCATATGATCCATTTCGTGCCACGCGACAACGTCGTTCAACGCGCTGAAATCCGCCGTATGACCGTGATCGAATACGAACCAACCGCTAAACAAGCGCAAGAGTATCGCGATCTGGCCAACAAAATCATCAACAACACCAACTTGGTTATTCCAACTCCAATCACCATGGATGAACTGGAAGAGTTGCTGATGAATTTCGGCTTGATGGAAGCAGAAGACGAAAGCGTCGTCGGCAAATCCGCAGTCGAAGCTTAATAAGACCGTGTATGGCGGGCACTGTCAGTAGTGCCCGCCATACACGCCCTACCTTTTCCTAAAACTGGTTTGTTGGGAGATTACCCACGGCCACAGGAGGATTACATCATGGCAGCCATGACAAGAGAAGAGACCGAAGCGCTTATCAAAGAAGTGCTGGAAGTCTATCCCGAAAAAGCCAAAGCCGATCGCGCCAAACACTTGGCCATTAACGATCAAAGCTTGGAAAAATCAAACAAATGCATTACATCCAACCGTAAGTCCCTGCCAGGGGTAATGACCATCCGTGGTTGTGCCTATGCCGGTTCCAAAGGGGTGGTCTGGGGTCCTATCAAGGACATGATCCATATTTCACACGGCCCGGTAGGCTGCGGACAATATTCCCGCGCCGGTCGCCGTAACTATTACGTGGGTACTACCGGTGTCAACACCTTCGGTACCATGAACTTTACTTCCGATTTCACGGAAAAAGACATCGTGTTCGGCGGCGACAAAAAGCTGGCCAAAGCCATCGATGAAATCGAAACCTTGTTCCCATTGAACAAAGGCATCTCAATCCAATCCGAGTGCCCAATCGGTCTGATCGGCGACGACATCGAAGCCGTTTCCAAAGTTAAAAACAAGGAACACGGCAAAACCATCGTGCCCGTACGTTGCGAAGGTTTCCGCGGTGTTTCTCAATCCTTGGGTCACCATATCGCCAACGACGCGATTCGTGACTGGGTTCTGGACAAACGCGATGGCGACGATAGCTTCCCAACCACTCCTTATGATGTCGCGGTCATCGGCGACTACAACATCGGCGGCGATGCCTGGGCATCACGTACCTTGTTGGAAGAAATGGGTCTGCGCGTAGTCGCTCAGTGGTCCGGAGACGGCACCATTGCCGAGATCGAAAATACCCCAAAAGTGAAGTTGAACCTGATTCACTGCTACCGTTCGATGAACTACATCGCCCGCCACATGGAAGAAAAATATCAGATCCCATGGATCGAGTATAACTTCTTCGGCCCAACCAAAATCGCCGAATCACTGCGCAGAATCGCCAGCCACTTCGATGACAGCATCAAAGAAGGCGCGGAACGCGTAATCGCTCGCTACTCAGCCGAGTATGAAGCCGTTATCGCCAAATACAAACCTCGTCTGGAAGGCAAAAAAGTCATGCTGTACATCGGCGGCTTGCGCCCACGCCACGTCATCGGTGCTTATGAAGACTTGGGCATGGAAGTGGTTGGTACCGGTTACGAATTCGGCCACAACGACGACTACGACCGTACCATCAAGGAAATGGGCAACGCTACCCTGCTGTACGATGACGTGACAGGTTACGAATTCGAAGAGTTCGTCAAAAAAGTTCAACCTGACCTGGTCGGTTCGGGCGTTAAAGAAAAATATATTTTCCAAAAAATGGGTGTTCCTTTCCGCCAAATGCACTCCTGGGATTATTCAGGCCCTTATCACGGCTACGACGGCTTTGCCATCTTCGCTCGCGATATGGACATGACCATCAACAATCCCTGCTGGAAAAGCTTTAAAGCGCCTTGGAAAACCGAAGCCGCTGAGAGCGAGCCAGTAAAAGCAGTCGCTTAATGCATAGCGTGGGCAGATTGCCCACCGTTAATCCCGGAAGGTGGGCGATCTGCCCACCTGACAGGGGGACAAATATCGGTCGGAATTTCATTCCCGACAAAATCCAATCAACGCCGGACCACAGATTAGTGGCGCGTTAGGAGATTATCATGAGCCAAAATGTCGATAAAATAGAACCCAGTTACCCTTTATTCAGAAGTGACGAATACAAGGACAGTCTAACTGTTAAACGCGAAAATTACGAAGAACGTCATCCGCAAGAGCAAATTGACGAAGTATTCCAATGGACGACTACCCAGGAATACCAAGAATTGAACTTCAACCGCGAAGCGATTACCGTTAACCCCGCCAAAGCCTGCCAACCTCTGGGTGCCGTACTGTGCTCATTAGGCTTTGAAAAGACCATGCCTTATGTCCATGGTTCACAAGGTTGCGTGGCTTACTTCCGTACTTATTTCAACCGTCATTTCAAAGAACCAATCTCCTGCGTATCGGATTCGATGACTGAAGACGCGGCGGTTTTCGGCGGCCAAAAAAATATGTTCGCTGGTTTGGAAAACGCCAAGGCCTTGTACAAACCGACCATGATCGCGGTATCGACCACCTGCATGGCGGAAGTAATCGGTGACGACTTGAACGCGTTCATCAACAACGCTAAAAAAGAAGGCCATATCGATCAGGACTACCCTGTTCCCTTCGCGCATACTCCTAGCTTCGTCGGCAGCCACACCACCGGCTGGGACAATATGTTCGAAGGTATCGCCCGTTACTTCACTCTGAACGAGATGGAGGGCAAAGAAGTTGGCTCCAACGCTAAAATCAACTTCGTCCCTGGCTTCGAAACTTATTTGGGTAACTTCCGCGTCATTCACCGGATGATGAAGGAAATGGGTGTCGGTTATACACTGCTGAGCGATCCGACCGAAGTGCTGGATACTCCAGCCAATGGTCATTTCGAAATGTATGCCGGCGGCACCACCATCGATGAAGTCAAGGATGCGCCGAACGCGATAACGACTATTTTGCTGCAACCCTGGCAATTGGAAAAAACCAAGAAGTTTGTCGAAACCACCTGGAAACAAGATGTTCCTAAGCTCAACATTCCGATGGGCCTGGAGTGGACCGACCAGTTGTTGATGAAAATATCCGAACTGACCGGCAAACCCATTCCACAATCATTGGAAGTGGAACGTGGCCGTCTGGTCGACATGATGACCGACTCTCACGCTTGGCTACACGGTAAAAAATTCGCACTTTACGGCGATGCCGACTTTGCCTTGGGTATGACCAAATTCCTGCTGGAAATGGGGGCGGAAGTCACCGACGTACTGGTCAACCACGGCAACAAACGCTTCAAAAAAGCAGTTGAAGAAGTGTTGAAAGCCTCTCCTTACGGCCAGGAAGCAACTGTCCATATCGGCAAGGATTTGTGGCACTTCCGTTCATTGATGTTTACCAACAAGCCCGATTTCATGATCGGTAACTCATACGGTAAATTCATTCAACGCGACACCTTGTACAAAGGCGAAGAGTTCGAAGTACCTTTGATCCGCATCGGCTTCCCTATCTTCGATCGTCACCATCTTCACCGGATGACGACTCTGGGTTACGAAGGTGCCATCTATATGCTGACGACTCTGGTCAACGCGGTACTGGAACAGTTGGATAAGGAAACCCGCGGTATGGGAACGACTGACTACAACTACGATTTGATTCGTTAACGGTAGGTAGGGTTATACCTCCTACGGTATAACCCTACAATCGAAGTTAAATGTCGGGTTATGGCTAGCACCATAACCCGGCTTAAATCGTTTTGGAGAACCTTATGCCCAGCGTCATGCTCAGAAAACGCGAAGATGGCAAACTGCTGTTTTATATCGCTAAAAAAGATTTGGAAGAAACCATCGAATCACTGGAATTCGACAGCCCCGATAAATGGGGTGGCGAAGTTGTCCTGGGCGATGGCTCAAAATATTACTTTGAACCGCTGGATACTCCACCTAAAATCCCCTTAACTTTGCAAGCAAAAAGATTATCAGAGGAGTAATTGCCATGTCTTTATATATTGTTGCCGAAGAATGTATTTCCTGCGGTGATTGCAAACCGGTCTGCCCGACGGATTCCATCAAGGAAGGCGCGGTGGTTTTCGAAATAAATAAAAAAACCTGTACCGAATGCAACGGCGACTTCGATGTTCCCCAATGCGTCAAAGTCTGCCCAATCGACAATTGCATTTTGCCATTGGTAGCTTAATAAGCAATACAAGGATGGGGGTTGCTGCTCTACCCCATCCTTTCTTTACGTTCATCGAAGGAAATTTATCCTCGGCCGGTTTTGATCCTATCGCTAGGGGCAAACTGAAAAACGTGTTGGTTTTGAACAGGAATACGCATTATGATCACCCCAGAACAACTTCATGCCATAGCCGCTAGAATCGGCGAACAAGCATTGAGCGAGAGCGTAATCAGCACGCTGAGAGGCGAATATCCGGGGATACATTTCACCTATTGCATGGAAGATGACATCCCAAATCACGAACCATTGTTGGAATGTCCCGGTTTCAATCTCTATTTAGTTGACGGCCGCGAACATTGCCTTTGTCTAACCCGCAATTACGAGCATGCCTCCGGCATTGTCGTTGCCGAAGTCTTAGACGATTAAGGACTCTCGCATGAGCGATAGTCAAAGCTCCGAGTCCCTCCCTGTTGGCGATTGCAGTTTATGCCCGTTTCGCGGCAAAACCCTGCTGATGGGGCGATGTATGCCGGGTGATACCTGCGTACTCGTTAAAAACGGACGCCAAATCGACCGTTTTTTCAGAGTCAATCCCGCCTATGCTATTCAATATTTGCAAGACGCCTTCTGGGAACGCCGAGCTATCGCCGCTCGTTATGCCCCACAAAAAGCCCTGCAAGATCTCATTCATGATGAGGATGAAGTAGTCCGGCGCGTCGTCGCTTATCGGCTACCGGCTCACCAGCTAATCACATGGATTAACGATCCCGATTACGAAGTGCGTATGACTGTCGCTGAGCGCATCGATCCGGAACATTTGGAATTGCTGGCCAACGACCATGAGTATGTCGTTCGCGCGATGGTTGCCAAGCGCCTTCCACCAGGAAGGCTGTTCCGTTTTATCAAAGATGAGGATCTGCAAGTACGCAAACTTGTTGCCGATCGTTTGCCCGAAGTCAGCCTCGGGTTGATGGTTAACGATCCCTCGCCCGATGTCCGCCGTATCGTCGCCGAGCGTATGTCTGCCGATGACGCCGTGATGCTGTTAAATGATAGCGATTGGGTGGTACGTTACACGGCCGCCTCGAAAGTTGATCCTCAAAATTTGTCAGCATTACTCGACGATCCCGAACCCGACGTCCGTGACATCGCGCGGCAACGTCTCCATTCAACCCAAGTCTCGGACTCCGACCATGACTGAATCCCGTTTAGCCCTTGCCGGACAAGAAATTACCGATTGCTGTAAAAAAATCATTCCCGGTCAAACCGACGATTTGCTTTTGAATAAATTGCAAAGCCTGGTTCCGGATTACCCTATTCATCTGGCGCTAACGGGTGACGAATGGTATCGGCTTGGCGGTGTAGTCGACATGGATGGCAAACGTATCGCCAACGATTTGATCGAATGGGTCGAACGTACTTATCTGGAATGTGGGCAGAATCTGCAAACCCTGATCGACTACACGCTGGAGCAAAAATTAATTGCCACTAAGCAGACGGGCAAAACTTTATACTTTGTCGTTCAAACCGGCAATTCCGCCGAAGACTTTACCTTAATCGAGATCGATAAAACCAGCGAAGTCTCTGATCGCATGCTAGTTGATGAAAACAATCCGCCGGAAGATCTGGAAGAATTCATTGATCCGCTTCAGCCGTTCTGTATAGAAAGCTATTGCTTCGGTCATTCGCGTTATACCTATCGCCGCAAGACCGATGTCAAATTATTCATGGAAGTCATCAACGAAAGACACCCAGGCGAAGCACACCCCGTTCAACGCTTTATGAACGATTGGAATCGCAGTAGCGCCGGACAGAAATGCTGTATGTCCGACGATTGGCTGATTCGCCCCTATAGTCATACCGGACGTTTTGGTGAACAGATCGTCAATGCGGAAATTATCAATACCCACAAAAACAATCTGCCCCACTTGGAAAATTTCTCCGGCAAGAAAGGCAGCGCGTTGAATAACGTACTTAACCGTTTCGATCGCCAGGCCGGTTATTCCTTTGCATGGTTTTTCTATATGGTGAAAGGCAAACTGGTTTCGACGCACAGCGCCGACTCGGTCTATCAGGACATTTCCAACGACTATGCGTATTTACCGGAACGCGACGAGAAAATTCTCAGGGATTGGATTGCGAAACCCTATAACGTCTAATGCGTTGGCTATCAAAGCATTTAAGTCCACTTTCGGTTATTAGCTCATAAAGAAAGCTGATATTTTTTGCCTTATTCCGGGCAAAAAAAAAAGCCCGTTCATTTTAGAACGGGCTTTTGGCGTAAGAGCTTGGCGATGTCCTACTTTCACATGGCAACCTGCCACACTATCATCGGCGCTAAGCGGTTTCACTTCCGAGTTCGGGATGGGATCG
>Ga0316622_100000133_pt1 | contig 36451 bp, 23 predicted proteins | sample OWC_Aug_OW2_C1_D_FD_207646 | JGI IMG/M metagenome (GOLD analysis project Ga0316622, IMG submission 207646) | Wetland soil microbial communities from Old Woman Creek delta, Ohio, United States - OWC_Aug_OW2_C1_D5_C | ecosystem: Environmental > Terrestrial > Soil > Wetlands | place: USA: Ohio... | reverse complement strand
GGGGAATCCCCGATGTCGCGATCCTGGTAGCCCAGCATCGCTTTCCAGCGCGGCGAGTAGTAGACCTTGCGGCTCCGGACGTCCCAGTCCCAGATCCCGTCCTGCTGGCCGCCGCAGGCGATGACGAACCGGTCGAGCGCGGCGCGCAGCGTCCGGTTGGCCTCGAGGATCTCCGACCTGGCGCGCAGCCGCTCGGCGAAGAAGCGCAGCTTGGTGCGGATGGTATCCGCCGAGACGGGCAGCGTCAGGTAGTCGTCGCAGCCGACGTCGAGCAGCTCGTCCAGCGTCGACGGCGACTCGTCGGGCACCAGCGCGAGGACCGGCGACCGGGCGCCGTCGCCGGTGCGCACGGCGGCGAGCAGGGCGCCGCGACGTTCCTCGGGCAGGCGCCAGTCGAGGAGAGCGACGACCGCGTCGCCACGTTCGGCGGAGCGGCGGCGCTCGCGGGCTCCGGAGAGGACCGTGCACTGGTGGCCCGTGGACTCGACCTCGGTGACGATCGAGGCGGCGAGCTGACGGTCGGCGGTCGCCACCAGGAAGCTCAGCGGTCGCGGTGAGCCTGCGGCGGGCGCTGCATCCTGCACTGGCGCAGCGGTGCCGGAGAGCCGCCGGAGGATGCCCGAAAGGCCCCTCCCGCTCACCGACGCCGACTCCCCGGCCGACCGGCTCGCGCACGGTCAGACTTCCGCGTCCCAACCATGGCTAAATGCGCCTGCACGAACATCTGTCGCCAGACTCAACAATAGCACTGTCGGCGCCATGCTCGACCCGCCATGAGATCATTCGTTGCCACGTCAGCGAACACACTCCGAGGCAGCGGTCCGGACGGACGAGGACAACGCGAGCCGTCCGTCGCAGTAGACTGGTCAGGTGCGGCTGACCCTCCGAAAGGCGCTCGTGTTGAGTGTGGTCGCGGTCGTGGCGCTGACCGCCGCCGGCGTCGTGCTCGTCCACCTGCCGCCGGTGCAGCAGGCGGCGTGGGAGTGGGTGGCGGGGGCGGTCGGGCGAGCGACTGGGTGGCAGATCGCCGCGGCCGACGTCCGAGCACGCGCGTGGCCGGCGATGGTCGAGCTGCGCGGGCTGCGCGCCGGCGCCCCCGATCCAGGGGCGATCGCCGCGGACCGGGTGGCGATTCGCTTCCGCTGGCGCGACCTGCTGTCGTCGCCGCGGCGGATCGAGGCCATCGCGATTGACGGCCTAGCGGTCGACCTCCGGAAGCTCCATCTCCCGCAGACCGCAGCTGAGCAGGATCAAGCGCAAGCTGATCCCTGGCAGGCGGTCGAGATCGGCAGCCTGGAGGTGCGGGGAGCGAGAGTCGGGGCTGCGGCCGCCGACGTCGAGCTCGAGCTCGACGGCCTCGAGCTGGCGGGCAGTCTCGAGGGCGGGACGGCGCGCGTCGAAGTGCGGATCGGGACGATGGCGGCGCTGAGGGAGGGCCGCCGGCTGGTAATGGGCCCACTCGAGGTCGCGGCGGCGGCCGACGAGAACGGCGTGGCGGTCGAGCGCCTCGAGCTCGACGGGGCGGTGGCGAGCGGCTCGGTCACGCTGTCGGCGGGCTTCGCCGACCGGCGGCTGACGGCCGACGGCCGCATCGAGATCGAGCTCGCGCCCGTGCTCGCGTGGTTCGAGCCGGACCTTGCCACCTTGCTGCAGCCGAGCGGGCGGCTGGTGCTGTCCGGCTCCGGCCAGGCATCGGCAGGGGCCCTTCCGACGGTTGCGGTCGAGCACGTCGGCGGGCCGCTGCGCGCGGCGGGCTACGAGGTCTCCCGGTTGCGCCTGGCCTCGACGGCGGCGGGTCTCCGGCTCGACGCGGGCGGAGACGAGTGGGGCGACCTTGCGGTGGACGTTGCGCGCGACCAGGCAGTGGTGCATGCGCGGCTCGCGGACGCGGCGATCGGCCCTGCGGCGGCGCTGGCCGCTGCGCCGATGCCGCCGTGGCTGCCCGGCCCACTGACCCTGTCGGGCACGCTCGATGCCACGGTGCCGCTGCCGTTCGCTGCAGAGCGGCTGGCGGCCACCGCCGACCTCAGGGTGGCGTTCCCCGAGGGACGCTTGGAGCTGGAGGGCGAGGGTCAGGGGCGGGAGTGGCGCGCCCGGAAGGTGATCCTGGAGGTGCCCGGCGCCGAGCTGCAGGGCCAGGGTCGGCTCGGCGGCGCCGGCGGGCTGAACGGGACGGTCCGGGCCACCGTGACCGAGCCGGCAGCGCTCGCGGCCTACCTCGCCAGGTGGATGCCACAGGCGGGCGATCTCGGCGTCGGGGGCGGCCCGGCGTATCTCTCACTCGAGCTTTCGGGCTCGCTCAAGAGGCCCGGAATCGACGCCGCGTTCGGCTGGGAGCAGCCGGCGATGAGCACGGTGAGGGTGGAGCGGATCGAGGGCTTTGCCCGCGGCAGCCTCGACGCCATGGAGTGGGGCCTGCGGGCGGTGCCGGTGGACGGCGCCTCGGTCGAGCTCGCAGGGACGGCGCAGCCGAGCCGCCGGGAGGTTGGGGGAACCTGGCGAGTCAGCCTGCCGGAGATCGCGGCGGTCGCGACTCTCGCGGACCCGGCGCTGGCCGAACGCGTCGGTGGCTCGTTCGACGGCGGCGGGACCTTCGAGTGGAGCGGCGACAACGACTGGTCGGCAACCGGCATCGTGCAGGCGGCCAGAGCGCGCTTCGATGCGTACGCGGTCGACGCAGCGTCGGCCGAGCTCGCGGCCTCGCCAGTGGCGATCGAGCTGCGCTGGCTGGAGGCGCGCGTCCTCGGGGGGGCCGTGACGGCCCGCGGCAGAGTGGCCCTGGCCGGGGCGGAGCGTGCACTCGAGGCGAGCCTCGAGTGGACCGGTCTCGACCCGACCGCGTTGCCGCTCGAGCTGCCGGAGTCGGCCCGCGGCTCGCTCGACGGCCGGCTCGATGTGTCCGGGAGCGTGGAGCGGCCGGTTGGCGATCTCGAGCTGCAGTGGGCCGCCGCCGGGACCGCGCCGGTTGACGCCGGCGCGCTGCGTGCGCGGCTGGCGGGGGGAGAGGTCGAGCTCGCCTCCGAGCAGCTCACGACTGTGGCCGGGCCGCTGGCGCTGACGGGGCGGCTGCCGCTGGGCGATGTGCCGCGGCCTGCGTGGCTGTGGCCCGAGGCGCCTCGTGGACCGGCGGAGCTCACGGTGTCCGGCCACCAGCTCGATCTGGGCGCGGTGGCGGGCGCGCTCAGCGGGTCACCGCTGCCGGTGCAGGTGGAGTCCGATGTCTCACTCCAGCTCAGCTGGGACCTGCTCGATCCGGCGAGGCGCTTCGGCCAGCTCGCACTGGACGGCCTGAGCGTGCGCCACGCCGGCGGGGTGATCACCGCCCCGGACGGCGTCCGCCTGGGCCTGGATGGAGGCCTGCTGCGGCTCGATCGAACCCGTCTGGTCGGCCCCCGCGGCGAGGTCGACCTCGCGGGTGAGGTTGACACCGTCACGCGGGAGATTCGCCTCGAGCTCGCCGGCGAGCTCTCGCCGGAGATCGCGAAGCTGATCCCGTATCCGGTGCGCATCGAGGAACCGCTCTCGATCAGGGCGAGCGTCGAGGGGCCGCTGGCCGCGCCCAGGGGGACGATCGTCGTCGACCATCGCGGCGGTTCGATCGTGTGGCGCGACCCGCCGGTGGAGCTCACCGACCTGCACCTCGAGGCGGAGCTGGGCGGTGGGGGCCTGGCGATCAGCGACGGCTCGGTCGGCATCAACCGCGGTCGCGCCCTGTTCGGCGGGGGTTGGGACCGCAAGTCCGGGCAGGGCATCGTGATGGAGCTCGATGGCGTGACGTTCTTCGTGGCGGGCACGCTCACCCAGTGGAGCGGAGTGCTGGCGATCGAACCGGACCCGGAGTACACCGCCCGGGTGACCGGCGACCTGGTGCTCGCCGGGGGCGTGTGGGAGCAGCGGGTGGACCTCGCGGGTGCGTTCCTGGGGGGCCCTGAAGTGCTGGCGGCAGCGGACGACCCGCTCCGGGGCATCGCGCTCGATGTGACGGTTCGCGCGCAGACCGGCGTGCGGGTGAACAACAACCTCGGCCGCTTCGATGTGCGTTGGGACCGGCTGCGGGTCGGCGGGACCGCGGCGTCTCCGATTCTCGTGGGCGACATCAAGATCGAGCCGGGCGGAGTGGTCAATCTCCCGGGCAAGACGGTCGAGCTGCAGCGGGGGACCGTCCGCTTCACCGGCGACCCGCAGGTGGACCCGGTCCTCGAGCTGGTGCCGGTTGAGGACCTGGCGGTGTTCGGGGAGCAGGGATCGTCCAGCTCCTCGCTCGACGTCTACTCGCTCGCGGCCGAGGGGCTGTACGGCGGGCTGGGGCGCGCGCTCGGCTTCGAGAACGAGACATTGCAGCCGGCCGAGATCGCGATCGAGACCGAAACCGACGCCTCGAGCCAGATCCTCCTCGGCCAGCGACTGAGCCCGAACCTGGCGTTCTTCTTCGCCGCCAACCCCACCGACGTCCGGGACCGGACCACGACGCTGCAGCTGTGGAACCTCGGCTTCGACCCCGGGCTCGCGGCCCAGGCCTACCAGTCGGTGCTCGACGAGAGCACCGGCCTGTCGCTGATCCAGCGCTTCCGGTGGGGTGGATCGGCTGGACGCGTGGGACTCCCCGGGTTCAGCGCTTACGTCCCCGATGAGAGATCCGACGACCGCCCGGTGATCCACAAGCTGCGGCTCGAGGGGGAGTGGCCGCTGTCGAAGCGGCGGCTACGCCGCGCCACCGGCCTGTCCAAGGGACAGCCGTACGACCCGTTCCTCGCCTTCGTGGCTGACGTCCACCTCGAGCGCGAGCTGGCAGTCGCGGGCTTCCCGGAGGCGCGGGTGCGCACCCGCGTCGATGGGTCTGAGCGGTCGCCGACACTGGTCTTCACCTGCGAGACCGGGCCGCGGCACGAGATCGAGTTCGTCGGGGATGATCCTCCCAAGGAGGTGCGGCGCGAGGTGCTCGCCCTCTACATGCCGCCGCCGCTCGAGTCGGTGGCCATCGCCAACATGCGCCTGGCCTTGCGGCGACACTACCAGGCGACGGGCCATCCATTCGCCGAGGTCGGAGCGGAGCACCGGGAGGACCGTCTCGAGTTCCTGATCGAGCCGGGCGAGCCGCTCAGCTACCGAGGGCCGGTCGTGGAGGGCGTCGACGAGCGCGGCGCCGGGATGATCCGTGACCTGCTCGGATCGCCGCTGGAGCTGGCGGCCGCAGTCGAGGACCCGGGGCGGGCGGGTCGGATGGTATCGAACCTGTTGGCCGGAATCGGCTACCCCGATGCCCGGGTGGTCGAGCTGCGTGCAGGCGAGCCGCAGGACGGCGTGTCCGAGGTCCGGCTGGTCGTCGAGACCGGCGAGCGCGCGCTGATCGCGGAGGTGAGCGTGATCGGCCGCGACGCGCTCGGCCTCACCACCGACCTCGCCGGCGCGCTGGCGATCGGCGCGCCGCTCGATCGGCGCGCGATCGACAACCAGGTGGCGGAGATTCGTCGAGCCTACCAGCAGGCGGGTTACGACCAGGTCAGCGTGCGGGCAGTTCCGAGCACGCTGGAGGATGGTGGCGGGAAGGTGGAAATTCACATCGAACCCGGGATGCAGCGCCGGCTCGAGGAGGTGCGTTTCAAGGGGACGCGGTACGTGAACCCGCGCTACCTCCGGACCGGGCTCGACCTCGACGAGGGTGAGCTGCTCGACGTGTTCAAGGTCGACGAGAGCGCGATCGGGATAGCGAACTTCGCGCCGGTGGAGCGCGTGCAGGTGGCGACGGTGCCGTCCGGCTCGGGGGCCTCGATCGTCGAGTTCGACGTCTACGAGAAGCCGCGATGGACGGTCGAGCTGGGCGCCGGCTGGGACTCGGACCGCGGCTTCGAGGGTCGGACCGGGTTGCGCGACGACAACCTGTTCGGCCGCGGCGTGAGCGCGAACCTCCGGCTGCGCGCCAACGACCTGGAGAAGGTGGCCCTGCTGTACGGCTCCTTGCCGCCGCTGCCGGGTGGACGCACAACGATCGGTACCACGCTGAGCTACAGCGAGCGTGACCAGGAGTTGGCGGTGGGGGGCGGGATCGCTCCCTACGTCGAGTTCGAGAACCAGGCCTCCTTGGACCTGATCTACGAGCTGACGCCACGCACCACGCTCAAGCCGTACGTGCGCTACACCTGGACGCGCTGGGAGTTCGATGAAGCAAACCGCCTTTTGAACCAGGAGCTCGCGACCGTGACCCTGGGAGGCGCAGCTTTTCTCGACCGCTTCGACAACCCCTTCGACCCGCGGAGGGGCTTCAGCCTGGTCGGCGACGTGGGGTGGAGCTCGTCATACTTCGGCTCCGAGCTCGACACCCTGCGCAGCATGGTGAGCGGGTCAGTGGCCGTGTCGCCGGGGCCCGGCTGGACTTGGGTCCAGACTGGCCGCGTCGGCGTTGCCGAGCCGCTGCGCGGCACCCTGCTCGAACGAAACTTGAGGTTCTTTGCGGGCGGCCAGGGATCGATCCGCGGCTTTGACTTCGAGTCTGTTGGGCGGTGGGTCGAATCGGAAGAAGGCGTGGTGAGGATGTTGGGCGGCGGCGGTCTGTTCATCGTCAACGAGGAACTGCGGACGCCGCTCTGGAAGTCGCTGCGCGGCGCGGTGTTCGTCGACACCGGCCAGGTCTGGGAGAGCTGGAGCGTTGCCGACTGGCGGCTCTCCACCTCGGTCGGCCTCGGCCTGCGCTGGTCGACGCCGGTGGGCCTTGTGTGGGGCGACGTCGCGTGGCCAGTGGCTAACGTCGGCATCAGCTCGCGCGACGTGAAGTACTACTTCGGCATCGGCCGGCCGTTCTGAGACGGGCCGCCCTTAGCGCTGCAGGTACAGCCGTGCGATGGCAGCCTCGGGAGCGTTCGGCGCGTACGTGACGAACAGGTCCATGTCCGCAAGCATCCTGTCCTTGCGGTCCAGCTTGCCGAATGCCAGCCCGCGGTAGAAGTAGGCGTGGGCGAACTTCACGTCCTTGGCGAGGACCTTGTCGAAGGACTCGACCGCGAGCTGCCATTTCTCCTCGAGAACGCACGACAGGCCGGTCTGGTAGTCGACCAGCACCGAGTCGAAGCCGAGGGTGCGCGCCTGCTCGAGCGCGGTCCGCGCCTGGCCGAATTGCCTGAGCCGCGCGTGTGCAGCTCCAAGGTAGTACTGGGCCCGGGCGTCGCTTGCGCGCGCCGCCACCTGGGCCGCGGCGCGGGTCCTCGCCGCCTTCCAGGCCGTGTCCGCATCTGCCGGCTTCTGCCGCCAGCTCATGGTCTCGCCGAGGTAGTACTGGGGGGCGGGATCGGTCGGCTTGTCGGCCGCAGCCCCGCGAAGCAGGGTCGTGGCGTCATCCCACTTGCCCTGGGCGGCGCGCAGGTAGCCGAGCGCCGCGCGGTACTCTGGCGTCGAACCGAGCTCCTGCTCGTTGGTGGTGAGGAGGTTCTCCGCAGCTTTGACCTTCCAACCGGCGAGGAGTGCGATCGAGCGGTCGGCGATGCGCTCGGCCCTGGTCGGCGGCGTGGCCGTCGGCGCGCGGGTTGGCGCAGGCGGGACTGGGGTGGGGGTCTGCTGGGCGATCGCCGCCGCAGCCATCCCGAGCATCAGGCCGGCGGTGATCAGCGCCGTTGCGGTGTGCCTCATGGACGTCTCCTCGTGCGCGGCCGCGCACCCGCCGATTATCGCACTGCATCGCGCCCGCGACGAGGTGACCGTCGTCTCGCGGCGCGGACTCTTGCCGCAGCGTGGCTTTTTTCGGATCGGCGGGCGGTGGTACCCTCCCGGAGACCGCAACGAAGGGTGTGACGAGTATCCACGGCCGCCGGTCAGCACGAGGAGAGCATGCGCTTCGAGAAGGTGTCCATTCTGAGCGTCGAGCATGTCGATCCACCGGTGGTCCTGACCTCGGATGAGATCGAGGCCCAGCTGCAGCCGGCGATCCGCCGGCTCGGAGTCCGTCCCAACCTGCTGCTCGAGCTGTCGGGCATCGTCGAGCGGCGGCTGTGGGGGCCCGGAACCCCGTGCAGCGAACCGGCGACCTGGGCGGGGGAGAAGGCGATCGAGGCGGCGGGCATCGACCGCTCGCGGATCGGCGCGCTCATCAACACCTCGGTGACGCGCGACTTCCTCGAGCCCTCGAACGCCTGTGCGGTGCACCACGGGCTCGGCCTGTCCGAGCACTGCGTGAACTTCGACGTCAGCAATGCCTGCCTGGGCTTCGTCAACGGCATGGACCTCGTCGGCAACATGATCGAGCGGGGCCAGGTCGACTACGGGCTGGTCGTGGACAACGAGAGCAGCCGCCCGCTGATCGAGGCGACGATCCCGCGGATGCTCGACGAGCGGCTTGACGAGGCGGCCTTCCGGGAGAACTTCGCCAGCCTGACCCTGGGCTCAGGAGCCGTCGCGATGGTGCTGGCGCGGTCGGAGCTCGCGGCAGGCGGCCACCGCTACCTGGGCGGGGTGAGCCTGGCGGCGACCGAGCACTGCCAGCTGTGCCGCGGCAACATGGACCACATGGTGACCAACACCCAGGCCCTGACCGAGGGCGGGCTGCGGCTCGCACACCGGACGTGGCAGCGGGCGGTCGATGTGCTGGGATGGACCACGCAGTCGCACGTCCACTACGCCCAGCACCAGGTGAGCAAGGGCCACGCCGAGAAGTTCGCGGGCATCCTCGGCCTCGACATGGCAAAGATCTACCGGCTCTATCCGACGTACGGCAACGTCGGGCCGGCCGGGATCGCGATCGTGCTGTCCAAGCTCCGGCAGCAGAACAGCCTCGGTGGAGGCGATCGGGTGGCGCTGATGGGGATCGGCAGCGGCATCAACTGCACGATGGCCGAGATCGCCTGGTAGCGGCGAGCGAAGAAGGTCAAGCGAAGAACGAAGCACACCATGCGCACCGTGCCTCGCGAGCTCTACCCGTTCCAGGGCAAGCACCTCGACGTGGGCGGGCTGCGCATGCACTGCCTCGACGAGGGCCAGGGCGACGCCGTGGTCTGCGTCCACGGCAACCCGACCTGGTCGTTCTACTACCGCCGCCTGGTCGTGGCGCTGCGCGGCAGCCACCGCGTGGTGGTGCCTGACCACATCGGCTGCGGGCTTTCGGAGATGCCTGGCGACGACCGCTACCCCTACACGCTCGAGCGGCGGGTGGATGACCTCGAGGAGCTCATCGACCGCCTCGGCGTCGGCGACGTCACCCTGGTGGTCCACGACTGGGGAGGTGCGATCGGGCTCGGCTGGGCCGTCCGCCACCCGGAGCGAGTGCGCCGGCTTGTCATCCTCAACACTGCGGCCTTCCACCTGCCGCCCGGGAAACGCATGCCCTGGCAGCTGTCCCTGGTCCGCGACACGCCCGTCGGCCCGCTGCTGGTGCGCGGGCTCAACGCCTTCGCGCGGGGCGCCACGCACGTCGGTTGCACCCGGTCGCGGATGCCGCGCGTTGTCCGCGATGCGCTCTGCGCGCCCTACGACAGCTGGGCGGCCCGGCGCGCCGTCCTGCGCTTCGTCCAGGACATCCCGCTGAAGCCGGGCGAACCGGCGTACGACCAGCTGTCCCGTACCGAGCAGGGACTGGCGGCGTTCGCGGATCGGCCGGTGCTGATTCTCTGGGGAGGGCGCGACTTCGTCTTCGACCACCACTTCCTCGCCGAGTGGCGCCGCGTCTTCCCGGGCGCCGAGGTGCACGAGTTCGCGGACTGCGGTCACTACGTGCTCGAGGATGCGGCGGAGGAGATCATCCCTCTGGTTCAGCGCTTCCTCGCCGCCGGTCGCCAGCGAGCAAGTGACTGTTGGACGGGGTGATACACTCCACGGCGGTGACGCAGCCGGCGAATATCGCCGCGTTCCTGCCGCGCATGGCGAGCGAGCGACCGCACGCCACCGCCATCGTCTGCCCGCGCGGACGTGGACCGGGCGGCCGGGCTTCCTACTCCCAGCTCAGCTACCGCGAGCTCGACGACCGGTCGGCGCGGATCGCGCGCGGCCTCGAGCGCTTCGGCATCGGCCGCGGGCAGCGGACGGTGCTCATGGTGCGGCCGGGCCTCGACCTGTTCTGCCTGGCCTTCGGCATGCTCAGGGCAGGGGCGGTGCCGGTGCTGATCGACCCGGGCATCGGCCGCCACCACCTCAAGAGCTGCATCGACAGCGCCGAGCCGGCCGCCTTCATCGGGGTGCCGGCAGCGCAGCTGGCGCGGCTGGTGTTCGGATGGGGCCGGCGGACGGTCCGGCGCCGGGTGACGGTCGGCAGCCGCGCTTGGGTTCTCGGGACCAGCCTGGCCGACATCGAACGGCTGGGCGAGCCGGGGGACCCGAGCGAGGTGACCGCCACCGCCGCCGATGACGCCGCCGCCATCGTCTTCACCTCGGGCTCGACCGGCCCGCCCAAGGGCGTGGTCTACCAGCACGGCAACTTCTCCGCCCAGGTCGAGGCGATCCGCGAGCTCCTCGAGCTCGAGCCCGGCGAGATCGACCTACCGACTTTCCCGCTGTTCGCGCTCTTCGACCCGGCGCTCGGCATGACGACGGTGGTCCCGGACATGGACCCCACTCGGCCGGCGCGGGTCGATCCGAGGAAGATCATCGAGCCGATCCAGCGCTTCGGGGTGACGATGATGTTCGGCTCGCCGGCGCTGCTCGACACGGTGGGCCGGTACGGCGTCGCGCACTCCGTCCGGCTGCCGACCCTGAAGAGGGTGCTGAGCGCGGGCGCCCCGGTGTCGCCGCAGATCATCGAGCGCTTCGCGTCGCTGCTGCCTGAGGACGCCCGGATACTGACCCCATACGGCGCGTCGGAGGCGCTGCCGGTGGCCGCGATTGAGAGCCGCGAGATCCTGGCCGAGACCCGGCACCGGACCGGCCGCGGCGCCGGTGTGTGCGTCGGGCCGCCGGTGCCGAGCATCTCACTGGAGGTGATCCGGGTCTCGGACGACGAGATGCCGGTCTGGGGCGACAGCCTCAGCGTGCCGCGGGGAGTGGTGGGCGAGATCGTCGTTAAGGGGCCGCAGGTGACGCGCGCCTACCACAAAGCGGAGCAGCACAACCGCCTGGCCAAGATCCGCGACGCCGACGGCGGCATCCGGCACCGGATGGGCGACCTCGGCTACCTCGACGCCGAGGGCCGGCTGTGGTTCGTCGGCCGCAAGTCGCACCGGGTGAAGACGCCGGCCGGGCCGCTCGACACCATCCCGTGCGAAGGCGTGTTCAACACCCACCCCGAGGTCAAGCGCAGCGCCCTGGTCGGCGTCGAGATCGGCGGTGTGATCGAGCCGGTGCTTGTGGTCGAGCTCGAGGCCCCGGCCCGACGCCGCAATCGCCGCCGGATCGTGCAGGAGCTGCTCGAGATCGGTGCGCGCCACGAGCACACCGCGGGCATCCGCCGCGTCCTCTTCCACCCGGCGTTCCCGGTCGACGTCCGGCACAACGCCAAGATCGGCCGCGAGCAGCTCGCGCGCTGGGCGGCCAGGAAGCTGCGGCGGTGAGGCGGCCGTGAAGGCGCTGGTGACCGGCGGCGGGGGCTTCCTAGGCGGGGCCATCGTCCGCCTCCTGAACGACCGCGGGTGGTCGGTGCGCAGCCTGCAGCGCCGCCACTCGCCGGCGCTCGACGCGCTCGGCGTCGAGCAGCACCTGGCCGATCTCGCGGACGCGCCGGCGGTGGCCGCGGCGGTCGAGGGTAGCGACGTCGTGTTCCACGTCGCGGCCAGGACCGTACTGTGGGGGCGCCGGCAGGAGTTCGAAGCCGCCAACATCGTTGGCACCCGCAATGTGGTCGCAGCCTGCCTCCGCGCCGGGGTGGGCAGACTGGTCTACACCAGCACCCCGGCGGTGGTGCACGGCGGGCGCCACCTCGCGGGGATCGACGAGTCGGCGCCCTACGCCGAGCGGTTCGATTCGCACTACCCGGCGACCAAGGCCGAGGCCGAGCGGGCGGTGCTGGCGGCGAACGGGCCGGAGCTGGCCGCGATGGCGCTACGGCCACACCTGATCTGGGGGCCCGGCGACCCGCAGCTGGTGGCGCGGATCGTCGCCAGGGCCAGGGCGGGCCGGCTGTGGCTGGTCGGCGACGGACGCAACCTCGTGGACACGACCTTCGTCGACAACGCCGCGAACGCCCACCTGCTGGCGTGCGACTGCCTGCGTCCGGACGCGCCCTGCGCGGGCAAGGCATACTTCATAACCAACGGTGAGCCGCGTCCGTTGCGCGAGATCCTGGATGCGATCCTTGACGCTGCGGGCCTGCCGCCGCTGCGCCGCCAGCTGCCGTTCCCGGTCGCGATCGCGGCCTCGGCAGTCGTCGAGACCGCGTATCGATTGCTGCGGCCGGACGGCGAGCCGCCGTTGACCCGAATGCTGGTGCGCCACCTCGCGACCGCCCACTGGTACGACATCACCGCAGCCCGCCGCGACCTCGGCTATGAGCCCACGGTGTCCCTGGACGAGGGATTCCGCCGCCTCCGCGATTCATTCTCATCGCCGACGCCGTGATGCTGCCGAGGAGGGGGCCGGTGCAGCCCGGAGGGGACTTCCATCACGCCAGCGAAGTGGTATGCTCCGCGAGATGAATTCACTCGTGCGATATTTCACAGGTGCCCCTCGGCAGGGCGGCGCCGCCCATGGGCGCGGCGACCAGAAAGGGAGACAGCGATGATCAGCAAGATCGGTGTCATCGGCGGCGGCTACATCGGGGGAGTTCTGGTGCAGGAGATCGCCCAGCGCCGGCTGGCGCGCGAGGTCGGGCTGTCGGACCCGGCGCCCATGGTCAATCCCAGCGATCCACCGGAGCGGCAAGAGGTCCTGAAGAAGCAATCGGTGGCGATCGGCAAGTGCCTCGACATCTCCGAGGGGCTGCCCACGATCCGCAGCGACGTCCGGTGCGTGGCATCGAAGGACTACTCGGCCTTGGCGGGTTCCAAGCTCGTCATCGACACCGCCGGCGTGCCCCGCAAGGCGCGGCCCGACGGCACCTACCCGAGCCGCGAGGAGCTGCTCGCGATCAATCTCAAGGTGACCAAGGACGTGGCGACCGGCATCAAGCAGTACTGCCCGGACGCCATCGTCATCAACATCGCCAACCCGCTCGACGCGATCGTCTACACCCTGGACAAGGCGCTGGCGCCGCCCAAGAAGAAGCTGATGGGCATGGCCGGTCAGCTCGACTCGAGCCGCTACTGCTACTTCGTGGCCGAGGCGGCGAAGGTGTCGGTGGAAAACGTCAGCGCGGTGGTGCTCGGAGGCCACGGTGACGACATGGTGCCGGTGCGCAGCTCGTGCCTGATCGCCGGCATCCCGGTCAGCAAGTTCCTCGACGAGGCGACCCTGGCCGCGATCGAGACCCGGACCCGCAAGGCGGGCGGCGAGGTGGTCGGCCTGCTCGGCTTCGGATCGGCGTTCGTGTCGCCGGCGTGGGCGGCGCTCGACATGGCCGAGGCGATCATCTACGACAAGCGCAAGATCATCCCGGTGTGCGCCAAGCTTGAGGGCGAGTACGGTGTCAACGGCCTCTACGTCGGCGTGCCGGCGATCATCGGCGCCAACGGGGTGGAGCGGGTGATCGAGCTCGACCTCACCGAGTCGGAGAAGGCCGCGCTGGCCAAGTCGGTGGCGGGCGTGCGCAAAACCTGCGACGAGGCGGACGGAATGCTGGCCGCGCTGTGACGGGGACCTGACGATCCACAGCAAGCGACCCCCGGTCCGAGGCCGGGGGTCGTGCTTTCGGGGCCAACGCCCGGCCTGAGCAAGCGGACGCGAGGCGCACGCGGCGGGAGCGCGGCGTCTCCCTTGAGACTGATGCGGTTCGCGGAGGTGACGTCGTGACGGAACGCACCATTCATCGCATCGCGGTCAACACCGGCGGCGGTGACGCGCCGGGCCTCAACGCGGTGATCCGGGCGATCGTGCTGTCGTCGCTGCACCGGGGTTGGGAGGTGCTGGGCATCCACAAGGGCTACGAGGGCCTGCTGGACACCTCGAAGATCATCCAGCTCGACCGTGACTCGGTGCGCGGCATCACCCACATCGGCGGCACTATCCTGGGGACGACCAACAAGAACAGCCCCTTCGAGTACCCGACGAAACTCCCGAGCGGCGAGGTGACGCTGGTCGATCGGTCCGACGAGGTCGTCGACGCGTTTCGGCGGCTGCGCATTGATGCCCTGATCGCGATTGGCGGCGACGGCTCGATGCGGATCGCGTCGCAGTTCGCGGCCAAGGGCCTGCCGATCATCGGGGTTCCGAAGACCATCGACAACGACCTCTCGGGCACGGTGGTGACCTTCGGCTTCGACACCGCGGTGATGGTCGCCTCGGAGGCGATCGACAGGCTCCACTCGACGGCCGAGGCTCACGAGCGCGTGATGGTGGTCGAGGTCATGGGCCGCTACGCCGGCTGGATCGCGCTCCACTCGGGGGTCGCGTCGACGGCCGACGTGATCCTCATCCCCGAGATCCCGTTCGACTTCGACGCCGTGTGCGAGAAGATCAACGACCGCGAGGCGCGCGGGCGGCGGTTCAGCATCGTCGTGGTCGCCGAGGGCGCGAAGCCGGCTGGGGGCCAGCTGACCGTCAAGGGCCACGAACTCGGCCGGGAGGTGCAGCTGGGCGGGATCGCGGAGCTGGTGGCGCGCGAGATCAGCGCCCGCACCGGCAAGGAGACGCGGACCGTGGTGCTCGGCCACCTCCAGCGGGGCGGCGCCCCGACGACCTTCGACCGGTTGCTGGCCCTGCGCTTCGGGGCGGCGGCGGTGCGCATGGTCGAGGCGCGGCAGTTCAACCACATGGTGGCGCTCGACCCGCCGCGCGTGCACGCAGTGCCGCTCGAGGTCGCGACCAGCCGGATGAAATGCGTGCCGCTGGACGGCGACACGATGCAGACGGCGAGGGACCTCGGGATCTCCTTCGGCGATGAGGTGGGCTGAGCGAGCTGGCGTGGGAGGGAGGCAGATATTCTGGAACGCCGATCACGCGGCCGTCGTTGTTGCCCCGGCCCGAAAATGGTAACGTTCGGCCGGATCTTCGAACGATGATCGTCTCTGCTTGGCATGACGGCGGCGGCGGCTTCGGGCTGCGGGTGCAGGAGGACAACGTCAGCCTCTACTTCCGCCCGGAGTGGACCGAGGTGACGCTCCACCTCCCCGGCCAGATCCGCCCGATCCGGGTGCCGCTCACCGAGAGCTTCTGGAGCAGCGCGCCGGAGCTGAGGTCGCCGAGCATCCGCCACTTCTTCGAACGCCACGGGTTGATCCCCTGGGAGAAGAAGCGGCCGCCGCACTTCGAGCTCGAGCCCCTCGGCAGCGGCTCGTTCCGTTTGCACTGGCTCGAGAAGTTCGAGGGTCAGTTCTCCCTGCCGCTCGACCTCTAGGAGCGTGTGGGGCATAGGCCCCTGTATGCGTTCCTGAGTAGGTCATTGTTGTTGGCCTCTGCCCCACACGCTCCTCGGGATGCGCTGCGCGCATCGTGAAGGCCGGAAATGGCCCTTCATGATGAATGATGTGAATCGAGGGCGCGGTGAGGGCCCTGGACGTTCCATGCGTCGCGGACCGGGTGGGTGAGTCGGCTCACGACGACGCGGCGGGGGGCTCTCCGTCCTGGATTGGGGAGAGGTCGATGCGCGGCGGCCCCCGGAATGCGAGCGCGCGGCGCTGGCTCACGCCCTGCCGCCAGATCGGGATGAAGGCCCCGAGGTCGCGCAGCGAGTCGTCGAGGGCCCTGGCCTGGGGCAGCAGCCGGGCACTCAGCGTGCCGTCGACGAGGATCGCCATGCGATGGCCCTCCTCGCCGGCCGCTGGCGCGGCGCGGGCGAAGGCGAGCGCGTTCACCGCCTGGCGGCCGGACTCGTAGAGCTCGAGCAACACCCGGCAGGCGATCGGGATCTCGGAGGCGTGGTGGGAGAGGAGCTCGAGCTCGGTCAGGCGAATCGCGCGTAGCAGCAGGATCGTGCGCAGCCGGGCGGCGAAGTCGGTGCCGAGGTGGCGGAGGAAGGATGCCATGCCCGACCACTCGGCGGGGTCTGGCAGGTGCTGGTTTCCGGCGACGCGCTCGAGGAAGTCCGGAAACAGCCGGCGGCGCTCGCGCTCGATCTGGCGGAAGTCGGCGTCGAGGGCGAGCACGGACGCATACAGCCACTCTGACTCCTCGACGTCGCGCGGGAACTCCTTGGACAGGTAGTAGTCGGCATCGTGGGTGCCGCGGGGGTCGCTCGCCATGAGGCTGCCGAAGGAGTCCTGGAGGAAGGCGTGAATCTGGCCGACCGCGACGCAGAGAAAGCGGCGCAGCTCGTGCTCCTGGCGGGACGGGGCGTCGCTCGCAAAACCGTCGATCTGGGCGAGCAGAGTGGCCTCGAGGTGGCCGAGGCTGATCGCCACCGACTGGCGGCTGGCGTCGAGCGCCGGGATCGGGGACGGCTCGGCGAGGAGTGGTGCGAGGTCGGCGCGGACGAGGGCCGCGACCTCGCGCACGGTCGCCCACATGACGACCAGCCGGCTGGGCGAGCAGTTGAGGATGGCGATGTTGCTCTCGTGCACGGCGTCGAGCCGGCGCAGGCAGCCGAGCAGGGTGCGCAGCCTGGGGTTCTGCCAGCGCTCGAGCTCGCGGCGCCACATTCCCTCGGTCACGCCGTCGGGAAGAGTGATCACGTCGACCGGATCCACTCCCCTCCGAACGGGTGTCAGCCTGCGCCTCATCAGAATCCTCTCTCCGATGCCGCCGGGCACCGGTCTTTCGCCTACCAGCGTAGCGGAAGTGGAGCGATCGAAGAAGCGCCCCGGCCTGCCCCCGTGACGAGCGCCACCGCGGCGGTGGGGCGGCCGAAGCGCATGGGCGACGCGGGGCCATCCGAGACGCACGCCGTGGACTGGTGCGGAGCGCCCAGCAGCGCGGGTGGGGCCGGTGCGGTCAGGGTGTGTCCGACAGCGGGGCGCGGTGGACGAAGATTTGCGTGAGGTGGTGCACCGTGCCCCGGCGCGGGTCACGCCGGCTGGCCACGCCGATGCCGAAGTGAGTGGCCTCCGGCGCGAGCACGGCCGCGCGGTGGCCCGGGCTGCGCATCAGGCTCTCCTGCGCTTCGGTGAGGGTCGGGCCCATCGCGATGTTCTCGGCGGCGAAGGTCGCCGGGTAGCCGGCGCGCTGGAGGCGGTCGACGACGCTGCCGGTTTGCGGCGACACGTGGGCGAAGTAGCCCTCGTCAGCCATCTCGGCGCTGTGGGCGCGGGCGATCGCGGCGAGCTCGGGGTCCCAGGTCAGCCGGGAGAGGCTGAAACGGGCGCGATCGTCGTCGACGAGCCGGGCCGCGAGCGACTCGGCCTCGTCGGTGGTATCGACCCATGACTCGTCCGCTGCCGGGTGCCCGAGCCAGTGGGTGGGCGGTGTCCGGCCGACCTCGATCGGGAACAGGGCGAGCACCTCGGGTCCGGACGGCCCATGGCCGATCAGCTCCACCCACTGTGTGCCGGACTCCTCGGCCAGCGCCACGGCGGCCACCGCCCAGCCCCCGCTGACGCCGACCGCGGTCGTCGAGACCGACCCTCGGGGGCTGGTCACGGCGACGGTGGCGGCGGTGAAGCGGTCATCGAGGCGGAACTGGAGCGGGAGGTCGGCGCCGGGGTCGCCGGAGGTCGGGGCCGGGAGCATCGTCATCCGCCGGTCGACGAGCAGGATGAACCAGCGGGTGTGGTAGGGCGGCGGCGCCGGCGAGGCGGCGGCGCCGACGTGGGAGTAGCTGTCGCGGCGCAGCAGCGCGTCGAGCTGGTCGAGCATCGCGCCCGAACCGGGCTCGCTGGTCAGCAGCACCGACAGGCTGGCGGTCGGGTCCGGGCAGCCCGCCCAGTGCAGGGCGAACTCGGTGAAGGCGAGCGGGATGTGCTGCTCGAATCCGGCGGGGAGGTCGGCGTGGGCCTGAGCGGCGCGCTCGAGGCAGCCTGCGAGGCCGAGCTGCGGGAAACGGCTGCGGACTGCGGCGCCGAGCGGTGAGGAGCCGTCGGCGTCGGTCTGGTAGCGGGTGGCCGCCGGGCCCGGGAGCTCGATCGAGTAGAGGGTCGGCAGCGCGGGCACCGTCGCCGCGGAAGCCGTGACCTCCTCGGCCGGGGGCGCTGGAGCAGGCGCCGGCGCGCATCCCCCGATCAGCACCGGCATCAAGGCACGGACCGCCAGGCTGACGAGGAGGCGGGCAGGACCTGGCAAGGCCCGGTCGGGGGAAGTCAGCGTGGATCTTCGAGCATCGATCACCGGCAACACGATACCCGAGCCCGCCTGCCGGCGTCAGTCGACGGACGCCTGGGCTGCCGCTGAGGGTGGGCGCAGAGTGCCGCGAGGTGTAGCATCACGGCATTGCCCTGGCGCGAAGCGCCGTTGCAGGAGCCCCCATGAACCAGAGCCTCCAGGAGCGCTACGCCCCCGACACCCGCTGTTTCGGCTGCGGGCCGAGCAACCCCTCGGGCCTCAGGATCCGCAGCTTCATCGATGGCGGGGAGGGGGTCTGCGAGTTTCTGCCCGCGCCACACCACGAGGCCTTCGACGGCTTTGTCGCCGGCGGCATCATCGGAGTGGTCTTCGACTGTCACTGCAATTGGACGGCAGCACACCACTTGATGGAACACGCCGGAGAGCAGCAGCCGCCCGCCACGGTGACCGCCGAGTACACGGTCCGCTTTCTCCGGCCGACCCCGTCGCGGCAGCCACTCCGCTTCCGCGCCCGGGTCGTGGAGTCGAGCGAGCGCCGCGCCACCGTCGAGGGCGAGCTCAACGCCGGCGGCGCCGTTACTGCGACGTGCCGGGCAACCTTTGTCGCTGTGACCGAGGGCCACCCGGCCTTTCGCCGCTGGTAAGCTCGCGCGCGACCGGGCTCACTCGCGGTCGGTTCGGCTGGCGACGGCCCTGAGCCGTGCAGCACGACCGCCCCGAGGCGGCCTCTCGCCTCAGGGCGGCGGGGGGGGCAGGCCGGGGATCCGCTGACCGGAGGTCCAGGGCGCCCCGGCCGCGGCCATCCGCTGCTCGAGCTCGGGCAGCTCGACATCGACCGTCTGCTTCAAATAGGCGTGGAGCGTCGAGAACTGCTGCTCGGCAAGCTCGAGGCTGCGCCGATGGGTGGGCGTAGGCCCGTAGGTGGCGCCGGCGACGCCTTCGATCGCCACCCGGAGCCGGTGCTCCACAGTGGGCGCCATCGGCTCCCCGATGTCGCGCCGGCTGCGATTGCCGACCATGCGCTCATCGAGGGCCTGCAGGCGGGCGATGAGGCTGCGCAGGTCGCGGTCGAGCTCGGCGCCGGGCGGGATGGTCGAGCGGTCGAGAGCCGTTTTGAGCCTTGCCACCCTGTCCATCGCCTCCGCGAGCGCGGCGCGTGCGCCGTCAACGGCGAGCTGGAGGCCGGCCGCCCGCTCGAGGAAGGCTGCGGTCTCGGCCGGTGGTGAACCGGTCAAGGCGCCCTCGCGCAGCCGCACGACCTCGAAGGCGACCGGGCCCGCAAGCTCGGTGAGCTCGCCGTCCACCCGCTTCGCGAGGATGACGCTGTAGGTCCCTGGGGCGACCAGGTACCCGGTCGGGCTCCGATCGTCGTCTTCCCACTCGTCGTGGCGCCGGCGGTCGGTGATGGCGGCGCGGGCCGGGGAGCGCAGATCCCAGGCGACGCGATGGAAGCCCTTGCCGGTGGGGCCGTCGATCCTCCGAACCACGTCGCCGGCTGCGTCACGCACGGTGAGCGAGACGGCTGGCGGCTCCTCGCGACGCTCGCGTTCGAGCTCGTCCCATCCCGGGTACGGGGTGTCCGCGCCTTGCTTCTCGAGCTCCAGCTCGCGCTGCCGGCGTGCTTCTTTGCGGCTCTTCAGCCCCTCGCTCAGGAAGTAGGTGAAGACGGCGCCGAACGGCGGGTTGGGCGCCACGAAGGCGGCGGCACCCTGGTCGGCGGCGCCGCGGCCGCCCCAAACGTTGCGCTCGACGTACCACCAAGCGGGCCGGACGCTGAACAGGGTGGCCTCGCGCTCGAGGACGCGCCCGTCGAGCGCGCGCAGCGGCGAGTAGTCGTCGAGGATGAAGAGGCCGCGGCCGAACGACGCCGCCACCAGGTCGTTCTCGCGGCGCTGGATCGCGAGGTCGCGGAACGAGATCGTGGGCACGCCGCCCGTTAGCTCCAACCAGCGTCCGCCGCCGTCGAGGGTGCAAAAGACGCCGTACTCGGTGGCGGCGAACAGCAGCTCGGGGCGGACGTGGTCCTGGACGACCCGCCAGACCAGGTGCCGGTCGGGCAGGTCGCCGGCGATCGAGCGCCAGCTGCGGCCGCGGTCCGCGCTCGACAGGAGGTAGGGCCGGAAGTCGCCCGCCTTGTGGTTGTCCAGGGCGACGTAGACCGTGTCGGCGTCGTGGAGGTCGGCCTTGAGGTCGTTGACGAAGGCGGTGGCGGGTACGCCGGGCAGCCCGGCAACCGGGATCTCGCGCCAGCTGCCGCCGGCGTCCTCGCTGACCTGGATCAGGCCATCGTCGGTGCCGGCGTAGAGCAGGCCTTCGACGAGCGGCGACTCGGCGATCGAGGTGATGGTGTGATAGGCGGACATCGCCTCGAGGTCCCACGGCGCGTCGTAGCTCCAGACGCGTCCCATCAACGGCTCCAGCATGCGGTCGCCGCCGCGCGTGAGGTCGCCACTGACCGGCCGCCAGCTGTCGCCGCGATCGTCGGAGCGCCACAGGCGCTGGCTGGCGTAATAGAGGCGGGTCGAGGAGTGGGGGCTGACCAGGACCGGTGAGTCCCAGTTCCAGCGCTCCGGCGGGTCGTCGGGCTCGGGCTGGGGCTGGATGTAGACGTTCTCGCCGGTGGTTCGGTCATGGCGGAAGAGGTGGCCCTGCTGCATCTCGCAGTAGGCGATGTCGGGGTTGGCGGGCTCGGTCGCGGGCTGGTGGCCGTCGGCGCCGAGCGGGACGTACCAATCATCGTTGCGAATGCCGTGGACGTTGTCGGTGCGCGACGCGCCGCTCTGGGTGGAGTTGTCCTGGGTGCCGCCGTAGAGGTTGTAGAAGGGCACGGCGTCGTCCACGGCTACCTTGTAGAACTGGGTGACCGGGAGGTTGGCGACGAAGCGCCAGGTCTCGGCGAGGTCGAAGCTCTCGTACAGGCCGCCGTCGGTGCCGGCGAGGAGATAGTCCGGGTCGCGCGGGTCGAACGCGAGGGCGTGGTTGTCGCTGTGCTTGTTGTCCTCGGGCAGCCGGCGGAAGCTGGCGCCGCCGTCGTCGGAAACCTGGATCCGCCAGTCCATCAGGTAGATCCGGTCGAAGGCGTGGGGGCTCGCCACCAGCTCCTGGTAGTAGTGCGGGCCGGTTGCGCCAGACACGGCCTCGGAGCGCTTGACCCAGCTCTCGCCGTGGTCCGCCGAGCGCCAGACGCCGCCGCTCCGGCGGTCGAGCTCGATCGCGGCGTAGACGACATCGGGCCGCTGGGGCGCGATCGCGAGCCCGATCTTGCCGAGGTTACCCTCGGGCAGCCCCTTGGTCACGCGGCGCCAGGTCAGGCCGGCGTCGCTCGAGACGTGGATCCCGGACTCGGGCCCGCCGTCGACCAGCGCGGCCACCGAGCGCTGGTGCTGCCAGGTGGCGGCGACCAGGAGGTCGGGATTGTTGGGATCCATCACGACGTCGGTGACGCCGGTCCACTCGCCGCCGCCGAGGACCTTGGACCACGTCGCGCCGCCGTCGGTGGTGCGGAAGAGCCCGCGGTCGCCGCCCGACGACCACAACGGTCCCTGGCTGGCGACCAGGACGACGTCCGAGTTGCGCGGGTCGATCAGGATGCGCGCGATGTGCTGGGAGTCGGGGAGCCCGCGCCGCTCCCAGGTGGCGCCGCCGTCGCGGCTGCGGTAGACGCCGTCGCCGAATCCGACGTGGCGGCCGCCGATGTTCTCGCCGGTTCCGACCCACACCACCGACGGGTTGCCCGGGTCCAGAGCCACGCAGCCGATCGAGTACGAGCCCTCGTGATCGAAGATCGGAGTCCAGGTCGTACCGCGGTTGGTGGTCCTCCAGACACCGCCGGAGCCGACGGCCACGTACCAGGTGCTCTGATCGGTGGGGTGGATCGCGATGTCGGCGATCCGCCCGGACATCAGCGCCGGCCCGATCGATCGCAGCTCGAGCCCAGCCAGGTCTTCGGCAGTGAGGCGGCGCGATTCGGTGATGGCGGGCGCTGCCGCCAGCACGGGAGTGGGAGCGGGCGCCGCGGCCCGGGCGGCCGCGGGGGCAAAGAGGGCCAGCACCAGGGTGAGGCGAAGCACGAGCGACATGCGAAACCTCCCGTCCGGGGTTACCACGCTGCTGAGACTAGCAGGCTGCGGCCGGCAGTGGAACCGAGCCCGGCGCGCAACGGCACCGGCTCGGAGGTCGTACTGCATTGGCCTTTTCGGCGGACGTGGTTGGCCAAGTTGTTGTCGGACGGCCATTATGGCACGAACTCCTCCGGATGCGCGCAGCGCATCCCGAGGAGCGGGTGGGCAGAGGCCAACAACAATGACCACGTCAGGAACGCATCCATGGGCCTATGCCCAACACGCTCCTACGGACCGTCGACTCCGGCCACGAGCTCGGGACGCAGGAAGCCCGCCGCCTCGAGCTGGCTCGTGACCGAGGCGGCGTCGCCGACCAGCACGACCAGGAGCGACTCCCAGTCATAGAGCCCGGAGCGGGCGAGCACATTGACTGCGGCCAGGTCGACGCTCTCGAGGCTCGCCAGCGCGGTCGCGATCCCATCGAGCGGGCGGCCGTTGGCTGCGAGCTCGGTCAGGCTGCCGGCGAGCGAGCCGGTGGTTTCGGCGGTGCCGACGAGGTCGTAGCGTACCGTCCTGACCGCCTTCGCGAGCTCGTCCGCGGTCACGTCGCCGGAGGCGAGGCGCTGGAACTCGCGCCTGAACTCGCCGAGGGCGGCGGCGGTGACCTCGGACTGGACCGAGGACCAGGCCAGGAGCTCATGCTGGTTGGCACGCTCCCGGAATGCGCTTCGCGCGCCGTACGTGTAGCCGTGCTCCTCGCGCAGGTTGCGGTTCAGCCGGCTGGTGAAGGTCGTGCCGAACAGGGTGTTGAGGCACTCCCGCGCCGCCCGCTCGACCTCGTCCGCCGGCGCCGGAACCGGCCGCGCGAGGAGGATCATGGTCTGCGCCGCCGCCGGGCGGTCGACGAGGACGATCCGCGGTGAGGCTGCCGCGACCACCGGCGCGGGGAGAGCGGGGGCGCCCGCCGCGGTCACGGACCAGCCGCCGAATCGGCGGTCGAGCTCCGCACGCAGTGCGGCCGGCTCGAAATCGCCGACGAACACGAATCGGGCCGAGCCCGGATTGATCAGGCGGGGCAGGGTGGCGCGCATTGCATCCACGGTCAGCGCACGGACGGTGTCGAGATAGCCGTCGACGGGTCGACCGCGGGGGTCCTCGGCGCCGTAGAGCAGCGATGAGGCGGTGAGGAAGGCCACGGTTCGCGGGTCCTCGCCGCGCGCCCCGATGTCCTCGAGGGCGAGGTCGTGCTCGCGGTCGAAGTCGGCGGCCAGCAGGTTGGGTCGGAGGACGGCGTCGGCGTACAGGTCGAGGGTCGGCTGGAAGCGCGACGACAGACCACGGACAGTGACCGTGGTCCCGCTCGCGCTCGCCGATGTCGTCAGCTGCGCGCCCAGCGAGGCCACCGCGTCGGCGAAATCAGCGGCGCTGCGGCCGCCGGCGCCGGCGGTGAGCAAGGTCGCGGTGAGCGAGGCGAGCCCGGCTTGCGCAGGCGCCACGGCGCCCTCGCCGCCGGCGACGAGCAGCACGCCCTGGAACAGACCGCTGCCGGGTCGGGAAACCACGTCGACCGGGATGCCGTTGCTGAGGGTGAAGTGCTGCGGGAGCGGGGGCTGAGGGATGGGCTCCGGGAAGTTTTCCGGCCGCTGATCGAGGCCGGCGCCATCGACGCCTGTGTCGAGCGGCAGGATCCTGAGGTCGAGGCGCCCTTCGCCGAGCACCCGGCCGGCCCACAGCTTGAGGCCGGCGGCGTCGACCGAGGTGTAGCGGGCGAGGTCGCGGGCGAACGAGTCGGGCTCGCCGAAGTGGAAGCGGTACTCGTTGAGGCTGTCCGCCCGGGCGCGGAGGTCCTCCATCCCGCGGAGGAAGGCGGCCTCGGTGGCCGCCTTGACTCGCTCGAGCTCGCCCGCAGTCGGGCCGTCGGCGGTGAGCGTGGCGACCTCCTCGAGCACGGCCCGTTTGATCACCTCGAGGTCGCCGCCGGCGACGGCGGTCACATCGACATGGAACTCGGAGCCGAGGAGGCCGGACGACTGATAGACCTCGACCTCGCGGGCGCTGCGGTCGGTCATGATGAGCCGTTGGTGCAGGCGGCTCGAGGGCCCATCGCCCAGGATGTCGGCGATGAGATCCATCTCCGCGTCGCCGTCGTGGTAGCCCGCCGGCGACGGCCACACCAGGTAGAGCTTGGGCGCCTCGACGCGGTCGGTGGCGAGCCGGCGCAGCTCGCGCTCGAGGGTGACCGGAGGGGCGGTGCGGCGCACTCCGGGCGGCCGCGTGGGGACGGCGCCGAAGGTGTGTGCGATGAGCGGCTTGACGACCTCGGCGTCGAAGTCGCCGGCAACCACCAGGCTGGCGTTGGCCGGCACGTAGTAGGCGTTGAAGAAGGCGACGACGTCGTCGACGGTGGCCGCCTCGAGGTCGGCGGGCTCGCCGATGCCGGAGTTGTGGTAGGGGTGGCCCTGGGGGTAGAGGGCGTCGGGGATGATGAAGGCGGCGATTCCGTAGGGTGCGTCCTCATAGTTCTGGCGGCGCTCGTTGAGCACCACGTCCCGCTGCAGGTCGAGCTTGGATTGGGTCATTGCGCGGGCGAGACCGTCGAGGCGGTCGGCGTCGAGCCAGAGCAGGGTGGGCAGCAGCGACGACGGCCCCCAGCTGTAGTAGACGGTGCCGTCCATGCCGGTGCCGGCGTTGTTGGCGCCGCCGCCGGCCTCCATGATGTCGTCGTAGGAGCTGCCTGGCGCGCGCTCGGTGCCCATGAACATGAGGTGCTCGAAGAGGTGCGCGAAGCCGCTGCGCCCGGGCGGGTCGTCCTTGGAACCGACGTAGAACCAGGTGTCGACCACAACCTGGGGCAAGGTGTCGTCCTGGTGCAGGATCACGGTCAGTCCGTTGGGCAGGGTGTAGGTCTCGCACTCGACATCGAGCGCGGAGGCGGGGAGGGAAGCGAGGCCAGCCAGGAGGGCGAGCACGAGCACGAGGCGCGCAGTCGATCGCATGTCGGTCTCCTTCACGGCGTCGATCCCGATTTGGGCTGCGCTCGCCGCAGCCGTCGGGTGCCGCCAAGTGTAGCCCGGGAACGTGGTGGGGAGCGATCGATCAGGCGTGCTGCCCGTCAGCGGCTGCGATCAGCCACGGGCGCCGGAACGTCGGCATGGAGCTCCCCGCCCTCGGCCGTGGGGGCCGGTCGCGCACGCCGAAACTCCAGCCACCGTCGCAGCAGCCCGGGCAGCTCGCTGGGCAGGCGGTCGCCAGGGCGGCGGATCGGGGGGCCGGCGAGGGTGAGCGCGGCCGGCTGCGAGGCGATCGAGCCGGCGGAATTGGTGACGACGCAGTCGTAGTCTCCGAGCGAGTCGAAACCGATGCCGGAGACCCCGAGAACGGGAGTCAAAGACCCGGCGTGGCGGTGGTCGTCGGCGAGGGCGACGGTGTTGCGTCGCCACTCGTAGGCCGTGGTTGCCGGGTCGGCGACCGTGACCGCGAACCGAGCGCTGCCGTTGACCGGCGCGATCACCGGCGTCGGCTGGTTGGTAACGGTGGGGGGCTCCCGAGCGGTCAGCACCAGGCGGTGGCGGACGCCGCTGCCGAACCTCCGTTCACCGGCGAGCTCCATCCGCGCCTCGACCATGATCCACCGGGGCTCCTGGAACGGGTACGAGACGGGTGCCTGCAGCGCGCCGCCGAGGAGGATGGCGTCGCCGGGCGCGACTGCCGCCCCGTCGGGCAGCGGATCGACCTCGACCCCCCAGCGGATGTCGTCGACCGCCAAGCTGAGGTGGTAGCCCGCGTCCGCGGTCCAGGTCGTGGTCCCGGTGTTGCGGATTTCAAAGCTCAGCTCGAGGAGCTGCCGCGAGCCGACGAAGGGCGGCAGGTCGGAGGTCGAAACGTCGGCGTCGTCGACGAGTGCCGTCGCGATGAAGTCCAGGTAGGCGAAGTACGCGAGCTTGCGCTCGAGGCCGGGCGGCGCCTCGAGGATCCCCCACGACAGGGTCGGATCGTTGCTCGAATCCGCCATCTCGTAGAAGAAGATGCGGTCGATCCAGTCGTGGCTGCCGGCAACGCCGAACCATAGGCCAAGCAGGTTCTCGTAGAACGAGGCTTGGCCCGTCTGACCGTAGGCATCGCTCTCGACGCCGGTCTCGGTCAGCCAGAACGGACGGTCAGCCCAGCCGCCGTCGTCCAGCACCTCGCGCACCGAGGGCGGGTCGAACGGCAGGCTGCCGCCCTCGGTCAGCTTGTCGGTGACGTCACCGGCCGTTCCGTTCGAGGGGTAGACGTGGTGCGAGACGACGTCGAGCAGGGGCGCGGCGTCGTCGAGCACCTGGGCCAGCCAGTCGTCCCAGTCGCCGCTCGAGAGGTGGGCGAGATCGGGAGCGACCAGCAGCGCGCCGGGGTCGGCGGTCGCGACCGCCTCGATGCCGGGGAGCAGGATCTCGTCGATGTACTGAGTCCGAGTGCCTTCCCAGAAGTGGTCCAGGTTGGGCTCGTTCCAGAACCCCCACGCGTCGACCCGGCCGCGGTAGCGGGAGGCGACGGTGTAGCAGAACTCGCGCCAGTCGTCGGGATCGTTCGGGACGCCGCTGAACTCGCTCCCCGAGGTGGCCCACTGCGGCGTGCCCTGGAGGGTGGCGAAGATCCTCAGGCCGCGTCCCTCGAGGGTGTCGACGAGGGTGTCGTAGCGAGTCCAGTCGAAGGTGTCGCGGTGGACCTCGATGAGGCCCCAGACGACATCGATGCGAACCCAGCCGATGCCGGCGGCGACGATGTTGTTCTGGATGGCCGGCGAGGGAACGTGGGCGTTGATCCCGAAGGTCGAGCTTTGAGCGGGCAGCGGGGTGAGCGCCGCCATCACCCCTACCAGCGCCTCCGCCGCCATGAGGGCTGATCGTCGCACAGTTCGTCCCACTCAGCTTCAACCGTGCCCGGGGTCGTCGTCATCCCGTGACCGGGGCTCCGGAGAGTGGGCGAGGGGCAGCTGGAAGGTGCCGTCGAGACGGTCGAGCATCTGCTGGTGCCGGAGCTCGAGGGCCTCGCGTTCCCGGCAGTAACCGGCCTCGTCGAGCTCGCCGCGGCGGCGGCGTTCGCCAAGAGCATCGAGCTGGCGGGCGAGCCAGCGGTCGGCATCGAAGTTGTAGGTCACTAGCTCTTGCGCGAGGTCTTGGCGAAGAACCCGGAGAGCACGGGCTCGACCTTGCGGCCCTTGCACTTCGGACAGACCGGTCGGGCGTGCTCCCGCTGCGCCACGGTCATGATCTTCTCGAACACCTTGCGGCAGCTGGAGCAGCGAAACACGTAGGTCGGCATCTCATCCCTCCATGGTCCGCTGAGCAGGTTCGGACACCGGCACCGGACACTCGGGTACCACGATACCGTCCGCGCGGCGGTTCGACAACCGGCCGCCGGCGCGGACTCGTGCCCGCCCCTCCGCACACCGGACCCCCGGTCGTGCGCGTGTCCGGCCGGAGCGCTCAGCGCGCGTAGGCGGCGAGGTTGGTCCAGAACTGCCGGTTGGCCGGGGGATCCTCGCTCGCCCCGAGCATGCCGAGGTCGGCCAGCACCACCACCTCGCCAGCGCCGTACGGCACGATGGCGACGGCAGGCGAGCTGCCGACCACCGCCAGCGTCTCGCCGCTCTGGGCGGTGAACCGGTGACCGTTGCTGTCGATTATCCGCAGGGACGACACATCCTCGACCAGCGGGTGGCTCCCAGTGACGGTCGCGGTCGTCGTCGGGAACACGCCGGCCAGGTAGCGGACACCGAAGCGCCCGGCAAGGGCGTTGACGTCGGGCCAGTCTTCGTTGCCGTCGTAGGCCAGGTTCATGTACTTGAGGCGCCGGTCGGTGTTGGTGAGCACGAGCAGCCCGCCGGCGGCGACGTAGCTCTCCAGCGCGTCGAGCTCGGCGGGCGTCCACGCCTCGTCGTACGGCGTTGGGTCGGAGTCGGGGCTCGGGTAGTCATGCACGGGCAGCGCCAAGACCAGGTCGGCTCCGGCGAGGTCGTCGGGTGTGACGGCCTGGCCGTAGGGGACCATGTCGACGTCGAAGCCTTCCCAGGCGAGGGCCATGCCGAGCCCGACGAGACCGGCGGGGGACATGTGGATGCCCTCGGTGTGGCTGCCGACGAACAGGGCGCGGCGGTCCGGGGGAGGGGTTGTGCGCAGATCCGGGCTGTCGGCGCCGGTGGCGAGGGCGGCGCTGAGCATGATGGTCGCCATGTCGACGAACGCGTCGCTCTCGAGGCGCGCCAGCCCGGTGGAGTCGTAGGGATCGTGGAGGTGGTTGGCGTAGTGAACCTCGAACGCCTGGTAGGGGTTCATGAAGATCAGGTTGGCGTTGGGGACGCCGTAGGCCGCGAAGCTGGAGTTGTCGGACACCAGCCCGTGGTAGTCGGCAACGCGGGTCATGATGCCGTGGTCGGACGCGAGGCTCGCGAGGTAGTGGGGCCAGAGCAGTGGATCGTCGCCGAACACGTCGGATGACCAGCTTTCGAGCCAGACGTCGTTGTCGATGCCGTCGAGGGAATGGCCGAGGCAGTCCATCTGCAGCATGGCGATGGTGCGGTCGAGGAGCTCGCCGTGGTTGGCCGTGAAGTTGAACGAGCCGTACAGCCCGCGCTCGTGGCTGCCGAACCAGACCAGGTAGAGATCAACCGGCGGCAGTGCGCGCGACTGGTCGAGAATCCGGGCGACCTCGAGCAGGGTGGCGGCGCCGCTGCCGTTGTCGAGCCCGCCCGGGGTGTTGGGCGAGTCGATGTGCGCGCCGAGGATCACGGCCCGCGATGCGTCGCGACCCGGAATCTGCGCCATCAGATAGCCCGACTCGCCGGGTGCGAACAGGTCGACGTCGCAGGTCACGGTCACTTGGTCGATGGCCGCGAGGTCGCCCCAACCGTGGATGCCGAAGCCTCCGAGGTCCTCCATCCGGAGGCTGACCACGGGAACCTGCGGCTCGGCGTCGGTCGAGGTGAAGGCGTTGACGTCGCCCGCGAAGGTGCCGTGGCTGTCGCCCGCGTGGTTGGAGAAGGTCGTGACCAGCACCACGGCCGCGGGCCTCTTCTCGACCAGGGCCTGCGCCCTGGCCACGGCCTGGCTTGCGGTCATGAGGGAGCGGTCGACGAGCGCGTAGTCGAGCAGCACGGCGCGCCCCGCGGCTTGCTGCTGGGTGAGGCTGTCGAGCTGGGAGGCGGTGCGCACGAGGAGGGGTTGGCCGCGGATCACCTGCGGGTCGCGGTTGCGGTCGTTGAGCGCGCCGTCGGAGTCGAAGCGGAGCGCGTACTGGATCCAGTCCCGATGGCCTGGGGTCGCGTCGGTGGGGGCGTTGAAGTCGGCCCCGTTCCGGCGCAGCGTGACCGAGGTCTCCCAGAACTCGGCCCCGGTGAAGGTGCGGAAGCCGTGGCGTTCGGTTTCCAGCCCGAGGGCGGTCAGGAAGTGGAGCTCGGCGAGGCCGGCCTCGACCCACGCGAAGGCCTCGGTCTCGCCGGTCGAGGTGGAGGTCCGCCAGCCGCGGTGCGGGCGGATCGAAGTGAGCTGCTCGAGCAGCCCGAGCAGCCGGTCGCTGGACAGCAGCTGGTAGGGGTCATCGCCCAGCACGAGGCGGCCGGCCGGCCGCCTCGTGGCGGACTCGGCGTCGAAGAAAGGCGCAGCCGCGATCTCGATCAGAGGGGCGGGCCTGGCCGGGAGGAGGGTGTCGTCCTGGGCCTCGGTTGCCCCGGGGGCGACGACACCAATGAGGCCGAACACGACCCTCAAGGCGATGGGACGACGCATGGCGGCCCTCCGCGGAGATCGCACCGCTTTCACCGATTCTACTCATCGCGACGGCAGAGGTTTCCGGCGCCGTGCGCCGATGCGCCGACCCGACCATCCTCCTTCCCGGAAAGCGAGATCGGCTTCCGAAAACCGCAACCGCGTGCGCGCGTGTCTGGAGGAGGCGGTGAACGGGGGCGAGGGAGACGGCTGGGAGCGGGCCCCGGCAGCCACCGCCGTTGACCTCAACCGTGCCCGGCCAATTGAGCGAGAATGGTGGCATGGTTGAGGACCTTTCGCGAGGGATGCCGCGGCTCGAGCCGGCGCTGGAGGCGCTGGCGCGGTGCTGGAACCGCCTCGATCCGGAGCTGCTGGGCCCGTGGCTGGCGGAGGGTGTCCGCTACGAGTCGGCAGCCACGGATCTCTACCTGAGCGGGCGGCAGGCGGTGATCGACCACCTCCGCCGGAAAGTGCTGCGGATCGAGCAGGTGGGGGAGGCGGCGCGGATCCGCGCCGAGCTGGGCTGGGTCCCGACTGCCGGCCGCGGCCGCCGCCCGTGCGTGATCTCATCCCAGGGCGATGTCGAGCGGGCGGCGGTGTTCCTGGTGACGGTGGCGGCCGACGGGAAGATCGAGCGGATCGAGGTCTGCACCGCCGATCCGGATCCGCGGCTCGCGGAAGGGTCGGGGGTCGTCCCGTGCTGAACGCCGCCTGGGATCTCGTCGAGTCCCCGGTCGGGCCGCTCATGACGGTCGTCGACGGCGAAGGCCGGCTGGTGAGGGTGTGGTTCGGGAACGACCGGGCCGGGCTGGGCATGCGCGCAGCCGAGCGGAACGCCGCCCGGTGCACGGAGGTCGCGCGCCAGCTCCGCGAGTACTTCGCCCGGCAGCGCACGGAGTTCGACCTCCGGGTCGCGCCCGCCGGGTCGCCCTTTCAGCAGCAGGTGTGGCGGCAGGTGGCGGGCATCCCTTACGGCGAGACGCGCAGCTACGGCGAGATCGCGGCCTGGGTCGGCGGTGCGGCCGTGGCGCGCGCGGTCGGGCTTGCCAACGGCGCCAACCCGATTCCGATCGTCATCCCGTGCCACCGGGTGGTCGGGGCCGACGGCTCGCTGGTGGGTTACGGCGGCGGCCTCGCGGTCAAGGCGGCGTTGCTTCGCCTCGAGGGCGCGCGCTTGGCGTCGCTCGGCCAGCTGCCGCTCGACCTGGGTTGACCGACCGCGCCGGAGGCGGCCGGCGGTCAGGACCGCCGAGCCGCTGGTGCCGCCTGGAACTCCTCGGGCGCCGACATCATGGCGCGCAGCTCCTCGTGGAAGCCGGCGACGATCGCGTCGGGATCGGGAACCAGCCCGGAGTCGGTGACGACGCCGACGCGGACCTCGCCGGCGTAGCTGATGATGCTGACGCCGAGGCCGAGGCGGGCCGACTGCGGGACCCAGAACATGATGCTGCGCACGGGCGCACCGGCGAGGTAGAGCGTCTGGCGCGGCCCCGGCACGTTGGTCATGACCGCGGTCGCCTTGGATCCGAAGAATCGGACGGCCTGGGTCTCGACGGCGGGCGTCGTCATGCCGATGGCGTCGAGGATGGCGTAGGTCACGACCGCCTCTGCCGAGTCCTTGATCGCGTCCATGCGCTCCTTGAGCACGCGCAGCCGCTCCCCGCGATCGGCGATGCCGACCGGCAGGGCGAGGAAGACCAGGCCGAAGCGGTTGCCGAGCAGCTCGACCTCGTCGTCGGGCCGCAGGTTGACCGGGAGCACGGCGCGCAGGTCGAGGCCGTCTGGCCGCGCGCCGCGTTGCACCATGTAGCTGCGCAGCGCACCGGCGACGCCGGCGAGCAGCACGTCGTTGATCGTCGCGCCGACCGTCTTGCCGAAGGTCTTGACGTCGTCGAGGGGCAGGACCTCGGACCAGGCGCAGATCTTGCGGGTGCAGAGGCTGCCTCGAAACAGCGTTTCGGGGTCGGACGGCATGGCGGCGAGGCGAGCCGTGATCCCGACCGCGGTCGCCCCCTGGCGCAGCGCGGCCTTGGCGCGCTCCGGATCGAGCACGGTCCGCAGTCCGCGGTTGGTCATTCGCCGGGCCGAGCGGAAGGCGTCGTCCACGACCTCCGGCAGCCAGGTCCCGCCGCCGAGCGGCCGCCGGTGGCGGCGTTGCCGTCGGGCCACGGCCGAGCCGACCGGGGAGTCGTCGGTCATGCTGAGCATCACGCGGACCAGGGCGACGCCGTCGGCGATGCAGTGGTGGAGACGGGCTACCAGCGCCGATCCACCGTGGTAGTTCTCGATGTACTGGAACTGCCAGAGCGGCTTGCTGTAGTCGAGGGGCGTGCTCATCAGGACGCTGACCATCTCCTGGAGCTCGGTCTTGCCGGCGGGATCGGGGAGGGCCACGCGGAGCAGGTGGTGGCGGAGGTTGAAGTGGCGGTCCTCGACCCAGCGCGGTCGCCCGAAGGGCAGGGGCGACTCGACGACCCGCTGACGAAAGCGGTCGTAACACATCAGCCGGTCCTCGATGAGCTCCTTGAGCTGGCCGAAGTTGAGCCGCTCGGCGAACGACATCACACCGGTGATCGTCATCAGGTTGGTGGGGTGCTCCATCCGCCACCATGCCGCGTCGACGTTCGCCAGCGGCGTGCCCTCGCCGAAACCCAGGACCATGAACCCCTCCCTCGCGGTCGCGAGACCGATTGCTGTTCCCAGCACTTTAGCATGTCACGAGGCGAGCGGCGTCCGGCCGTCCTCCCGCCGTCGCGTCGCGTCGGCGAGGCGACGGGCCAGGGAGCGGGATCGAGGGGATGTCGAGGTGCGGCGGCGGTGGGGCGAAATGGGGCGATCGGGCGCGCTGTTCTCCCGACCGAATGAAGAGCACGGGCACTCGCTACCTGATCGTTGCCGACCCGGTGGAGACGCTGGATCCCGAGTTCGACCTCGGGGTCTGCGTCAGCCGCGAGCTGATCGCACGGGGGATCGCGGTCGACTACCTCGACCTGCTGGCCAGCGATCCGCGCCAGCCGAGCGAGCGCTACCTCGCCACGCTGCCGGTCCGGGAAGTCCTGTCGTCGGACGCCGGGCGCGACCCGTTCTGGGAGCTCGGCCCGGCCCGCTTCGCCTCCGTCCGGGACTACCAGGTGATCCTGCAGCGGAAGGACCCGCCGGTGGACGCGGCGTTCATCGCGCACAGCCGTCACTTCGAGGCGGTGCCGGAGAGCATCGTGCAGATCAACCGGCCGCCGGCGACCTACACGCTGTCAGAGCACACCGTGATCCTGCGCTATCCCGAGTTCGCCGCGCCGACCACGGTCTGCGGCAGCTTCGAGGAGCTGGTGGCGGCGGTCCGGCGGCAGCCGGTGGAGGCCGTGCTCAAGCCGAAGAGCACGTGCTCGGGGAAGGGTGTGAGCTTCGTGGCCCCGTCCGCGCCGGCGGATGAGCTGCGCGGGTTCTGGGAGCAGTGGCGACCGGAGGTCATCGTCCAGCCCTACCTGCCGGCCATCGAGGCGAGCGGCGACCTCCGCATCCTGACCATCAACGACCGGGTGCTGGGGTCGGTGCTGCGCGTCCCGGCGCCAGGGTCGCGGCTCGCCAATCTCCACCAGGGTGCCTCGCCGGCTCGGTTGGAGCCGAGCCAGCGCCAGCTCGCCGCGTGCCGCGCGGTGGCGGCCGACCTCAACCCGATGGGCCTGCACCTGCTCGGTCTCGACTTCATCGGCGAGCACCTGACCGAGGTCAACTTCACGTCGCCGACGACGATCGTGCAGATTAACGAGGTCAACGGCATCCGCGCCGACATCGACCTGGTCGACGAGCTGGAGCGGATGTGGCGGGAGCGCGCCGGGTCGCCGCCGGTCGCCCAGCCGGCCCGGCGCAACCGCCTGATCTGCAAGGACCGAGCGGTTCCCGAGGGCTGGGTCGTGATCGGACAGGCGCACAGCCCGGCCTGCCCGGGCGCCGGGGACAACGCGTGGATCATCAAGCGGCCGGGGCGCCGCGAGGTGGTGGCGGCGGCGTCACCAGTTCCGGCCGGGTACGCTCGGGTCCGCCCGACCCGCTCGGCGCACTGTCCGGGAGACGGCGACAACGCCTGGTTGATCGAGCGCGGAGCCGACGCAGGAAGCGACCGCGGCGCAGGCTGAGCCCCGCGCCAGGATCAATTGGGCGCGGCGGCCGTCCGCGAGGGCTGGTTGCGGCCGATGAACATCTCCAGGCGCAGGCGGTCGGAGCCTTCGAATGAGACGAAGCGGACGCCGACGCCTTGCAGCTGCTCTTGCCTCGGGTCGGTCACGCGCATGATCTCGGCGGTGCCGCGTATCGGCTTCGCCTCGTCGGGCACGACCATCTCGAAGCCGAAGGTCGTGCCGACCGGGAACTGGGTCACCCCCCGCAGCAGCATGCCGGAGGTCGAGATGTTGTCGACCTGGGCCATCAGCCGCAGCGGTCGACCGTCGGCGAAGAGCTGCACCCGTGCCGGGATGCGGACCGGAACCCGCGACGCCGGCTGCGCCAGCTCCTCGACCGCCGTGACCAGGCGGCCCTCGATTTCCTCCGCGATCACGACCCGGTTGGCGCCCTTGCCGATCAGGGCCTGGGCGGCCTCAGAGTGGGGCGTTTCGCTGATCAGGACAAGGCCTGTCCGGCGGCACGCCGAGCCCTTGGCGCGGGCAGCGTCGAGAAAGCGCCCGAGCGCTTCGCGGGACACCGGGAAGCCGATGATCACGACGTCGAACGCGGTGCCCTGGACGAGCTCGAGCGTGGTCTCGTCCCAACGCACCCGGTGGAGGTCAGCCCGAATCTGGTGCAGGGTGTCGGCGATCCTCCGGTGGGTGGCATCGTCGACCCTCGTGACCAAGACCTGGATAGCGCCGCCGGCTGGCATACTCCTTCATTATACCGGCGGTCAGCGTCCGCCGGCAGTGACCGGGCGGACCACGGCCGGGATGTAGATCGGGTCGCCGCTCGCCCCGTCGATCACCGAGGCGTGGGCCACGTAGCGCGCGCCCTCGTCATCGCTGGTCAGGGTCGCCCAGGCCGTGCCGGTGTAGCCGAGCTGGCCGGCGAGCAGCCGTTCGACCTGCAAGAAGCGGAAGGCCGGCACGACCACGTCGAGGTCGCCGATGAGCCCGCCGTCATCGCGGAACGCTCGCACCGTGACCGTGATGTCGTCCACCGAGAGCGAAGTGATGCCGAGGTTGGTGCGGAAGCCGCCGGCCGAGCTGAGCCCGGCGAGCACCGCGACCTCGCCCGTGCCGATCAGCTGTTCGACGGTAACGGTCGGCACGGACTGACCGTAGGTGCCGTCGGGATCATCGTTGTAGGTGCGGCTGAACACGAAGACCCCGGGCGAGCTCGGCTCCAGATCAAGGGAACCGGAGCCGCTGGTGCCGAAGGTCTCGTGGACGACGTCCTCGAGCTCGAGCGCAGCGTGCGGCGGCACTTCGAGTGACCGGAAGATGGTCGAGCTGCCGGGCTCGGCGGGCTGGAAAACGGCGTCGATGTGGACGGCCTCGGCGGCCCGGGACACGATGGACAGGTCGGAGCGCCACATGGTCCCGTTGGCGCCCGGGTTGGAGGCGACGACCGGGACCAGGAGGCTCGGCGGGGGCGAGGCGAGGTCGACTGCGACCGGCAGGATCAGGGTCGGGTCGTGGGAGCCGTCGTCGACCACCGAACCGAAGGCGAGGTAACGTGCGGTCGGATCCCCGGCGACGATCTCGAGGAAGGCACCGCGCAGCGTTGCTGCAGTGACACCCTGGAAGACATCGGTGAGCTGGCGGAACCCGAACGGCTGGGCGTTGAGCGTGCGGCGCGCGAGCTCGCTGCCGTCCGGTGCCAACAGGGTGTACTCGACCGTGAGCGAGCTGTCCCCGAGGTTGAGCACGCCGAGGTTGGTGTGGAAGCCGTTGTTGGCGGCGAGGCCCCCGATGACATAGGTCACCGCTCCCGCGAGCTCCTGCTCGCGGCCGAGGGCGGGGATGAACTGGCCGTAGGTGCCGCCGTCCTCGTCGGCGTAGGTTCGCGAGACCGCGACCAGGCCCCGCTGCGAGGCGTTGAGGACGACGCCGCCGGCGCCGACGTGGCCGAGGTCGGCGACCAGGTTGGTGAGCGACCGCTGCTGCCCGGCGGGCAGCGCCAGGGTCAGATCAGCAGGGGAGTCGGGAGCAGGGTCGCCGGGACGGAATCTGAGGTCGACGACGGTGTCGTCGTCGGTCGGGTTGACCAGGAAGGCGCGCGAGCGCCACTCGGCGTCGCCGAGGCCGGTGGTGCTGGCGGCGGCCGGGAAGGCCGAGGCCTCGAACGCGGCCGGATCCTGGGCCACGTAGGCGCTCAGCGGGACTGTGACTCGGGGCAGCGAGGGGTCGTTGGACCAGATGGTCAGGGCGCCCCGGACCGGACCCGGCGCGGCCCCCTGGAGCCCGATCGGGAAGGGCAGCGTCTGTCCCGAGGCGAGGACCACCGGGAAGACGAAGAAGTCGGGCACGGTGAAGGGCACGTCGGCGGCGA
>Ga0316622_100000132_pt1 | contig 36457 bp, 34 predicted proteins | sample OWC_Aug_OW2_C1_D_FD_207646 | JGI IMG/M metagenome (GOLD analysis project Ga0316622, IMG submission 207646) | Wetland soil microbial communities from Old Woman Creek delta, Ohio, United States - OWC_Aug_OW2_C1_D5_C | ecosystem: Environmental > Terrestrial > Soil > Wetlands | place: USA: Ohio... | reverse complement strand
TCGCCTCGCTGACTCGCACCGTGGGCCAGCGCCCCCTGGGGTGGTACTGCCGGTATGGCCCCAGTATCCACACGCGGCGATTCCTCGTCGAGGAGGGCGGTTTTCTGTACGACTCCGATGCGTACAACGACGAGCTGCCTTATTGGGTCCGGGTTGGGGGCAAGCCTCATCTCGTCGTTCCGTATTCCCTCAGCACGAACGATCTGAAGTTCGGTGTCGGGGGTTTCTTCACCGGTGACGATTTTTGCGCCTTTCTGAAGGACGGCTTCGACCTGCTATACCGCGAGGGCAAGAGGCAGCCCAAGATGATGTCGGTCGGGCTCCACATGCGGCTGGTCGGCCACCCTTCCCGCGCGGCCGGTCTTGCGCGGTTCCTCGAGTACGCAATGAAGCGTCCGGACGTCTGGATCTGCCGACGGATCGATATTGCCCGACATTGGGTTCAGCATCATCCATTCCCCAGCTGACGAGTCGCAACGCTCCCGGCACCACGGGCATCCGCGACATCGCTCCGCGTCTGGTGCTGGCGGGCAGGTTGCCGATCAGTAACGCAACGCCGCGCGGGCCCTCAGCCCGCGCGGCGTGTGATTTTGCGGAAGGCGCCGGACGTCTGCCGGACGCCTCAATCCTCGTCTTGCAGGCTTGCGAGCAGCGCGGTCAACCGCGCGTCCCCGCCCGTAGGCGGCCGCCAGTCGAGCTGGATGACCTCCACCCCGGCGGCCTTCAGGTCCGCGGCGAATCCCTCGATCCCGATGTTGATCACCTGCAGCGGCTCCGTGAAGATCTTCAACGCGCTCATCGGGACACCTCCAGAAGCGTTTCCGCCAATTCGGGCTTGACCAGGAGCGCAGCGAAGCGGGCCGCTTCTGCATTGGACGGCAGAAGTTCGATCTGCGCCCCCTCCAGCTGAGCCACCTGGCCCCTCAATTCCTGCGGGTCTCCGGCCGTTCCGACGACCGAACCCACCGCCACGAGCCGCCGACCGGCCGCCGCAGCCATATCCGACGCCTGGCGTATCGCCGCCGCAAGAGGCGCCGCCGGATCGGGATGCGAGCCCTGCCCCAGCACCAGATCCACGAGGAGCACCCCAACGCTCTCCCTGCCTGCCTTGAGGATCATGTCTGTCCGGCTCTGCGGGTCGATCATGGGGTGGGGGCGACCGACGGTGTACTGGTCATCGCCGAGGTCAAGGATCGTGTGGCCCGCGTCGCGTCCCAGCAGCGAATCGAGGAGCAGGTGCGCCTCGTGCGCCAGCGTCCCGCCCGTGTACAGGCCGAGCATTTGAGAAGCGACCGGGCCGCCCGCCTGAAGCCGGGCCAGGCGAGCGCGGATCTCGGACGGATTGGAAAACGTGCGTCGCGCGGGAGTCCGCTTGGCGAGGACCGCCACGACCGCATCGGCCGCGGCATCCAGCGTGTCGACCCACACGGCGGCACTCCCCGCGGGCGCCTTGGCCCCCAGCACGCATGCCACCACCGGTTTCCGGATCTTCGCGATGACCGCCTCCAATCGCGGCAGGACCGTCGCGTGGGGCGGCTTCGAGATGATGACGATCGCCTCGGTGGACGGATCATCCGCCAGCGCCTCCAGCGCAAAGAGCGCCATTGCGCCTCCCACCTCCGCAGACAGGTCCCTCCCGCCGACCCCGATGCCATGCGAGATTCCCTCGCCGAGCGAGGCAATTCGCGACACGACCGCCTGCAGACCGGTCCCGGCCGCCGCCACACAGCCGATGCGGCCCCGCGGCACCACATTGGTGAAACCGACGCCGATTCCGTTGAGGTACGCCGTCCCGCAATCGGGCCCCATACACAGAACGCCACGCTTGACCGCCTCGGCCTTCAGTTCGATCTCGTCCTGAAGCGGAACGTTGTCGCTGAACAAGAACACGTGCAAGCCGCGCTTGATGGCTTTCATGGCCTCGAATTTCGCGTAGGCGCCCGGGACCGAGATGGCGGCAAGATTCGCATTCGGCAGCATCCGCAGAGCCGACTCCAGCGTGCGGGGCCGCACCTCTTCCGCCGACTCGGTGGCCTGTCGTCGCTGCGCGAGGAGTTCCTTGGCTGCGGTCAGCGCCGCGGCCGCAGCCTCGTCGCTCTCCGCATCCACGGTCAGAATCAGATCGTTGGGCCGCGCGGCCTTGCTTTCCGGCGTCGCCAGGCCGATCTGCTCCAGGAGGCCGTGGTTCGATGGCGTTCCCATGAAGGCAGCCGCCTCGCGTATCCCTGGCCGTGTCCGGACCTGAGAAGCGATGCGCATCAGCACCACGGAGTCTTGATAGAAGGATGGCAGAATCTCGGTGCGTATCGGCATGCGTGCTCTCCCTTCCCTACCGCCGGTAATCGGTATGACACTCGCACGGCCGGCGATCGCCAGCGTTCATCCGCACGCGCGGACCTCTTCGTGGACGGCGTGAGTTCTGGCCATCACAGCCGCCGCGAACGTCACCCCGGCCAGTGCATCCCATCCCGACGTGTGACCGATAGCGTCAATGGCAGCCAGGCATGCACCCCCCCGGAAGGCTCCCGCAATGCCCAGTCCCGCCAAGATGTCGTGCAACGGAGCCAGCGCCTCTCCCGCCGCCGCAGCCGCGAGATGCGCGTGACTGATTTCGTTCGTCCGCTGCCTGGAGCGCGGGAGCAACTCCACCGCCACAGCCCCGGCAACATCCGGGGCGCCGAGGTGGCGCAAGGCCACCAGAACACCTCCGAGAAAATCGTCTCCAGAGGGCGTCAGGCCCGGGCCAAGGCCAAGTAGCGCATCAAGCGCCAGCACAGGAAAGGAAGTGGACGCGATGCCGCCCGCAAGGCGTCGCTCCAACCAATGTCGCAAGGGCTCGATGCCATCCATCGCCATCCGAATGAGCGGGTCAGCCGTGTGAACGGCTGCGGCAGAGGCAGGCGCTTCCCCGATGACCATCGGAACCACAGCCTGCAGGCCCCCGCGCGCCGGCCATCTGCGGACCTCGCCCGCCAGCTCGGCCAGACTCGCCGTCACCGCCGCCGCTTGCCAAGGGGCGGATCGCCCCTCGGGGCGCCAGATCTGGGCGCCGAACAGCGAGAAGACGAAGCGCTCCGCCACACGGACGGTGGTACCGTCGCTTACGACGGAGGAGGCAGTCGTGAGCCCGGCCGCCTCCCAGTCCATCGGTTCCAGCATCCGGCAGAGAACGTTCAGCGGCCCACTACCGAGCGCCAACGGGCCGAAACACACGAATGCCCCGCCCTCGCTCCGGCAATAGAAGCTCCGACGGAACACGGCGCGGACCTCCCACCGCGCCTCGGCGCGCAGTCTTGCGGCGGCAGGGCGGCCGAAGCGTACGATAGGAATCGCGGCCGCCGACAACGCGGTCGCGGCGGGCAGCGTGACCGATGTCGGCATGCAGGTCTCAGGATTCATCGGGAACAATGTGCGTTCCGGTTTCGCCTCGCAACGCGGGCAAGGCTTCCTGCAGGTGGCCGATGACGGCGTGCCTGCCGCCGCGCTCCAAGAAGCGAATCGCGGCCTCGACCTTCGGCCCCATACTGCCGGCCGGGAACTGTCCTTCCGCGAGATATCGGCGGGCCTCGGACAGCGTCACCCGGTCCAGCTCGCGCTGGCGGGGCGTTCTGTAATTGATAGCCACTCGGGAGACACCGGTCAAGATCATCATCACGTCGATTCCCAAGACATTCGCCATCAACGCAGACGTGAGATCTTTGTCGATCACCGCCTCGACACCCCGGCGGACCTTCTTCGGCCCACGAACCACGGGAATCCCTCCCCCGCCGCCCGCGATCACGACCGCGCCCCTCTTCGCCAGGGCCTCGATGAGAGAGATGTCCACGATGTGCTTCGGCGCGGGCGACGCCACGACGAATCGCCAGCCGCGGCCGGCGTCTTCCCGCATGGTCCAGCCGAGCTCCTTGGTAATACTTCGCGCCTCGTCTTCAGTGTAGAAATAGCCGATGGGCTTCGTCGGATGCTGGAAGCCGGGGTCGTCAGGATCGACCTCAACCTGCGTGAGCAGGCAGACGACGTGTCGTTGGCTGTCCGCCTCGCGCAGGGCGTTCTCGAACGCCTGCATCAGAAGGTAGGCGATCCCACCCTGACTGTGGGCCACGCAGATGTCCAGCGACATCGGCACGACGCGTTGGCGCGCAAGCGCTTGGCGGAGCAGGATCTTCCCGACAACGGGCCCGTTCCCGTGCGTGACGATGAGTTCGTTGTCCAGCTGCATGAGCGGCAACAGGGCTTTGGCGGTCGCCGCCACGATGTCGACCTGCTCATGCGGCGTTCCAACGATGCCTTCGGGGTGGATGGCGTTTCCACCGACCGCGACCAATACTCGGGAGGGAAGACCCTGGACGTGGCTCATTGCGTCTCGCTCTCCCTGTGTCCGCAGAGGTTCATAGCTTTCGCGCGGCCTTCTGAGTCAATCACTACGGTTGACATTGTGAATACATCATTTTGTATTATAAGTCAAAGTTTTTTTTCATTATAAATTTTGCATTCTTTATTATTGCAACTCCGATCTTCCGATGGTAAATTGACGTCGGTTGCCACGAAATAGCCCGCGGCGTTGCCCGAGAACGGTAGGCCCCGCACGCGACAGGTGGGGGGGGCGACGAGCTAGGAGCGAAGCATGGCACTGGAGAGAAACTCCAACGACCTGTTGGTACGGCCGCCACTGCACGAGCAACTGACCGAGCGGCTGCGGGAGCTGATCGTCCATAACGAGCTGGCCCCTGGCGAGCGCGTCGACGAAAAGCAGCTCTGCGAGCGTTTCGGCGTCTCGCGGACGCCGCTGCGCGAGGCCCTGAAGGTGCTTGCAGCCGAGGGGCTCATCGAGCTGATTCCGAATCGAAGCCCGCGCGTTGCCCCGATCACGCGCGAGAACGTGGGTGAACTCTTCGACGTGATGGCGTGGCTCGAACGGTACGCCGGTGAGCTAGCTGCGGCACGCGTCGAAGAGAAGGACATCCAGCGGCTTCGCAAGCACCTGGCCCAGATGGAGCGCCTTCATGACCGGAAGGATCGTTTCGAATACTTCCGAATGAATGGGCAATTCCATCGAAGCCTGGTCGAGCTCTCGGGCAACTCCGTTCTGCTCGCGACGTACAACACGCTCGCGTCGCAGATTCAGCGCGCCCGCTATGTGGCGATCCATTCGCAGTCCCACTGGGATCGTGGCATCAAGGAGCACCGCGACATCCTGGAGGCCCTCGAGGCAAAGGACGGGGAGAGGCTCGGGCGACTCCTCTTGGAGCATAGCCGCGAGACGGGCCATCGCGTGAAAGACCTGCTGAGCGCCGGCACCGACACGAAAGACGTACAGCCCTCGACGTGAGCGCGGAACGCCTGCAACGGAGAGAGAAATGCCACAGGCCCGGACCAACGGCGTCAATCTCTACTATGAAGAATTCGGAGAAGGACGCCCCTTGCTCTTCGTGCACGAGTGGGGAGGGGATCATCGAAGCTGGGAGCCCCAGGTTCGCTTCTTTGCCCGCCGCTTCCGTGTCATCACGTTCAACGCTAGGGGATATCCGCCCTCGGCTGTGCCGGCGGACGTAGCCTCGTACTCCCAACGACTCGCCGTGGATGACATCAGGGGGGTGCTGGATCATCTGGCAATTCCCAAAGCCCACGTGTGCGGCCTGTCCATGGGCGCGTACGCGACGTTGATCTTCGGTCTGACGTATCCGGAGCGCGCCCTCTCCCTTGCGGTGGCGGGCGGCGGATACGGCAGCGCCACGGACCGCGAGGCGTTCCGGAAGACGACGATCGACATGGCCGAGCGATTGGAGCGGGACGGCATGGCCGCCGTGGCGGCTACCTATTCGCGCGGCCCCGCGCGCGTCCAGTTCCTTCGGAAGGATCCGAACGGTTGGCAGCAGTTTCACGACTGCCTCGCCGCCGGGTCCGCAACCGGGCGCGCCATGACGCTGCGAGGCGTGCAGATGACGCGGCCGTCCTTCTTCGAACTGGAGCCCGCATTCGAGCGCCTGTTCGTACCGGTCCTCGTCATGGTCGGCGACGAAGACGACCCCGCCATCGACCCCAGCCTGTTCCTCAAGCGCAAGGCCCCCGCTGCCGGCCTCGTGGTGTTTCCGAACTCCGGCCATACCATCAACTTGGAGGAGCCGGATCTCTTCAATCGGGTGCTGCTCGATTTCCTCACTGCCGTCGACGCGGGCCGCTGGCCTAGTCGTCGAACCGTCCAGTAGCCAGATCCATCGTATCGATCGAACCGAGATTGTCGGCGCCGACGGCAATTGAGCCTTTGCCGCGGCAATTCACCACACTCTCTCAGACCCCCCGGGGGACCGAGTCGGGGAAAATATCACTCACGATAAAATAATTCTTGACGCAAAATACATAATTTAGTATTTTATGTTCATCTTCCGCGTAACGAGATTTCCCGTTTCCCGCCCACGAAATGATGGACAGGAGCTGGCAGGCCCATTTCGAAACGCACAGGAGGGACGCGATGCAAATTCATCAGGAAGAATGCCGGGGGTGCATCGAGAAGTGCTCGGTCTACTGCCCCACCAAGGCCATCTTCAAGGACGATGACGTGGCCAAGATCGATCGAGATCTCTGCGTGGAATGTTACAACTGCTACCGCGTTCCGTGTTGCCCGTACGACTGCTTCGAGCCCGAGGAACTCGAGTGGCCACGAAGCTTCCGGCGAGCCATGAGCGATCCCATCACCGTGGACAATCGCACGGGGGTCTCGGGCCGCGGCACCGCCGAGATGAAGACCAACGACGTGACCGGACGCATCAAGTACGGCCATTTCGGGCTTGGGGTAGAGCTGGGTCGGCCCGGCGTCGGGACGAGCATGCGGGATGTCGAGAAGGTCTGCATCGCCCTCGCCCCGTACATCAGCTTCGAGCCGAAGAACCCCGTCACGTACGTCATGAAGGACATCAAGACCGGCAAGCTTCGCGAGGACATCCTGGGAGAGTTCGTCCTGTCCGCCATCGTCGAGGGAGACGTCGCCATCGACAAGCTGGAAGTCGTCATGGCGGCGCTGAAGAAAGTGGCCGGCGAGGTCGATACGGTCTTCAGTGTCGGTCTCTCCTCCCGGGTCTACCCCGACGGTTCCCTCGTTTTCAAGGACCAGCTGGAGCGCTTGGGGTATACCCCGTACCTCTGCGGAAAGACCAACGTCGGCCTGGCCAAGCCGGCCTTTGTGGAGGGACTCCGATGACACACACGCTGCACCGCACCGGCACCCCGACGGATCAGGCGGCCGATTACACCCTGATGGCCATGGCAACCAAGGATGCCAACCTCAAGGGGTCGCGCGAGAAGCTCGTCGGCATTTTGCGCATCTGCCTCAAGCACAACCCCATCAACATCGGCGACACCCAGCAGGGAGACATGTACCTGCTCGGCTCCGCGGAAGAGGTCTTCAAGCGCATGGTGGACGGAGCCATCGCCCACGCCCACTTCGATAGCAAGGACAACCTGATCAACTCCCTGAAGGAGATCCGGGAAGCCGACCTGGGCATGTCCGTCATCGTCACCGGCCTGTTCGACCAGATCAAAGATTGCTGTAGCCAAGCAGGCCTGACGCCCCACACGCAGGCCCTCTCGCTGGGGATCTGGGGCAAGACGGACAAGTTGCCCGACAGGAAACACCTCGACCTCCACACGATGTGCGGTCACGCCATGGTGCCTGTCACGCTCATCGACAGCGTGGTCGAGAAGATTAAGGCGAAGCAACTGACCGTGGAACAGGGCGCGGTCGAGCTGACCAAGCCGTGCGTGTGTGGGGTCTTCAATCCGACGCGCGCCGCGGAGGTGCTCCGGCGGTTCGTGTAGTCGCGATCCCGGATCCGGTTTCGGCGAGGGGTCCGCGTCGTGGCGCTCCTCGCCCCCTTCCCTCTCCCATTCCTCCTGCGACACGGGGTGGCCATGGTGGCGCTGTATGAACTGACGGCGTGGGACGCGGCGCGATCCATCGCCGCGGGGACCCTCTCCTCCGAAGAGCTCGTACGAGCCTGCTTGGCGCGTATTGCCGTAACGGATCCCCGCATTGAAGCGTGGGCCTTTCTGGATTCGGACCACGCCCTGGAGCAGGCGCGCCGTGCGGATCAGGCACGCCAGAAGGGGAAACCGCTCGGCCCCTTGCACGGCGTGCCTGTCGCGGTCAAAGACGTCTTCGACACTGCCGACATGCCCACCGAGAACGGCACTGTTCTGCACGCTGGCCGTCGTCCTTCGGAGGACGCCACCGTCGTGGCGCTGTTGCGCTCCTCCGGGGCCGTGCTCATGGGAAAGACGGTATGCACCGAACTGGGACTGGTGGCGCCCGGCAAGACCCGGAACCCCCACGACCCGGGGCGCACTCCGGGCGGATCCTCCAGCGGGTCGGCGGCCGCCGTTGCCGCGGAGATGGTCCCCCTGGCCACGGGGAGTCAGAACAACGGATCGGTCATCCGACCGGCGTCGTACTGCGGCGTGTACGGCTTCAAGCCGACACGCGGCCGGATTTCCAGGCACGGCGTCCTGAGGCAATCGCCGTCGTTGGATCAGATCGGGGTTTTCGGTCGAACGGTGGAGGATGTGGCGCTGCTGGCGCAGGTGTTGATGACGTTCGACCCGAGGGATGAAGCCACGCGGCCGGCCGCACGAGACAATCTTCTCCCGTGTGTGCTTCACGATCCGCCGGCTTCGCCCCGAATAGCCTTCATCAAGACCCCCGTGTGGGATCAAGCCACCGATACAACCCGCGACGCGATAGGCCGCCTTGCTGCCCAGCTCTCCGACCGCATCGGAGAAGTCTCGCTCCCGCCGATCTTCGACGGCGCGCACGCAATCCACCGCGCCATCATGGAGCCGGAACTTGCCATGAATTACGCGGCGGAATACGCCATGGGCAAAGAACGCCTCAGCGCGACCCTGCGCCAGATTATCGAGCGCGGGCAGGCTGCGTCGGCAGTCGAATATATTGGCGCGCAGCAGCAGGTGCCGAGGCTGACACAGGCGCTGGACGAACTCCTTGCCGAATACGACGCGGTCCTCACTCCGGCCACGCCCAGCGAAGCCCCCGAAGGCCTCGGCTCCACGGGTAGTCCGGTCTTTTGCACGATCTGGACGCTTTGCGGTGCCCCGGCCATCAGCATGCCGCTGCTCCGCGGAGTAGGCGGCATGCCGCTCGGTGTGCAGCTCGTGGCGCGGCGCGGCGAGGACGCGCGGCTGCTGCGGACTGCGCGATGGCTGGCACACATTGCGCCTCGCGCGTAACGCATCCGAGACGCAAAGGATACGGCGATGCCGCTCACGGTCGGCCCGCTGACGCGCGACTCGTTCGCCCCGTTCGGGCAGGTCTTGATGGCCGTCGGTGACGATGCCCAGCGGCAGGAGTTTGCCGCCTCGCTCAAGAACGATCGGCTGGAGGCCACACTGAATATGGCCTTCATCCTGAGCAGGCCCTCGAATCCTCCGTGGTACATCCGTATGCTGGAGCGCCACCCGCATTCGTCGCAGAGTTTTGTCCCGGTCCAGGGAACGCGTTACCTCGCGGCGGTCTGCCCCTCCCAACCGGATGGCGCTCCGGATCTGGACCGGTTGACGGCCTTCATCGCCAAGGGCTCGCAGGCGGTCAACTACAATCCCGACGTGTGGCATGTACCGCATACGGTGCTGGGCGGTTCCGGCATGTTCATCATGCTGCGATGGGACTGCGGCAACGCGGAGGACACCCAGTACTTCCCCGTGGAGCCACCAATTCGCCTCTATCTCGCCGTCTGATCCTGGCGCCCCGTCTCCTCGACTCCGACGCCACAAAAAACGCCCCGCGGGTTCACCGCGGGGCGTCTTCGCCACTCGGATTGTTTACCTGCCTTCGCTAGGACGGGCCTTCCTTCTCCGTCTCGGCATCCCCGGCAAAGCGGGTGCCGGAGGTGTCCACCATGTACTTCGTCGGGTTGGAGATGACGCCGTTCACGTGGACCTCGTAGTGCACGTGGGGCCCGGTGGTCCGGCCCGTGGTGCCGACGAAGGCGATGACCTCGCCCCGCCGCACCCGCTGCGCCTCTCGCACCCGGTAGCTGCTGCAGTGCCCGTAGAACGTCGAGAACCCGTGCCCGTGGTCCACGAAGACGACGTTACCGTAACCCGCCAGCGGACCCGCAAAGGTCACGATCCCGTCTGCTGTCGCCATGATCGGGCTGCCGTAGGGCGCCGCGATGTCCAGCCCCTCATGGAGCTCCCGCTGGCCCGTGAAGGGCGATTTTCGATAACCGTACCCTGCCGTGACCAGACCTTTCACCGGGAGGATGGTGGGGGTCGCGGCCAGAACGGACGCCTTCTCTTCGATGAACGCTTTCAATTCCCGCAGGCTGCGCTCTCGCGAATTGATCTCCTGCCCGAGAGCCGAGAGGTCCCGGCTCACCCAGTCCACCAGGCGACCTGTCCTCTGCCTCAGAGCGTCAAAGAGTGCCGTCCGGCTCACAGTGTCTGCCCCGCCTTGGGCGGCGGGCGCCGCGGGCGGCTCCGCTTCTGCCGTTTGGAGGCCGATCGCCACGCGCAGCCGCCGATCTAGGTCCCGCAGGCGCGTGAGTTCTCCTTCCAGTTGCCCGACCCGTTCCGCCACGAAGCTTCGGTCGCCGGCCTCGAGGCGCAACTGCTTCAGTTCGAGCAGGCGGACGTTCACGTTGACGTATTGATAGAGGAAGAAGGCAAAGGCCACGATGGCTACCACAGCCAGCGAGGAAAGGATTGTCAAAACCGACCGGCTTATGTGGAATTTCCGCGGAGTCGAGGTGGCATCCGGGAGAACCAGAACTGTATAAAATCGCTTGGCCATCACCGCCTCCTTGCGCCTGGAACCTGGGACTCGATCTTCGCTTGGGGAGGACCCGGGGAAGAATCACTGCCATCCCCGGGATGGGTGCGATTCCTCAGGTCGCATACTCTCCAACAGCTTTGGCGCCCCTCGTGCCGCCTGGCGACCCGTGCCCGGGGAAAGAAAATCCGCTCCGTCGCACAGGAATCAAAACGGCTCCCCCTGAGAACCAGACGGGGGGGCAAGGGTAGAAACGGCAGGTAACGTCGAGGGCCCAGTGATCTTGCCGAAGTTTGGCGACGCTACCATGCAAGAGAGACGAGTGTCAAGGCGAAAGGTCTCCCGTGCCAAGACTTTGTCAGACCAATTGCGCTTCTGTCATCTATCCCGTTCCACGACAAGCACAGCAAGTCCTCGTCCTGCAAGCTTTTCCGCCAAAACCAGGGCGTCCGCCCGCCGAGCGAAATCCCCGACCCAGACGCGGAAATACGTATCCTGGCCTACGGTCCGGCGGACCACCTCCACCCGCGGGAATCCGTCGGCGAGGGACCGCTCCAGGGCGCGCGCATTCTCCAGCGAGATGAACGACCCAGCCTGCACCGTAAACCTCGCCGTCGGATCGAGCGCCACGCCCTGCTCCCCGATCGCGAGCCGCGTCACGGTAACCCGCACGGGAATCACGCCCGGCCCGATCATGCCCAGAAGCCTCGCCGCTCCATACGAGACGTCCACGACCCGGTCCGCCACGAAGGGGCCCCGGTCGTTCACCCGCACCTCAACGGTGCGGCTGTTGTCCAGGTTGGCGACCATGATCCAGGTTCCCAGCGGAAGCTCCCGATGCGCCGCCGTGAGCTGATACATGTCGTAGATCTCGCCGCTGGACGTCCTCCTGCCGTGAAACCCGGGCCCGTACCACGACGCCATTCCGACCTCGACCCCGCCGATCCGCACCGGCTGCGCCGGCGGTCGTGCGCAGGAGACAAGGAGGCTGAGGACAAGCGAAACCGGAAGCACCCAGAGCGCCGAGTGCCGGGTGCCGGGTGCCGAGGCCCAAATGCCTCGCTCACCTTTCCAAGACATGCCGTCACCCTCTCCCCGCCACCTTTCCCCTCGCCCCGATTTCCCGTGTTTCTTGTTCTTTCTTATCGACCACTCGACCATTTGACGACTCGACCGCCCCCCCCTGCCCCCTTGCCCCCCAACTCCCCTGCCGTTCCTAGTCTCTTCCCAATCGCCCAATTGCCTAGTTGCCAAAACGCCAAGTTGCCCAATCGCCCACTCGCGCCTCAGCCCCCCATCCCTTTGGCCAAGCTCCACGCCGCCTGCCAGCGGACGGGTGGAGCCGCGTCCAGGGCCGATCGCCTCAGACCGGGGACGCCGACGCCGTCGCGCATCTCCCCCAGTGTCCAGACCGCCTGCATGCGAACCTGTGCGTCCGGATGGAGGCACAGCTCCTCCAGGGTCGGGAGGCCGCGTGCATCGTTCAGCCGCGCCAGCGTCCAGGCGGCATACAACCGGAGAGACGGATCGCGGTCGGGGCCCAGCGCCTCCACGAGAATCCCCGAGCCCGCCGCGTCCCCCAGGTTCGACAACGCCTCGGCGGCATAGAGGGCAACGGAGCGGTCGGGATGGCTCAAGCCGGCCGTCAGCACTGGGCGCGCATCGGCCACGCCAAGGCGCACCAGGGCCTCCGCCGCATAGATCCTCACGTAGGGGTTCGCGTCGCGAAGCAGGCCGCGTAACATGGGCGTCGTCTCGCGGAGACCGAGGTGCCCGACGGCCTCGGCGGATTGCATTCGAATGGAGTCGCGGCGATCCGTGAGCAGCGTTGCCAGCAGGCCGGCCGCGCCCGCGTTGCCGTCCTTCGCCAGGGTGGCCGCCGCACGCAGCCGGACCAGGGGGTCGGCGTCGGTCAAGGCCTTCTCCAGGGCGGCGTGCGTCTCGGGGTCCGACCTGCCGGCGGAGGCGGACGCGGCCGCCGCCCGGACCTCGGCCTGTGGATCATCGAAGGCGCCGAGCAGGAGGCGGGCCGGCTCCTCGCCGGGAAGCTTCCCCATCCCCTGCACTCCAAGCGCCCGGACCGGCGCCTCGGGATGGGCCAGCGCCTCGCGGAACACCGGAAGGAGATCCGGCGCATGCCACGCCGCCAAGGCCCCGGCCGCCCGGCTGCGCAGAACGCCGTCCGGGGCGCGCAGCCCTGCCTGCAGTAGGCCGGCAGCCACTTGGCGGAAGACGGCAGGCGAGTCGGATCCGCCCTGTCCCCAGCGTTCGGCGTATGCGCGCAGGGCCGCGTCCGGCGTGTCAATCCTGAGCAGCACCCGGACGCGGAGATCTTGGATCGCGGCGTTACCCGGCTGGTCTCGCAACGCCCGCTCCACCAGCGCCATCGCCTGCGCGGCATCGCCACGCTCTAAGTGCGCCTCGATCTGCTCGTCCAGCGGACGCTCCCGGGAGCAGGCGGCGGCAAGGCCCGCGATGATGAGCAAACACCACCCTGTGGCCCGGTTATTTCGGCAGCGCATCATATTTCGTGGCGTTCCCACGCGCGCGCTCGACGGGATACTTGCGCGCGTTCTCGTCCAGCTTGGCGCGGGCCGCTTCGAGCAGGTCGATACCGAGCACGTCGGCCATGGAGATCAGCAGGATCAGGACGTCGGCCATCTCCTGGCCCACCCGGCGTAGGTTCCCGTCCTCGGCGAGGAATACGCGGATCTCCTCGGAACGCTTCCACTGAAACGGCTCCAGGAGCTCCGCAGCCTCCAGGCAGATAGAAATGGCGAGGTCCTTCGGGTTGTGAAACTGGCGCCAGTCCCGCGCATCCCGAAACGCCACCACCGCCTTCACCAGATTGTCCATACCGCCTCCGCAGCACCGGTACAGCCCTCAGAATATTCCAATCTGCTACTCGGCTCTTCTAACCACGGCAGCCCATCGCCGGCGCGGTATCCGTTCACGCGGCGTCTTCGGCGTTCCCGGGGTGAGCCTCGCCGAGCCACAGCGCCCACACGCCTGGAAGACCCCGGATCGGCTGGCCCCGCCGGAGCCTTCCCTCCGCCTCCAGTACCGCCAGCCCCGCCTCAACCTCCGCCAGGCCCAGCCCGAACAGGTTCGCCAGGAATCGCGGTTGTCCGGCTCCGGCGCTGCGGAGGTATGCGGCGGCGAGGCGCCGCACGGCCATGTCTCGACCGACGTCGTGTGACGCCTCCAGCGGCGCGGGCAACCAGTTGTCCAGGAGGTCCCAGCGGTAATAGAAGTCGGGGTCGTAGACCTCCTCGACCTTGACGATCCACAGACTCCGCTGCAGTTCGGCCATGGCGCGGTCGAACTCGGCCGTGCGCTCGGCCCCGTGCAACGCGACCGCCTTGCGAAGGTCCGGCGTCGCGAGCGTGCCCTGCTCGTGCAGGGCGTCGAGAATCAGCACGGCAGTGCGCGTCATCCGCCCCTGACGATAGTCCAGGATATAGTCGCCGCTCCCCTTCCCCTCCCGGATCAGCGCACAGAAAGCCGGGAAGAGGTCCAGGGAGACCAGGGTCGGTTTGCCCTTGACCAGCTTCCCGTAGTGCACCAACCGCTTGGCGGGCAGGCTGTCTTTCAGGTTCCAGGTGAGGCCGATCTCCGCATCGTGGTGCGTACGCTTGGGCCAGCGCGGGTTCCTCCTGCCGCAGACGGCGACGTACAGGCTGGCCACGGGAAGGCCGAAGTGGCTCAGCGTGAAGCAGAACCCGACGGCGTTGACGAACTGGAGGGCGCTCCGCTCGCCGCGGACCTTCAGCGCGGGCAGGCGGCGAAAGCTGCGATCCCGCCAGGCTTCAACGGCCTGACGCGTCGCGAGAAGGTTGCGCCTGGGGCGGTCGGACATCCGGGTAACCCTCCGCGTCTCGGGACGGCATGCGCGCAACCGCGATCGCGCGACGGGAGCGTCAGCTCACGGCGAGCGGAGCGCCTGGGCGCGGGCCCGCTCCCGCGCGGCGTCTACGCGCATGCCTGCCCGGTCGTACAGCGCGGCCAAACGATCCGCGATCTCGATTTGCGTCGTCTTCGGGGCCGCCATCGCGGCCGTCGCCCCGTCGCGAAGCGCCACGATGGCTAGATCCAGGCGCCCCGCTCGCTCGTACAGGACCGAGAGCTTCTGATAATGGGCCGGGTTGTTCGGCTCCAGCGTGATGGTCTGCAGGAGTCGGTTCGCCTCGGCCTCGATCTGGCCCAGGGCAACCAAGGCCTTCGCGAGGCCGGCACGAGCCCGGTCGGACGTGGGGGCCAGGCCCACGGCCATTCGATATTCCCGCACTGCCGCCTCGACCTCTCCGTTCAGCATGAGGGCATCCGCCAGGATCAAAAACCCCTCGTGGCCCGGCCGCAGCGCACGGAGTCTGCGGGCTGCATCCACTGCGGCCGGCCCGTCTGGTGCCGCCGTGGCCACCCGGAGGATCGCCTCCAGGACCGCGGCCTCGTCCCGGCCGGCGAGCCCAAGGGCCCGCCGGTAGGCCCCCACGGCCGCCGGCAGCCGGCCCGCGGCTTCATAGCCCTGCGCCAGTTTGAGCCATGCGTCCCGGGAATCCACCTCCAGGGCGGCTGCCCGCTCCAGGTGGCCGACCGCCTCGCTCTGCCGGCCCTGGCCGGAAAGCCACGTGGCAAGGAGCGTATGCGCGTCGAAATCTTTCGGATGGAGCCGGAGCACCTCGTGCATGCTCTCGATCGCCGAATCCATGTGCCCAAGCCTCGCGAGCGCCACAGCCAGATTGAAGTGGGCATCCACGAGCGCCGGATTCCGTTCGACGGCCCGGCGGAGGAGCCTCACCGCCTCCTCCAGGTCTCCCTGCTTGCCGACATCGATGCCCTGTTTGAGGAACGCCTGCGCGGCGGGCTCCCTCCTCAGGCGTGCTTCTTCGTCCTGCGCCTCGCGCTCGGTGAGAACCTGAATCACCCCGAAGCCGCCCTCGGTCGGGAAAATGGGCGTCAATCGCCCCGGCGCCGTCTTGAGCACCGCCTCCCGCGCCGCGGGAGACAACGAGTCCGCCTCGACCCGCCCAAGGTATCCGCCTCGCCGCTTCTCCGGACCGATTGAACGCTCCCGGACGATCCGGTCGAACGGCGTTCCGGTGTCGTGCAGGGCAACCGCGTTCCAGGCCTCCGCTTCCGTCGGCACGACGAGCATGCGAAGCGCCGGACTTTTCGCAGAGGTTGCCGGCAGCTGAGCCGCGGAGGCGATCTCGCACAACGCGATCGTACCGGACAGGATCGCGCACACGGTCGCGGCGGCCCGACAAAACCGGAGCCCTGAGCTCCGCCCCCCGCCTCCGCGATCGCCGCGCATCACGATGTCGTCCCTGCCGCGCCGTCGGCCGGCCCCAGGGACAGCGCGAACCCGACAAGGGCCAGCCCGGCTGCGACATAGAAACCACCCGCCAGCGATCCGGTGACGTCCTTGATCCAGCCGGTCAGCGGAGGGCCGACCACCGCCGACAATACGCTGAGGAAAGAAAATAGGGCCACGGCGGTCCCAACGGCCTCCGGCCGGTACCGCGCGACATAGTCGCCGAGCCAGGAGATGGCGAGTGGGTCCCACGCCAGCTTCCCCACTACCCCATACGCCATGAGGGCCAGGAGCATACCGGTTCGGGACTGCACCTGTGGGATCACCGCCAGGCTGAGCGCCATGAGCGGCAGCATCGTCAAGATGATCCGTTTTCGGCCGATGCGATCCGATAAACGGCCGAGCAGCAGTCCCGAGGGCATCGCGGTCACCGCGATGACCAGGGTATAGAGGCCCGACATCGTCAGCCCAAGATTCCGCTCGCTCTGGAAGTACACCGGCCCCCAGGACAGTAAGACCCACCAGCCGTACAGGACGCAGAACGCCGAGAGGTTCATCCGGAGGAGCGTCGGGTCCCGGAGCAGGTCCCAGACCGGGACGTCCCGCCGACGGGATACGGGCACCTCGCGGATGGCGCACTGGAAGAGCGCCGCCATCAGGAACGTTGGAACGGCCAGGATCAGAAACGGCATGCGCCAGCTGCCGGTGGCGAAATACAGCGGTCCCGCCAGGGCGAGGCCCACGGCCAATCCCAGCGACATCCCGGCGTTGATCACCCCCGACGCGATCCCGCGGTTGCGGCTCGGCACCGTGTGAATCGTGATGCTGTACGCCATCGTGTAGTACGACCCCGCACCCGCGCCGTGTATCCCCGCCATGGCCAGGAGGGCCAGAAAATTCACCGCGGCGCTTCCAAGGCCCGCCATCCCCACCGCCGACACGAAGGAGAACAGCACCAGCGTACGCTTGAGCCCCAGCCGCTCCGAGAGGAGGCCGGCGGGCAACATGGCGGCAACGTAGAGCGTGAAGTAGGTTCCGCTGATGAGGCCGGTCTGGAAACCAGTCAGACCGAATTCGCTCGCGATCACGGTCAAGAGCGGATACAGGATGGTCCGATCCACATAGATGACAGCCCAGCCGGCGCAGAACAGCGCCACCAACCGCCGGACGTACGACCGCTCGGCCCGGCCTTCCACTGCCAGTGCTGTCGGCGAGCTAGTCTCCACCATCACGTCTCCCGGACCATCATTCGCCGCGACGCGTCGCGCATTTCTGGTTCAGCCTGCCACAGAGATCGCCGGGAAAGCAAGCGCCCCGTGCAGAAAAACCACGGGCGGGCCGAAATCTCGGCCCGCCCGTACGATCCCCGTTGCCACCTGCATGCCGACGCCGAGCACGATATTGAAAAACGCCGTCTTGGCCGGGCTGCTCAAAAAGGCCCAGATGCAAGGCGCCACGCGATCCGGGGCGCGAGGCGTACTTGGTCCGTACGTCGCAGCGCCGCGGGAGTGCGGGGGGTACCCACCGTAAGTGGGTCACCGCAGATGGGCCTTTTTCAGCAGCCCGTTAATCTGCCTTGAGCACCGCCCCCTGACTCCCCGACGTCACGAACTTCGCGTACCGGGCCAGCCAGCCCGTCGTCACGCGCGGCGGCAGGGGCTTCCACGCGGCGCGGCGCACTTTGAGCTCGGCCTCGGAGAGCGCGACCTCCAGCAGGCGCTTGTCGATGTCGATCCGGATACGATCCCCGGGTTTGAGCAAGCCGATGGGACCGCCGGCCGCCGCCTCCGGCGACACGTGCCCAATGCAAGCCCCGTGGCTGGCCCCCGAGAAGCGGCCATCGGTGATGAGGGACACGGACTTGCCGAGACCGCGCCCGATGATCGCCGACGTCGGCGAGAGCATCTCCTGCATCCCCGGCCCGCCTTTGGGTCCTTCGTAGCGGATCACCACGACGTCGCCGGCCTTCACCTTTCCGTTAAGGATTCCGGCCAGCGCCTCGTCCTGGGACTCGAAGATCACCGCCGGCCCCTCGTGCCGCATCATCTCCGGGGCGACCCCACCGGCCTTGACCACGGCCCCTTCGGGCGCCAGATTGCCGAAGAGAATCGAGAGTCCGCCGGTGGCGCGATACGGATTGCTGAGCGGACGGATAACGTCGTCATCCTTCACGGCGGCGTCCCGGATGTTCTCGCCCAGGGACTTCCCTGTCACGGTGGGGCGATCCAGCTTCAGAACGTCCCCCTTCTCGGCCAGTCGCTTCAAGATGGCGCTGATCCCGCCGGCCCGGTCCACGTCCTCGACGTGATGATGACCCGCCGGGCTCACCTTGCAGAGATAGGGGACGCGGTCGGAGAGCTGATTGATGCGATCCAGGGAATAGGCAATTCCCGCCTCGTGAGCGATCGCCAGCGTGTGGAGGACGGTGTTGGTGGAGCCACCCATGGCCATGTCCAGACAGAAGGCGTTGTCGATGGTCTCCCGGATGACGATGTCGCGCGGCTTGAGATCCTTCTCCAGCAGCATCAGGATCTGCCGCCCCGCGGCGCGGTAGAGCGCCTTCCGCTTCTCGTCCACGGCCAGGATGGTGCCATTCCCGGGCAGGGCCATGCCCAGCGCCTCACTCAGGCAATTCATGGAGTTGGCCGTAAACATGCCGGAGCAGGAACCACAGGTCGGGCAGCCCGTCTTCTCCAGCTCCAGGAGCCCAGCGTCGTCGAGCTTCCCCGCTGAGTAAGACCCTACCGCCTCGAAGACCGACGCCAGATCCACGACCTTGCCGCTTGCCGTCTTCCCGGCCGCCATGGGCCCGCCGCTCACGTAGATGGCCGGGATGTTCACCCGCATGGCGGCCATCAGCATTCCCGGGACGATCTTGTCACAGTTGCCGATCATCACCAGGCCGTCAAAACAGTGCGCCAGCGCCATGGACTCGATGGCGTCCCCAATGAGTTCGCGGCTGGGCAGGGAGTAGCGCATCCCGGTATGGCCCATGGCGATGCCGTCGTCCACGCCGATCGTGTTGAACTCGAAGGGCACACCGCCGGCCTCCCGGATCGCCTCGCGGACGAGGCGCCCGACCTCCTGGAGGTGGACGTGGCCCGGGATGATCCCCACGTAGGAGTTGGCCACGCCGATGAACGGCTTGTCGAAGTCCGCATCCTGCAACCCCACCGCGCGCAACAAGCTGCGGTGCGGCGCCTTTTCGTATCCTTTCTTGACTGTATCGCTACGCATACCTTCCCTCCATGAAGAAACGCGCCTCCCCCGGCGAAACGCGCCGTTGTCCCGTGGTCGCGGTCTGCGAGTGTGGGGTCGAAGCTAGCACGTTTGACGAAGCAGGGCAACCCGGCGCAAGACAATTGCAGATTGACGATTTGCGATTGCAGATTGAAATACCAGAATCCCCAATCACCACTCCGCAATCGACAATCTGCAATCTGCAATCGTCAATCGCTTAACCGACCGGCTGCCCGTTGCATTGCAGCGCGCCGGGCATGAGGACGAGGTCCGAGACATACGTCCGCGGCGGCAGGCTCGCCGCGAAGACGCACGCCTGGGCGATGTCCTCGGGCTTCATCATCAGGTCCCGTTGCTCCTTGGTCGGCGGGACGGGCCGGTTGTTCAGGATCGGGGTGTCGCAGAGGCCGGGGTAGATGACCGTCACGCGGATGCCGTTGAGCCGCTCTTCCATCCGTGTCGCGTTGGCCAATCCCACGATCCCGTGCTTGCTCGCCTGATACGCCGCACCGGAGAAGTCCCCCCAGAGGCCCGAGATGGACGCAACATGGATGATCAAGCCGCTCTTCTGCTCCCGCATTTTCGGCAGCGCCGCCTGCGTGCAGTGCAGCGCGCCCGTCAGATTGATCCCGATGATCCGGTCCCAGCCCGCCTGGTCCAAGGTGGCGAGTTGCCGGTTCTGGGTGTTGACCCCGGCGCAATTCACGAGGACGTCCACTCGGCCGTAGCGCTGCGCTGCTGCCTGGACGACCGCATCCACGTCTGCGCGCTTGCTCACGTCGGCCGGGTGAGCGACGGCCTCGCCGCCCAACGCCTTGATCTCCGCGGCGAGTCCGTCGAGTTCGGCTTTCCGGCGTGCCGCGATCGCCACCTTCGCCCCCTCCGCAACGAAAGCGAGCGCGGTCGCCCGTCCCATGCCGCTGCTCGCCCCGATGACGACAGCCACCTGGCCCTTGAGCCTGCTCATGTACGCCTCCTTGTGCGTTTGACGATGTGAGTCCCGGTTACAGACCGACAGGGATGGCATGATACCGCAGCCCGCAGAGCGTGTCCACGTTTGCCATTGGCATCTGTGGCTGTCATCGGCAATTCCTGTTCGTTCACGGTCGCTCCCGACGGCTAAACACGCCGACCCATAGAGTCACAGTCGAGAAATCTGCTTTCCCGAACGGGTTTGGGGTGATAAAAAGCCTACTCTTTCCCGCGAAGACGGGGCGACTTGCGAATCGGGAAACGGTCAGAAAGGAGATCTTGGCAGATGTTTCAGGCAATCGAGTTCCGAACTCCGTCCGTCATCTTCGGCATGGACGCTGTGCAAAGGATCGGGAAAGAGGCGAAGCGCCTCGGCGGTCACCGAGTCCTCATCGTCACGGGTCCTCGCGTCAAGGGCGCAGGATTGTCGGAGAAGGCAATCGCCGTTCTGAAGGCAGAAAAGCTCGACACGGAGGTCATCGTCCAGGAGCGCGACACGCCCGAGCCGGCGACGAGCGTGGTAGATGAAGTGGCTGACCTCGCCCGAAAAGGCGGCTTCAATCTCATTGTCGGCATTGGCGGCGGGAGTATCCTCGACGTCGCCAAGATGGCCTCGGCTCTCCTGACCAACTCCGGCAAGACGAGAGACTACTTCGGGAAGGAGAAGGTCCCGCTGCGCGGCAAGCCCACCATCATCGTCCCTACCACGTCCGGAACCGGTGCCGAGGTGACCAAGCATGCGATCTTCCTCGACCGGGAAGCCAACGTGAAAAAGGCCGTGGCCTCCACCAACCTCCTGCCGGACGTGGCCGTCATCGATCCCCTGCTGACCGTGAGCTGCCCACCGCATGTCACCGCCGCCTCGGGGATCGACGCCTTCTTCCACGCGGTGGAGCCTTTCCTGTCCAGAATGGCCAACCCGATCACCGATGCGTTGGCGCTGAAGGCCATCTCGATCATCACCCGCTGGCTCGGTCCGGCCGTGGCCGATGGCGAGGATCTGAGCGCGCGCTACCACATGGCCCTCGGAAGCGTCACCGCCGGTTTCGTCCTCAACAACTCCGGCACCAGCCTGGTACACGCCATGGCGTATCCCGTGGGTGGCGAATACCACACACCGCATGGGATCACCCTGACCGTGCTCGCCCTGGCCTGTTTCGACGCCATCAAACCGGCCAAGCAAGCGCGGTTGGTGCAAATCGCCGAGGCGATGGGCGAGCCGGTGGCCGGACTGGCCGAACGGGAGGCGGCAGACCGCGCCTTGTCGGCCATACGGCATCTGATGAAGAGCGTCGATCTTCCGGTCTGTCTCGAAGAAGCGGGCATCACGGATCGCTCGCGGATCTCGAAATGGGCGGTGGAGGCGCACAAAGAACAGCGCCTTCTCTCGAGGTCTGCGCGCATCTTGTCCGTGAAGGATATCGAGCGGATCTACGAAAAGGCCTTCAGCGACTGGGGCACCGTACGTTAGCGCTGCAGGCCTCAACAAAGGATGTCTGAAGGACCTATTATTTCCCAGGCTGCTCAAAAGGCCCAGATGCAAGGCGGCGACCGTAGGTCCGAGTGAGGCGTACATCGGGTACGCCGCAACGAGCGACCAAGGAAGCCAACGCAGCAGATGGGCCTTTTTCAGCAGCCTGCCCAGGCTGCGAACGTCAGCGGCGCCCGTTGGCGACGTACCGCAGCACAGCTCCAACGACCTGGCTGCGGCTCCCGCACATGCATTCGTGAGACCCGACGACCTCACGGACGTGGGCCTCTGTCGGTCGGGACGTGCGATCCAAGAGTGCCTTCACGTCCACGATGATCCCAGAGCCGCAGTGCCCACACTGGAAGCCTTGCGCTTCCCGAATCAACGCCTCCAGCGGGTGGGGAACACCAGCCGTCCTGAACCCCTCGAGCGTCGTCACCGGTTGGCCTTTCACGGCGTGCACCGGAATCTGGCACGACCGCACCGCCTGGCCTCCCACCATGACCATGCATGCCCCGCACCGGCCTTCGCCGCAGCCGAATCGCGTTTCGCTGAGCCCGAGGGTGTCGCGCAGCACGGCGACCAGCGGAACCCCGGGGTCCACGTCAACGTCACGTGACTCTCCGTTCACGATAAGCCGGATCATGCGTATCCCCCTCTCCCTATTGACCCGCCATGACCAGGAACTTCATTGAGCGAACCAGAATCCAGCGAAGTGGATGCGGCGTGCTACTTCCTCCTGATCGTGAACTTCGCCCCGGAGATTCCGATGCTCCACCCCTCGCCTTTTCCCGCAAGGGCCAGCGTGGCCGTGCCGTTCGTGAGCACCTTGGCCTCGGTGGACTTCACAGCGCCGGCCTCAGCTCCGGCCTCGGCGTATCCGCCGAGCAGGTCGTTGACGTTCGACACCTCGGAGAACTTCCCTCGCCCATCGTCGATCTTCGTCTTGCCGAACGTGATGCCGCCGCCTTTCAGGGTAAGCGCAACGCGCATGGACTGGCCGTTGTCGCAGGTGATGGTCCCCTCGCCCTTGGCGGTCTTGTAAAAGGCAGACCAGCCGGCCAGCCAATACTTGAGCTCGCAATCGATCTTCTTCGGCGCCGCCGCGTGCGCCACGGCCGCCGCGAGGCCGAGTACGAGCGCTGCGACCAGCGCGCAACGCCGGACCGATCCCTGTACGTGCATTGTCGCACCTCCCGATCACCAGCCTCGCGCTGAACCATCGAACCGCCAGCGAGTCGCCGGGTCACGTGTCCCCGACCGTTTGTTGAATACGGCAACCTCCTCCGATCGGCACCCCACCGGGCGTCCTTACCGTGGATACCGTGCGCTCTGCTGTGCGTCAAGAAAAAAGTAGGCGCGCCGCCGGTCAAGACCGCGTCCGACGCAGGTTCAACCGCGGATCCGACCCGCGAGCGCCAGGCCGGTCGTGGTGCCATTCATGGGACGTTTCGACGCTTCGCCTTGACAAGTATTGGCCGAACGCGCGATGCTCTGCATCAGTGGAAACCGGCCCGGCGTGGCTCGGGCGGGTTCGTTTGCTTCGACTAACGGACATGCACGGGAGGACCCATGGCCTGGGAGTATAGCGAGAAAACCAAAGAAATCTTCATGGATGCCGTCCACGGCAAGCCCGGGACGCACATGGGAGAAATCGAACATCCCGACGGCATCGGGGAGCACGGATCCATCGCGTGCGGCGATTCCCTCCGGTTCACGTTTCGGGTTCGCCGGCACCCCACCGATCCCTTGCAGGACGTCATCACCGAGGCCCGCTATCTCACCTTCGGTTGCACGTCGGCCATCGCCTCGTCCGAAGCGCTCTGCACCCTCATCGAGCAGGGCAACTACACGCCGATCGGCGCCTTGAAGATCACCAACCGTGACATCGTGACCTACTTGGGCGGCCTTCCGGACCAGAAGATCCACTGCTCCGTGATGGGTGCGGAGGCGCTCGAGGCCGCGGTTTTCAACTGGGCCCAGAAGCGTGGGGTGGATCTGTCGGCCCTCGGCATCGACATGCACGCCGAGGAGAAAGAGGAGGGGCGGCTCGTCTGCCAGTGCTTCGGTCTCACCGAGCCGTACATCAAGCGGAAGATTCGGGAGCTGGGTCTGAAAACCATCGCCGAGATTACCGGCGCCATCAAGGCGGGCGGAGCGTGTATGTCCTGCCACCACAAACCCGGCGGCCTGCAGGACCTGCTGACCGAGGTCTGGGGGCCTCAGCCCCTGACACTGAAGATCCTCCCCACACCTCCGGCACCGCGCGAGCCGGTCGCCGTGGATCGCGCCCACTTGTCGCCGTACCAGTTCAGCAAGCAGGTCGAGAAGACTCTCGACCAGTACGTCCGGCCGATGCTGAGGCGAGACGGAGGCGATGTCGAGCTTGTGGACATCAAGGATACCGTGGTCTATTGCCGACTCGTCGGGGCCTGCGCGGGATGCGGAGGCGCGGGCATGACCATGAAGCTGATGGTCGAGCGCACGCTGAAGGAAATGGTCGACGACCGGGTCCGAATCATCAACGTGTAAAGGGCGCTGCATGCGGACGATCTACCTGGATAACAACGCTACGACCGCGGTTGCCCCCGAGGTGCGTGCGGCCATGGAGCCGTACTTCGCCGCGGAATTTTTCAACCCCAGTTCGGCGTACGACAGGGCCTCCCCCGCGACCCAGGCGATCAAGCGGGCGCGGGACAGCGTGGCGCGCTTCCTGGGGGGCGTCGATCCCTCCGAGATCCTCTTCACGTCGTGCGCCACGGAGAGCCTGAACACCGCCCTCTACGGCGCCGTCCGGGCCAACCCCGCCCGCCGCCACGTGATCACGACGGCCGTCGAGCACCCGGCGGTGTATGAGGTGTGCAAGGACCTGGCACGGAGTGGTCTGGAGGTCACGTTCCTGCCGGTGGACCGGGCGGGAACCCTCGACCTCCGAACCTTCATTCAGGCGCTCCGGCCCGACACCCTGATGGCGGCTATCATGCACGCCAACAACGAAACCGGCGTGATCTTCCCCGTCGAGGAGTTGGCGCGCATCACCAAGGAAACCGACCCGACCATCCTCTTCCTCACCGACGCGACGCAGACGGCGGGAAAGCTCTCCCTGGATCTGCGCGGGGCATTGCGCCACGTGGATCTGCTCGCCTTCTCCGGGCACAAGGTTCATGCACCCAAGGGCGTCGGAGCCCTCTTCGTTCGCCGGGGGACTCCTATTCGCCCCTTCATGATCGGCGGCCACCAGGAGGGCGGGCGCCGGGCCGGTACCGAGAACGTTCCCTACATCGCGGGCTTGGCCAGGGCGGCGGAGCTGGCACAGGAAGATCACGACGTTGTCGAGGCCCGCATCCGGCGGCTTCGCGACCGCCTGGAAAGCGGTCTCCTGGAGCGTATCCCCTGCGTGGAGGTGAACGGTCAGGGGGCGGCTCGTATCCCCAACACGTGCAACATCTCGGTGCATTTCATCGAGGGCGAGGGGATGCTCTACCAGCTCAACGAACAGGGCATCTGCGCCTCCTCGGGGTCGGCGTGCACCTCGGGGTCGCTGGAGCCGTCCCACGTCCTCCGGGCGATGGGCGTACCCTTCACCGCGGTCCACGGCTCCGTGCGCCTGTCGCTGGGTCGGTACAACACCGACGAGGACGTGGATCGGGCGCTGGAAGTCTTTCCGCAGGTCGTCGCCAACCTGCGACGGCTCTCCCCGTACTGGGACACGACTCACAACCGGCCCCGCCCCGAGTCCGAGGCAATGATGCGGGGCGCGTAGCAGGCTGCTGAAAAAGGGCCATCTCCAGCGTTGCTACTCTTCCGTGGCGCTGCGGCGTACGTGGTAAGTACGCCTCGCGCCTCGGATCGGGTCGCGCCTTGAATGTGGACCTTTTTGAACAGCCTGGGCAAGAACGCGCTTGCCAGCATCGCGCTGTTGGAAAATCGCGGGAGCGAAGAGGCAACCCAACTCACTTCGCCGCGTTCTGCAGCCATCGGATGAGCGCCCGACGCTCGGTTGCATCTCGCAGACGCACGCCGCCCATGCGCACGCCCTCCACCAACGCCTCCGGGTCCTCCAGGAAACGGTCCAGCGTCTCTGCGCTCCACACGAGGCCGCGGCGGCCGGCTTCCCGGAACGGCTGCGAGTAGTCAAAGCCGTCCAGCGTGCCGGCGCGCCGTCCGAAGATGCCGCGAAGCGTGGGGCCGGAGAGGCCGCGCTCGGCGGGATCGAACGAATGGCAGGCGTAGCAGCGCTGGAAGATCCGCGCCCCGTCTTGCGCCCACGCAGTACCCTCCCAAACGCCGACAAACAGCGCGAGCGCCAACGCGAGACACGACCGTTTCTTCCCGGACCCGCGCCGGCAATTCCACGCGATCAAAACACTTGTGTGTCTTGTGCTTCTTGTGGCGATAGATTTCGGCGGCATCAACGGTATCGGTACACCACGATCTTGTCCGGCGCCGACTCCGGCGTCCAGATTTCCCCCTTGCGGCCGTGGATCTGGCGGACGTCTGCGGTGCCGCTCGACGATTTGAAGGCTTCGAACTTCTCGGTAGTCGGATCGAAGCGCAGCATGACCTGTCGCGTCCACTCCGAGACCCACACCTTGTCGGTTTCGTCCACGTACACCGCATAGACGCGGGGCCGGGCTCCCGGCGCCTTCCACTGCCGCCACTCTCCCGTGCGGGGATCGTAGCGGCTGAGCTGCCCCGAGTTCCACTCGCTCACCCAGACCACGCCTTTCGAATCCGACCAGACTCGTCGCGCGCCCTGGCCGGGCGTCGGCGGCTCGATAACTGTCGCCTGGTTGGTTACGGCGTCGATGCGCCCGATATAGGACCCTGCCAGCGACGCGTAATACACGACGCCTTCGGGCGTCGCGTGGATGCCGTAGGGCCCGCGGCCCTTGGGGGCGTCGAAGACCTTCAGATCGCCCGTTTTGGGGTCCAGACGGCCGTAGACGCCATTCTGCCCGGTGAACCAGTGGACACCGCCGCGGTCGAAGATCGCCGTGTTCAGGTTGACGTAGCCGCGTGACTGCGGAAGCGGCCACTTGGTGACGGCCTTGGTTCTCGGATCCACCCGCACGATGGCATTCTGTCCGCCGTCGGTCAGCCACGGAGACCCCTCGGCGTCCAGGATGACGCCATGAGGCGCCGAGTCCTGCCCCAGCGGGATCAAGTCAACTTTGCCCGTTCTCGGATCGAGCCGTCCCAGCTGCCCGCTGCGCTGGGCCGAGAACCATACCGGCCCGTCCGGAGCGGGGTCGGCCCACACGTCGTGAACGCGGAGACCGGACGGCAACGAATATTCCTGGACAGTCACTTGCGCCGCGGCCGTCGCCGCGGCGAACAGCAGAGTGAGGGGAACGAGCCATGCGGTATACATAGACACCTCGCATCTTGGCGTGACGGCTGTGATGGCGGTCACGTGCACCGGTGCGCCGTCGGGACACACCCGGATCTACCTGTCATACGATGAGTATTGGCGGTCAAGCGGATCGCGTCAACCGACGTCTTTCAAGACGATGGGGGTGAAGCGTTGCGGAAGTGCGTGGGCGCCGTGACCCGGACAACCAACGGCGAGAGGTTCCGCCTCGGGGGGGGTCACTCGACCGATAGACGCGCGCCGTGGGTCTTGGCGGGATCCAGCAGCCCTGGCCGCCCTGCACCGCCTTTGAGCGTCACGGCGTACGGCGAGGCGCCGCGCTGGGCGAGCCACTCCACCAGTGGGCCGCGAGCGTCCACCGGCGCCAAGAAGTCGAACGCGTGCGGGCCGATGGTGAAGCGCACCCCCGAGCCGGCCACGTCCGGGCGCCGGATGTCCTCACCGGGCCGCCCCAGCGCTGTCTCGTACCAGGCGCGTACGGGCACGACGTCGCTCACGGCGACCGTCACCATGCCGACGCCCGTGACGCCGTTGGCGTGGCTCCGCTCCGGCGGGACGCGCACGTCGCGCCCGCTGACGTCCGCAATGATGAATGGAGCCACGCCGCGATGCGGGCCGCGCGCCAGGGCGAACGTCCAGCGGATCTCCACGCCGTCGGGGCGCGTTCGATTGCGGGGCTCGGGCTCGCCGATGTCCACGCCGGCCCGGCGGAGCGCGTGAAGGTCGCCCATGAGATCGTCGGTCTGCAGGCAGAAGTCCACCAGTCCGCCGCCGCGCTGGAGCGGCGCCCACCAGCGGTGGTCTGCGCGCGGTTCGTAGAAGCCGATCAGCTCGATGTAGGACGAGTCGGCGAACGCGATCAGCGCGTTGTAGGTCCCGACGCCGGGATGGCGTCCGCCTGGCACGACAGTAAATCCGAGGCTCCGGTAGTCCTCGGCCGCCGCCTCCAGGTTCGATACGACGATCACGAGATGGTCTATGGCAGTGAGCATTGGAAATCTCCTCAGGACTCCACCAACCGCGGCCGCTTCTCGGCCCACGGCGCCGCCCGTTCAAAGGCGGCCGCGGCGGCGAGCACCGCGGCCTCCTGCCGGCGGCGACCGACGATCTGGAGTCCCACCGGCAGGCCGTCCTTCGTGAAGCCGCCGGGCACGGAGATCGCGGGGAGCCCGGTGAGCGTGATGGCGTAGGTGAGAAAAACCCACTGAATGTAGTTCTCCAAAGGTTTCCCGTTGATCTCGGTCGGGTACGGCTGCTCAACCGGAAACGGCTTCACGGCCACCGTGGGCAAGACGAGGAGATCGTACTTCTCGAAGAACACCCGAACCCTTTGCCACAGGACAGTCCTCAGCGTCTCCCCGCGGCCGATCTCCTGCGACGTCAGACGAAGGCCCTGCTCGATGTTCCACACGAGACCCTGCTGCATCCGGTCGCGCCACCGCGTCAACTTGTCCCCGTGCAGCGCCGCCATCACGAGGCCTCGCGTCGCGAGGACAATGTCGTTCGTCTCCGAGAAGTCCGGTGACGCGGTTTCGACGGATGCCCCCAGACTCCGGAAGACACGGGCAGCCCGCTCCGCGACCGAAGCCACCTCGCCATCCACGGGGATGAGTCCGGCGAGGTCGGGCGTCCACGCAATCTTCCATCCCTTCACCGACGGCTTGCGCACGGCCCTCACGAACTGCCGCGTGTCCACCGCATACGAGATCGGCGAGCGGTCGTCCGGCCCGGCCAACACCGACAGCATGAGGGCGGCGTCCGCCACCGTGCGCGCCATCGGCCCGTGGACCGAGAGGTGGTCCCAGGCCAGCTCGCGAGGATAGACCGGCACCAGGCCCGGCGTGGTGCGGAAGCCGACGACCCCGCAGAACGCAGCCGGAATTCTGAGCGAGCCGCCAAGGTCCGTGCCGTGGGCGATCGGCCCCATGCCCGTCGCCAGAGCCACGGCGGAGCCGCCGCTCGACCCGCCGCACGTCAGCGCCGGGTTCCACGGGTTCCGCGTGGCGCCGAACACGGCGTTGAACGTGTTGGCGCCGGCACCGAATTCCGGTGTGTTCGTCTTGCCCAGAACGATCGCGCCGGCCGCCTTGAGGCGCTCCACGGTCGACGCGTCTTCGCTCGGAACGTGATCCGCGTAGATCGTCGAGCCGTAGGTCGTCCGGATGCCCTTTGTAATCGTCAGATCCTTGACGACGACCGGCACCCCGAACAGCGGCGGAGGCTCCGCCCGCCGCGACAACGCCCGCGTTGCCGCGCGCGCCTCGGCCAGCGCGGATTCGCGGGCCAGCGTGACGATCGCGTTCACGCGCGGATTGACCCGGTCAACCTGCCCCAAGATCGCCTGCATCGCTTCCAGGGGCGACGCCTTCCGCGCCCGGTACAGCCGAATCAACTCCGTTGCCGAGGCGAAGCACAGATCACGCATGGCGGCAGCCCTCTGTCCGAGGTCCTCGGTTCGCGGTTCCAGGTTCTTGGTTCGCGGTTTCCGTCTCGTGGCTGGCAGCTCTTCACCCGGCAGTCGACACGTCCTGCCCTAGCGTTGAATGTCGTCGCCTTCCGAGGCCAGCAGTTCCTCCACCTCCGCCCGCGTGACGTAGGCGAAGTCTCCCGGGATCGTGCAATGGAGCGCCCCCGCGGCGCTGCCGATCTCCAGGCCTCGCTGAACGCCCCCTTCCAAGTAGCCGCACAGGAATCCGCCGGCAAACGCATCCCCCGCGCCGACGGGGTCCACCACGGTCACCTGTCGCACGCGCGGCCCCCGGTGGACTCGGTCCGTAAACGCAATGGCGCCCTCCGATCCCAGAGTGAGCACCACCGTGGAGATCCCGAATCGCTCCTGAAGTCTCCGGGCAACTGCTTCAGGCTCTCCCGAGGCATCGAATAGGCGCGCCGCGTCTCGTAGCCCGCAGAACAGGATATTCACCAGAGGCAACAGGGTCGCGAGATAGTCGCCCGCCTCCCGCGGCGACCACAGCTTGGCTCTGTAATTGACGTCGAGGGCGAACAGTCGCCCTGCCGCCCGGACGCGCGTGGCGATCTCTCGGGTCGTCTCCCGCAATGCCGGGCTGAGCGCCGGAGCGGTCCCCGCCATCAGGACAACCTGCGCCGCCGTGAGGTAGTCCCAGTCCAGTTCGGACGCCCGGAGCGTGGTGAACGCCGAGTCCTTCCGATCGTACCAGACGCGAGGCGGCCGCGGCGGCGTGGCGCGCTCGTAGAAGAGCGTCCCCACCCGCCCCTCCAGGGTCCACACGACCCGCGACGTGTCCACGCCGTGACGGGACACCGCCGCGACGATCAGATGGGAGAGTGGGTTCTCCGGTAGCTTGGAAATCCATCCGACCCGTTTCCCGAGACGCGCCAGGGCCACCACCGCGTTGGCTTCGGCCCCCGTCGGCCACACCTCCATCTGGGTGGCCTGCTCCAGACGCAGAAACCCTGGAGGCGAGAAGCTCACCATCGCATCGCCGAGCCCGATCACATCCAATTCAAGGCCGCCCACGTTGAATCCTCCCGTGCGCCCCACACGTGCGGACGGTATCGTAGCCGGCCACGACCGTCAAGTTTTCCAGGGCGGTGTTCCCGCCGATTCCTGCTTGACGCCGCACCAGGCTTCCCCCTAGATTCGATGCGGACACCTGTCGTGGGCCGCTTGGCATTCGGAGGGACCGCCATGGCTTTTGCCGATGAGCTCTTTCTGCATGTCCGACACATCTGGGACGCCCAGCTCACGCACCCGTTCGTGCGAGGCCTCGGCGACGGCTCGCTCCCCACGGAACCCTTCGCGCGCTGGGTGCGCCAGGACTACCTCTACCTCAAGGAGTACGCCCGCTTGTTTGCCTGGGCGGTCGCGAAGGCCGACCGCCTGGAGTCCATGGGCTGGTATGCTGGCGTGCTACATCTCACGCTGAACACCGAGATGGCGCTGCATCGCGCGTACGCTCAGCGCTTCGGAATCGCGCCGGCAGACCTCGAAACGGAGCCCATGTGGCCGACCACCCGCGCCTACACGGACTTCCTGATCCGCACCGCCGCGGACGGGGAGATGGCGGAGCTCGTCGCAGCCCTCTTGCCTTGCGCCTGGGGTTACGTGTACATCGCCCAAGAGTTGGCCAAGGGCAAGCCTCCGGCCGATCAGCGGTACGTCGACTGGATCGCGCAATATGTATCGGCGGACTTCGTGCAGGCGGCCGAGTGGCTGAAGGCCGAGATGAATCGCCTGGCCGAAGGCGGCACTCCGCCGAAGCGGCGGCGGCTCATGGAGATCTTCGAGATCTCCAGCCAGTACGAGTGGCTCTTCTGGGAGATGTGCTGGAAGGGAGAGGGGTGGCCGATCGAAAGAACCGACAAGCCGCAGGGGGGCAGGGGCGCTGGGGGGCAGGGGCGCTGAAGCGACGTGGTTTGCCGGCGCGGTTTGCTGCTTGACACCCGCAGCGTTCCTGGGCATCCTGTCCCGCACTGGAACGTCTCGATACGTGCCGCCCCTATCGGTGAAGCGAGTTCGGAACAGAAGGAGCGTCCCGATGACAGCCCCCGCTCTACCCCCGATTGTCGTTGATCTGACCTGGCAAGGTGGTATGCGGTTCGCCGCGCGCTCCGGGACTGCCGAGTTCGTCCTCGACGGACCTGGAAATGCCGTCCCGACACCGGTACAGGCCTTGGCCGGAAGCCTCGCCGCCTGCATGGGCATCGACCTCGCGCAGATACTCACGAAGGGACGCCATCCCCTCAAGGCGCTTCAAGCGCACCTCGTCGGCAACCGACGCGGGGAGGCGCCCAAGCGGTTCACCGACGCGACGCTTCACTTCGCGATCGGCGGGGACGTCCCGGCCGACGCCGTCGAGCGCGCGATCGCCCTGTCCCGGGAAAAATACTGCTCCGTCTGGCACTCGCTGCGACAAGATATCGCGCTCCAAATCACCTACGAGATACGCAAGGACGACACGCAGTGACGACGCGCGCACGGACACTCGATGTTCCGGGAGAATCCACCCGGGAAACGCAAGGGGGGACCATGAAGGCCAGCTCGACGATCACTCTCAGTCTAGTGCTTTGTGGCGCGCTCGTGTTTGGCGTTCTGCCGGCCTCGGCCGACATGGTGGACGACTGGTTCGGCGGCAAGATCCCGGCTGCCGAGCCGAAGATCACGTACACCGGCGAGCCGATCCAGCTCAAGTTCTCCCACCCGAACCCACCTGCGTCCCTCGTGCCGCCCATCTGGCGCAACGGCATGAACTGGTTGCAGCAGGCCACCAAGGGAAAATTGACGTTGAAGGAATTCGGGGCGGGGACGCTCCATGGACCCCGCGACGGGTTTAAGGCGGTCCGCTCCAACATCTCGGACTACGCCACCTGCTTCACCGCGTCCGAAGCGCGCGGGTTCCCGCTGAGCAAAGTGTTCGAGCTGCCGTTCGTGACGCCCAGCAATCCCTTGGCCGGCGTCCGGATCACGTCGGAACTGGCCCCCAAGTATTTCAAGCCCGAATACGACAAGCAGGGCATACACTTCGGCTACCAGGTCATCGTGGGCGCCGCCGACATCATGAGCAAGAAGCCGATCCGGAAGCTCGAAGACATGAAGGGCCTGAAGGCGATCGTCCAGGGGTTCGAGCCGGAGGTTGCCGACGCCCTGGGCGCTGTCATCGTCAACGTCCCCTTCCCCGACATCTACACCTCCTTGCAGCAGGGGGTCGTGGATGCAGTCCTGTGGGTGGATCCGGGGTTCGTGCCGTACAAGATCTATGAGCTCGCAAAGTTCCACACCACGCTCGGGCTCTCCGCGCAGAAGATCGACACCTGCATCAACCCCAAGAGCTTCGCGGCCCTGCCGAAAGATCTCAAACAGACTTTCTACGACTACCAGCAGCGCATGGCGTTCGCCATCGCCAAACGGATCGGCGTGGATTTCCGGAAAGATGCGCAGAAGACATACGAGCAGAACAAGGTCGAGATGATCAAGCTGCCCCCCGAGGAGATCGCTCGGTGGAAGGCGACCCTCAAGCCGCTGGTGGACAAGTGGGCGACCAGGCACGAGGCGGATGGCCCGACCCGGGCGCTCCTCGCCGACATCGAGCGGCTCAGCGCCAAGTACAACGGCATGAGCGACGAGCAGCTCTTCAAGCTGATCGTCGAGGAGCCGGTCAAGGGCATCATCGATTTTTGAGCAGTTCGCCCGAAGATAGCGAACGCCTGGCCCGTTCGGCATGAGCCAGGCGTTCGTGCGCTCGGGCCGAACGGCGGACGAGGTTCCATGGCTGCCGCCCTGGTCCGGCTCACAAGCCGGCTATCCGGAGTCCTCCACCTTCTCGGCGTCTACGTAGGCATCCCGCTGCTCGGCGTCCTGATCAGTGCCGACGTGTTCCTGCGGTATGTTGTCAACAAGCCGCTGCGCTGGGGAAACGAGGTCAGCGCCCTCATCCAACTCGCCGTCCTGATCGGAAGCCTCAACCTCTGCACGGAGCAGCGGGGACATGTCCGGATGGACGCGCTGTATGTTCGGTTCGGCCCGCGCCTCAAGCGCCTGGCGGACCTGTCGGCAAATCTCTGCGGTCTCGCCTTTGCCGTGTTCTTCACCTACCAGTCCTTCGCCAGCGTCGTCGAGATGTACCGCTTCGACCAGGGCGCCGAGATGATCGATCTCCCGTACTGGCCGTTCGCCCTCTTCATGGCGCTCTGCGGCGTCATTTTGACGATGCGCTTCGCCCTGGAAATCTGCGGCTGTGTGCCGGATGCGGCCGGCACCGCCCCTGCTGTTGAGGGGTCCGTCTGATGGACCCGCTTCTGGCGGGTGTGGTCGCGGTCCTGGCGATGATCGCCCTGACCTTCCTGGGTGTGCCGATCGCCTACGCGCTGGTCGGGGTCGCAGTGGTCGGCAACGTCATCCTGGTCGGCTGGCAGCAGACGGCCATGCAGACGTTCCTCGTCACCTGGGAGATGGGCACGAACTTCCTGCTCATCGCGGTCCCGCTCTTCGTCTTCGTGGGACAGTTGGCGTTTCACACTCGGATCGCGTCCGATCTCTACGACTGTGTTCACAAGTGGTTCGGGCGGCTCCCCGGCGGGATCGCGGTCACGGCGACCGTCGCCTCGGCGGCCTTCGGCGCCGTCACCGGCTCCAGCGTGGCCGCGGTGGCCACCATGGGAGCCATGGTGATGCCGGAGATGAGGCGGTACGGTTACGACCCGCGACTGGCCACCGGGTCGCTTTCGTCTGCGGGAACCCTTGCGATCATGATTCCGCCGAGCATCCCGATGGTCGTGTACGGCCTGTGGACCGAAACATCCGTAGGAAAGCTCTTCATCGCAGGCATCGTGCCCGGCATCCTTCTGACCATCGGGTTCTGTGGATGGATCGTCCTGCGCTGCCTGATCAGTCCGCGCCTTGGCCCCGCCGGCCCGGCGTACGCCTGGGGAGACCGGATTCACTCGCTCGTGCGCCTGCTCCCCACGCTGCTCATCTTTGCCGTCATTCTCGGCGGGATCTACGGAGGGATCTTCACCCCCACCGAGGCCTCCGCTGTCGGGGCGGTGTCGGTTGTCGCCGTGGCGGCGTGCATGCGGCGCCTGACCTGGCAAAATCTCAAGACCACCCTTCGCCAGACGGGCACCGTGAGCGCCATGATCTACACCATCCTGTTCTCGGGCGTGCTCATGAGCCGACTGCTGGCCCAGACCGATGTCACCCCCGCCATGGTCAACTACATCACGCGCCAGTCCCTGAACCCGTATGTCATCCTCCTGCTGTTCACCATCATGTACGTCTTCCTCGGCATGATGCTAGACACCTTGGGGATGATCGTCCTCACGCTCCCCTTCGTCTTTCCCGTGGTGAAGTCTCTGGGCTTCGATCCGATCTGGTTCGGGGTCTACATGACCTTGATGCAAGAGGTCGCCATGCTGACCCCGCCCATCGGCTTGAATGTCTTCGTCATGGCCAAGATTGCGCCGGACGTGCCGATGGTGGACATCTTCCGCGGCGTGACCCCCTTCGTCGTCATCTGCCTGGTCGCGATCGTCCTCCTGGCAGCGTTCCCTTGCCTGGCGCTCTGGTTGCCCTCCCTGATGTGACGGGTTGTTTGGAAGCCAACGGCGAAGGCCATAAACGCGTTGCGGATGGGAGGCGTTTGTGGTAAGAGAGCGTCCTGCTCCGTCAAGTTGAGACAATGGAAACCGTGCCTGGAATTCGGCGCGCCGATCTGCCCCTGCAGAGGGAGCGCGTCGCGAGGCACGGCGTCTCCAGGCTACGGCACGCAACAGCACCGCGACGGGACTGCCGCGCTGTTTCCACCCGAAGCACGCAAGGACGACCAAGGCCATGGACTTCACGCGCGTTCTGCAGAAGGCTGAAGGATACAAGCCTGCCATTTCCCGGTTCCTCCGGGACGTCATCGCCCTGCCCAGCGAGAGCTGCCAGGAGCGGGAGGTCATCCTGCGCATCAAGCGGGAAATGGAGACGGTGGGTTTCGACCGGGTGGAAATCGATCCCATGGGGAACGTCCTCGGATACATCGGCACAGGGCGGCACCTCATCGCCATGGATGCCCACATCGACAACGTGGGCGTGGGTAACCCCGCGAACTGGAAGTTCGATCCGTTCAAGGGATTCGAGGACGACGAGGTCATCGGTGGCCGGGGCGCCAGCGACCAGACCGGTGGCATGGCCTCGCTGGTCTATGCCGGCAAGATCATCAAGGACCTCGACCTCGCCGGCGATTATTCCCTCCTCGTCACCGGCACCGTGCAGGAGGAGGATTGCGACGGTCTCTGCTGGCAATACATCGTGGAAAAGAGCGGTATCCGGCCCGAGTTCGTGGTTTCGACGGAGCCGACGTCCTGTCGCATCCACCGCGGGCAGCGGGGTCGGATGGAGATCAAGGTGGCCGTGCGCGGCGTGAGTGCCCACGGCTCCGCCCCGGAGCGGGGCGACAACGCGATCTTCAAGATGGGCCCCATCCTGGGCGAACTCCAGGAGCTGCACACGCGCCTGGCCGACGATCCCTTCCTGGGCAAGGGCTCCCTCACGGTTTCGGAGATCTTCTACACTTCCCCGAGCCGCTGCGCCGTGGCCGACGGCTGCACCATCTCCGTGGATCGTCGCCTCACCGTCGGGGAGACCTGGGAAGGCGCCCTGGAGGAGATCCGGCGATTGCCCGCCGTCCAGAGGGCGGGAGCCGAAGTGTCTCTCTATGACTACTCCCGGCCGTCGTACACGGGCCTGGTCTACCCCACCGAGTGCTACTTCCCCTGCTGGGTGATCGAGGAGCGGCACCCCGCCTGCCAGGCGCTGGTCGCGTCGTACCAGTCCCTGTT
>Ga0316622_100000131_pt1 | contig 36506 bp, 22 predicted proteins | sample OWC_Aug_OW2_C1_D_FD_207646 | JGI IMG/M metagenome (GOLD analysis project Ga0316622, IMG submission 207646) | Wetland soil microbial communities from Old Woman Creek delta, Ohio, United States - OWC_Aug_OW2_C1_D5_C | ecosystem: Environmental > Terrestrial > Soil > Wetlands | place: USA: Ohio... | reverse complement strand
CCGCTCCGGGTTGCGACTGGATACTGAGTTCTCCGTCCAGGGATTTGACGCGCTCCTTGATACCCAGCAAGCCGAAACCCCGACTGATCGTTTTAAGATCGCAGCCCTGTCCGTCGTCCCGTACCTGGAGTTGCAACATAGGTTGCGGCTGATTCAAACTCTCCAGAGCAATGCTCACCCGCCGGGCGTGGGCATGGCGCAAGACGTTGGTCAGACATTCCTGAATCACCCTGAACACCTGGATGGTCACGGTCTTATCCAGATCGTCCACCTCGTCGCCGCAGGCTATCGTCAAATCCAGATCGGGATTGCGTTCCGACCAATGATTGACCATTTCTTCCAGCGTGGCCTTCAGGCCCAGTTCGGTCAATACCAAGGGATGCAGTTGCTGCATCATCGAGCGCACCACCAGCATCAGATGATCACAAATTTCGACAATAGAAGCGGTGATGGTGCCAGACATTTCGCCGCACTTCTCACAATCCCGTTGATCGGCGATCTCGCGGGCATCGGCTTGTCGTTTCGCGGCCGTCACGGCCATCACCTTGATGGCGGTCAGCGACTGGCCGAATTCGTCGTGCAACTCCTGCGACAGCCGCTGCCGCTCCTCTTCCTGTATCGCCAGCGAATGCTGGGTCAAGGCCCGGTTTTCCTGCTGGGCTTTTTCCAGCTCGACGGTCATGTGATTGATGGCCTTGGCGATACTGTCGAACTCCTGGGTCGAAAACGTCGGCAATTGTTGCCGGTAACGGCCGGTTTCGATGATCCGTAAGGCTTCGACGATAACGGCGATGGACTTCAAGGATTTGTTGAACACCAGATTTACCGCCAGAAAGGTCAGCAGGGTCAGCAAGGAAATCGAGGCGAAAAAAGCCACGCTTTCTTGCCAAACCTCGGTGATTTCGTCCAGCGGCTGGGGCTGAATGATTAGCGTCAGGAGTTGGCCATCGCGGGTTTTAAGCTGATGCTCCACCTGGGGATAATCGCCCTTCACCCAGCGGATGAACCAAGCGGGCGGCATTTCCTCCGGATGACTGGGCTGGCTCTCGCCGGCGAAGTGTATCCTTTCTCCGTCCGGTTTTTGCAACTGCATGCTCAGGTGCCGGGTTTGTTGCAAGGCGCTGAAGCGCGACAAATCGTCGGTCTTCTGAAACACCGGCCCATCGGCGACGCCTAGCGTAATCAACTGCAAGGCCAGATGCACCGAAGAATCCACTTCCTTCTCAACCGCTTTGCGCGCCTGCCAAATCGCCATTGCCCCACCCAGCACCAAAATACACAAGGCGGACAACAGAATACGAAAAATGATCTGATAACGGAGGCTCATGGCATATGGTAGTAGCTAAACTAAGCCATTATCGCCCTCCTGGCTCCCCGTCAGCCATAGGAAAAATTCTTTTTTTATGCCGACCTTTACGGCAACCGGAATCCATCCCGGCTCGTCGAACGGTCGACCAGCCTAGGTCTTGTTGATTCTTTTGGTTTTTAAGTCGTAAGACGTTGCCAACCTGATCATCAACACACCACCATAGGTCACCGCGCCAAACAAAAGAACGGCAACAACGAATTCGGCCGGAAGGATGCCAAACAGACCGGCAAGAAGTGAAAGACCTATAAGGAACTTACCGTAGAGCTTGATGGGTTTGTTCATTTTGCCGCCTAGACTGATTTCAGTCGGTTAGTGAGTGCGGCTTACTATAAAGCGTTATAATTTATTTACAATACAGCATAATATTGATTAATAATATCTTATTAAGAAACAATAAAATCCTCTCACTTGCCCGAGTCTTGCATCAAGTTTTTTGCCGAAAAAAATGGCGAATTCCCGTAGTCCTTTTCACAAGTTATCACACCCAAGATTGATAGGCTATAATCCGGCCATATCGCCTATCAACCACCCATGCATCCGCAAAAAGTCGACAGAAAGCGCACCGTCAAACTCGAAGACCTGCCGAACGTCGGCAAGGCCTGCGCCGGGGATTTGCGGCTGATCGGCATAACCAAGCCCGATCAACTAATCGGCCGCGATCCTTTCGAACTTTACGACCAACTTTGCCGAACCACCGGCAGCCGCCACGACCCGTGCATGATCGACGTCTTCATGTCGGTGGTCGATTTCATGAACGGTGGCGAACCGCGGCCGTGGTGGGCGTTTACCGAAGAACGCAAACGCTATTACCGGCGAAACAAAACCCAAGCAGGAGCGGCGCATGGCGCAAATCAAGATTTACGGGATTAAGGAACACTTGCAGCCTATCCGAGAACGATTGTCGGACACGATTCATGCGTGCGTGATGGAGGCCCTGCAATTTCCGGCCGACAAACGCGCCCACCGTTTTTTTGCCCTGGACAAGGCCGATTTCTTTTACCCGGAAGGCAGAACCGACGCCTACACCATCATCGAAATCGGCCTGATCTCGGGCCGTAGCATTGAAGCCAAAAAGAAACTGATCCGCCTGTTGTTCGACAACATCCGCGACCAGATCGGCATTGCCCATCAGGACATCGAAATCTGCATCCAGGAAAGCCCAGCGGAAAACTGGGGCTTTCGCGGCATGCACGGCGACGAGATTCGACTGAACTACAAAATAGACGTCTGAGATGAAAATCCGCCCCTATCAAAGCGAAGACCGGGACGCCGTGATCGCGCTTTGGGATGAATCCGGCCTGCTGCGTCCCTGGAACGATCCGAACCTGGACATCGAGCGTAAACTTACTGTACAGCCGGAACTGTTTCTAGTCGGCGTCGATGAAGAACAAAAAATCATCGCCTGCGCGATGGCCGGCTTCGATGGCCATCGCGGCTGGGTCAATTATCTGGCCGTCGCCCCCGGCAAACGGCGTTTGTCGCTGGGGCGGAAGTTGATGGAGGAAGCGGAACGCTTGCTGAAGGAACGCGGCTGTCCGAAGCTGAATCTACAGGTGCGCACCGGCAATCTGGAAGCGCTAGAGTTTTACCGCAAACTCGGCTACGTCCAGGACGACGTCGTCAGCCTCGGCAAGAGGTTGATTCGGGATCGGCCGGAGGAATAAGCCGTGAGCTTACAAGCTTACACCCATCAATACCATTCGGCGCATTACGCTAATGCGCCTACGCGGCTAGGCAGAACATAACGGGAATTTATATGAACTTGAATAATACGCTGCGAACAGGAATACGGCGCAATACCCGCTGGTTATTGCCCTTTACGGCCTTACGCCTGAATCGGGTTAACCGGCAATGGGACAGCTATGGAGTTAAATCTCCCCGGCTTAGCCGGGGGTTTACCCTCATTAATCGAGCGAAGAAAGCCGCTTGAATGACCGCCTCAGTTTGAATCGCACCCGTGGCTAACTTTCGATTCGCAAACAAATCTGTTGAGCAATGAATTTCCGGATCAATGTAGTTGTAAAACGTCAGCAATACTTCGCCAGCCTCGTCAGACGAGGTTTCCACCAAGCCACTACTCAACCAACGGCAAAATCAAATAATCCGTCCATTTCCGCTCGCCGCCGGCCTGCTCTTCGCTGGGCAACAGGGTTTCGTTCCAGCCGCCACCCAGGGCTTTTACCAACAGCACCGATGCGCTGAGCTGCTGGCCTTGTAGTTGCACGGCGGTTTGGCGGTTTGACAAGGCGGCAGTCTGGGCGGTCATCACATTGATGTAGCTGACGGTGCCGGCCCGGTACTGGTTGTTGGTCAGGGCCAGCGCCTGATCGGCGGCGGCGACAGCTTTGTCCTGCACCTGTTTTTCCTCTTCCAGGATGCGCAACGCGGCCAGATTGTCCTCCACTTCCTGAAAACCGGTCAGCACGGTTTGTCGATAGGCGGCGACGCTGGCGTCGTACGCATCAATATTCTGTTTGTACTGGGCGTTCTTCGCGCCGCCGTCGAACAGCGTCAGCGCCAGGCCGGCCGGTCCCAGCGCCCAGTAGCGGCGCGCCATCGTGAACAGCGTATCGGCGGTGGTGGACTGAAAACCGTTGGTCGCCGCCAGATTCAAGGTCGGGTAATAAGCCGCCTTGGCCACGCCGATCTGAGCATTGGCGGCGGCGATCTTACGTTCGGCGGCGGCGATGTCGGGGCGGCGTTCCAGCAATTCCGATGGCAGGCTGACCGGAATCCCCGGCGCTTGCACATCCAACGGCGTCGGCGCCAGACTCAGTTCCGCCGGTGTTTTACCTATCAATACCGCAATCGCATGTTCCAGCTTGGCGCGCTGTACACCCAGATTGATGGCCTGGGCGCGCACAGTTTCCAGCTGGGTTTCGGCTTGCACCACATCGGCCTTGGCAACCACGCCGACGTTATACCGGTTCTTGGTGATTTCCAGGGTTTTATCGTAAGCGGCCACGGTTTCGTCGAACAGCGCCTTTTGCGCGTCCAGCACTTTCAATTGAAAATAATTGTCGGCCAAGGCCGCCTGGCTGGACAGAACCAAGGCATGCAAGGTGGCGGCGCTGGCCTGGGCATTGTCGGTGTTGGCTTCGACTTGGCGGCGAACGCTGCCCCATAAATCCGGTTCCCAGGCGACATTGACCGCCTGGCCGAACAGATTCCGCACCCCCGCCACCGCGACGCTTTGGCCGGTGGCTGCCTTGAAGCGGTTGAAGGTGCCGGTCAGCGTGGCCACAGGCAGCAAGGACGACTGGGCGGATTGCACCAGATGCTGGGCCTGGCGGTATTGCGCCTCGGCCTGAATGATGGATTGATTGGCGGCGGCGACCTGCTCCTCCAGCTGGTTGAGCCGGGCGTCGTTGAAGATTTCCCACCATTTGCCCGGCAAGCCGCTATCTCTGGGCTGAGCCTGTTTCCAGCCTTTGACTTCCTTGAACTCGGCGGACACGTTTGCTTCGGGGCGAACATAATCCGGTCCGACCATGCAGCCGGTCAGTTGTGCGGTTAACAGCGTATAAATCAGAGGACGGGTAATGCGAAAACTCATGCAAATCTCGGAAACAGTTAAACGGGGTTGCCAGCTTGGTACGCGGCACGGTTAAAAAACCGGCCGTGTAACCAGAGCCGGAAACGATCCAGGTAAAGATACACCACCGGGGTAGTATACAGCGTCAGCATCTGGCTGAAGATCAAGCCGCCGATGATGGCGATACCCAGCGGCTGGCGCAGTTCCGCGCCGTAACCGCTGCCCAGCGCCAAGGGCAGCGCGCCAAATAGCGCGGCCAGCGTGGTCATCATGATCGGCCGAAAACGCAGCAGACAGGCTTGAAAGATCGCTTCGCGTGAATCCAGGCCCAACTCACGTTCAGCCTGCAAGGCAAAATCTATCATCATGATGGCGTTTTTCTTGACGATGCCGATCAGCAAAATCACGCCGATCACCGCGATGATGCTGAATTCGGTGCCGCACACCATCAGGGCCAGCAGCGCGCCGACGCCGGCCGAAGGCAAGGTGGAGAGGATGGTCAAGGGATGCACCAGACTTTCATAAAGCATGCCCAGCACGATGTAAATGCTAAGCAAGGCGGCGAGCAGCAACCAGGGTTGGTTGCGCAGCGATTCCTGAAAAGCCTTGGCCGAACCTTGAAAGCTGCCTTGTATCGCATTCGGCACGCCAGCGTCGCGCATGGTTTGTTCGATCAAACGCGTCGCCGTCGACAGCGAAGTACCAGGCTTAAGATTAAACGACAGCGAGGTGGCGGCGAACTGGCCCTGGTGGTTGACGGACAGCGGCGTATTGGTCGGCGCGAAACTAGCCAGCGCCGATAACGGCACCTGGCGGGCGGATTGTTGTTCGCCATTTGGCATACGGCTACTGGGGACGCTGATATGAACCTGATTCAGGGCTTCCGGGCTTTGCCAATACTCGGGCGCCAGTTCCATCACCACCCGGTACTGGTTAAGAGGGTTGTAGATCACCGAAACCTGGCGCTGTCCAAAGGCGTCGTTGAGGCTGGCGTCTATCATCGCCTGTGTCACACCGTAACGCACCGCCATGTCGCGGTCGACCACCAAGCCGATCTGCTGGCCCTTTTCCTGCTGGTTGGAGCTGACGTCGCTGAGTTCCGGCAATTTGGACAGCGCCGCCTGAACTTTCGGCGTCCATTCCCGCAGCAAGCCAAGATCGTCGGATTGCAGCGCATAGTCGTAGGAACCGAACGAGGGCCGGCCGCCGATACGCAGCTCCTGGGCTGGAAACATGTGTAGGCCGGCGCCGGGAATACGCTTGACCTTATCCTGCAAACGATCCATCACCTGTTCGATGGGATCGCGTTCGTCGTGCGGTTTCAACACCACGAAAACCCTGGCGCTGTTGGTGCCGGTGCCGGCGCCGCCAAAGCCGGCGACATTGGCGACTGCCGGGTCCTGCCGCAACAATTCGGTAAATTCGTAAAACTTCTTCTGCAAGGCCCAGAACGAAGTGCCCTGATCGGTTTGCACCTCGCCGAGCAGGCGGCCGCCGTCCTGAGTCGGAAAAAAACCTTTGTCGATCACGGCATACAGATAAAAATTCAGGCCGATGGTGGCGAGCAGAATCACTAGCATGATCCGTCCGTGGCGCAATGCCCAGCGCAAACTGCGCTCGTAAAGACTCTGAATCCGATCAAAAGCCCTGCCTATGCCCAAATAAATACGCCCATGCTCCGCATCGCTTTCCTTTCCCAGCCAGCGCGCACTGAGCATGGGCGTAGCAGTCAGCGAAATCACTAGCGACACCAATACCGCAGACGACAAGGTCACCGCGAACTCCCGGAACAAGCGACCGACCACGCCGCCCATCAACAAGATCGGCAAAAACACCGCCACCAGCGACACGCTCATCGCCAGCACGGTAAAACCGACTTCCCTGGCCGCCAACAGCGCGGCCTTGAACGGCTTCACGCCTTTTTCGATGTGGCGACTGGTGTTTTCCACGACCACGATGGCGTCGTCGACCACGAAACCGGTGGCGATGCTTAGCGCCATCAGGGTCAGGTTGTTCAGGCTGAAGTTGAAGAAATACATCGCCGCGCAGGCGCCAAGAAGCGAAGCCGGCACCGCGATGATCGGAACCAGCGTCGAACGCAGATCGCGCAAAAACAGCAACACCACCAGAATCACCAGACCGACGGCGATCAACAAGCTGTGTTCGACTTCCTTGATCGAGGCCCGAATGGTCAACGACCGGTCGACGACCACGGATAGTTCGACACCGCTGGGAATGGCGGCGCGCAGTTGCGGCAACATGGCCTGTACCTGATCGACGGTCTGAATCACGTTGGCCAAGGGTTGTTTGCGCAGGATCAACAGTACCGCCGGTTTGCCGTTTTTCAGACCGGTATTGCGCAAGTCTTCCACCGAATCCACCGCTTCGCCGAGATCGGCGATGCGCACCGGGGCACCGTTGCGATAGCTGACAATCAGCGGTAGATAATCCTCGGCCTTGCGGGCCTGGTCGTTGGCCTGAATCTGCCAGCGTTGACCGCCATTTTCCAGCACGCCCTTGGGCCGAGTGATGTTGGTCTGGGTGATGGTGTTTCTGACGTCTTCCAGGCCGATGCCGTATTGGCTCAAGGCGTTGGGGTTCAATTCCACCCGCACCGCCGGCAGTGCCGCGCCACCTATCTGCACCTGGCCGATGCCGGGCAATTGCGAGATTTTCTGCGCCAAAACCGTCGAAGCGACATCGTACATCTGGCCACGGCCCAGACTATCCGAAGTCAGCGCCAGGATCAGGATCGGCGAGTCGGCCGGATTGTCGCGCCGGTACGTCGGGCGGTTGGGCATGTTGCTAGGCAAGAGGCTGGCGGCGGCATTGATCGCCGCCTGCACATCGCGGCAGGCGCCGTTGATGTCTCTATCCAGATCGAATTGCAGCGTAATTTGCGTAGAGCCCAGCGAGCTGCTGGAGGTCATTTCGGTAACGCCGGCGATGCGTCCCAAGGCCCGTTCCAGCGGCGTGGCGACCGTGGCGGCCATGGTTTCCGCACTGGCGCCGGGCAATTGCGCCTGGACATTAACGGTCGGAAAATCCACCTGCGGCAACGACGATACCGGCAGATTCAGGAAGGCCAAGGCACCGATCAAGCCGATGGCGATGGTCAGCAGCGTGGTCGCCACCGGCCGGTGAATAAACAGCGCCGAAATATTCATCACAAGTTCCCGTCGTTCTCGATGGATTCCTGCGGGTTAGGCTTGAGCCAGGCCGAAGTTCTTCGGGCCAAACTGTCCATCCACAAATAAATCACCGGCGTGGTGTACAGGGTCAACAGCTGGCTGAGCAGCAAACCGCCGACCATTGTGATCCCCAAGGGATGACGAAGCTCGGAGCCAACACCACTACCCAGCATCAAGGGCAACGCACCCAGCAAGGCCGCCAGCGTGGTCATCAGAATCGGCCGGAAGCGCAGCAGGCATGCCTGAAAAATCGCTTCTCCCGGCGGCAATCCTTGTTTACGTTCGGCTTCCAGCGCGAAGTCTATCATCATGATCGCGTTCTTCTTGACGATACCAATCAGCAGAATGATGCCGATGATGCCGATGATGCCTAAGTCGCCGCCGGACAAAATCAGCGCAAGCAAGGCACCGACACCGGCGGACGGCAGTGTGGAAAGAATGGTGACGGGGTGAATATAGCTCTCATACAGCACGCCCAGCACGATGTAGACGGTGACGATGGCAGCCAGGATCAGCCAAAGGGTATTATCCAGCGAGGCCTTGAAAGCCAGTGCCGCGCCCTGGTAGCTGGTGCGGACACTCAGCGGCAGGCCTATCTGTTGTTTGGCGCGTTCGATGGCGTCCACCGCGTTGCCCAGCGCATAGCCCTCAGCCAGATTGAAGGACAAGGTCGCCACCGGAAACTGGTCGAGATGATTGATGGACAGCGGCGTCGGCCGTTCCGACAGTTCGGCGATGGCCGACAACGGCACCTGGGTGCCGTTGCTGGACGGAATCCGCAAATCGTTGAGCGCTTCCGGACTGTTTTGGGCTTCCGGATCGACCTCCAACACCACCCGGTACTGGTTGGACTGAGTGAATATGGTCGATACCAGCCGTTGACCGTAGGCGCTGTAAAGCGCGTTGTCCACCGCAGCGGTCGTCACTCCGAGCCGGCTGGCGGTGCTGCGGTCGATGTTGACGTAAACCTGCCGGCCCTGATCCTGCACGTCGCTGGCGACGTCGGCAAACTCCGGCTCACCCGAAAGTTCGTCAACCAATTTGTGCGTCCAGTTGTTCAATTCCTCGATGTCGGCGCTTTCCAAAGTAAACTGGTATTGGGTACGGCTGACCCGGTTTTCCATGGTCAGATCCTGAACCGGCTGCAAATACAGCGTCACGCCGGCGAGTTCGTTCAGCTTAGGCTTAAGCCGGGCGATGACTTCGCCGACATTGATCTTACGATCGGCTTGGGGCTTGAGGTTAATTAGGAAACGGCCGGCGTTGGGCGTGGTATTGATGCCGTCGACGCCGATGAACGACGATAGATTGTCTACCGCCGGGTCTTCCAAAATGATTTTTGCCAACTTCTGCTGATGCTCGGCCATGGCCTCGAACGACACATTTTGCGGCGCCTCGGAAATGCCCTGGATGATGCCGGTGTCCTGAATCGGGAAAAAGCCCTTGGGGATGAATACATACAACGCCACCGTCAGCGCCACGGTGGCGAAGAACACGGCCATGGTCAAACCTTGCCGGCGCAACACCCATTCCAGCGTGCGGCCGTAGCCGGCGATCAGTTTGTCGAACCAGGTGTTTGGGATTGGAGAGTGGGGAGTAGAAAGTGGGGGGGCGGAATGGTCGACATTTGACGAGCCGCGCAGCAGCTTGGCGCACATCATCGGCGTCAGCGTCAGCGAGACGATGGCGGAAATCAAAATCGCCACCGCCAGCGTGATGGCGAACTCGCGAAATAGCCGGCCGACCACATCGCTCATGAACAGCAGCGGAATCAGCACCGCCACCAGCGAAAAGGTCAGCGAGATAATGGTAAAGCCGATCTGCTCCGAACCTTTCAAGGCGGCTTTCAACGGCGATTCGCCGCGTTCGATGTAACGGCTGATGTTTTCGATCACCACGATGGCGTCGTCGACCACGAAACCGGTGGCGATGGTCAGTGCCATCAGCGTTAGATTGTTGATGCTGAAATCGGCCAGATACATCACCGCAAAGGTACCGACCAGGGATAGAGGCACCGCGATGCCGGGAATGATGGTAGCCGGCACGTTACGCAGAAACAGGAAAATCACCATCACCACCAAGGCCACTGCTAGCAGCAACTCGAACTGCACATCATGTACCGAGGCGCGGATAGTGACTGTGCGATCGGTCAGCGGCGTGACTTCGACGCCTTGCGGCAGTGCAGCCTGCAACTTGGGCAGCAGTTCCTTGATGCGGTCGACCACCTCGATAACGTTGGCGCCGGGCTGGCGCTGGATGTTGACGATCACCGCCGCCTTGTCATCCGCCCAGGCCGCCAGCCGGACGTTTTCGGCGCCGTCCACCACCTCGGCCACCTCGGATAGTTTGACAGGCGCGCCGTTGCGGTAGGCCACCACCAGGTCGCGGTATTCCGCCGCCGATCGCAATTGGTCGTTGCTGTCGATGATGGCCGAGCGCATAGGGCCGTTGAACATGCCCTTGGGTTGATTAACATTGGCGGCAGCGATGGCGGCACGCACGTCTTCCAGGCTGATGCCGTAAGCCGCCAGCGCCTTGTGGTTGGCCTGTATCCGCACCGCCGGGCGCTGGCCGCCGCTGATGCCAACCATGCCGACGCCAGGTAATTGAGCGATTTTCTGCGCCAGCCGGGTATCGACCAGGTCTTCAACCTTGAACAGTGGCATTGACTTGGCGCTGATCGCCAGCGTCATGATAGGCGTATCGGCCGGATTGACCTTGCTGTAAATCGGCGCTTGCGGCAGATCGCTAGGCAGGAAGTTGGTCGCGGCATTGATGGCCGCCTGCACGGTCTGTTCGGCGACGTCCAGATCGAGATTCAGGCTAAATTGCAGCGTAATCACCGAGGCGCCACCGGAACTGGTCGACGACATCTGCGTGAGCCCCGGCATTTGGCCGAACTGGCGTTCCAGCGGCGCGGTCACCACCGAGGTCATTACCTCCGGGCTGGCACCGGGATATAGTGTTACCACCTGGATGGTTGGATAATCGACCTGCGGCAGCGCCGAAACCGGCAACAGCCGGTAAGCCAGCATGCCGACCAGCAACAGCGCCACCATCAGCAACGAGGTCGCGACCGGGCGCAGGATGAACGGACGCGACGGATTGAAGGCCGACGAATTAGGGTTGGAAGTGGTCATGTTCAGGAACGCCGTGCGCGTTTACGCGGATTGCCGTCGGTTTTGTTCAGTACATCAGGACTGGCGGCAACGGCCTGGCCGTCTTTTTCGGCAACATCGACCTGGCCGCCTTCGCGCAGTTGGTCAGTACCTTCCACCACCACGGTTTCGCCGGCGGCGAGATGCTCCAGCACCGCCACCTTGTCACCTTCGGTCGGTCCGAGCGTGACGCGGCGGATTTGCACGGTTTTTTCAGGGTCGACTACATAAACGAAGGCGCCCTGGGTGTCATGTTGAATCGCGGCGCTGGACACCTGCGTCACCGCCGACAAGGTATCCAGATGCATCTTGATGTTGACGAATTGATTGGCGAACAGGGTGTTTTCGCGATTGTCGAACTGCGCCTTCAGTTTCAGCGTACCGGTGGTCGGGTCGATCTGGTTGTCTATCGCCAGCAGTCTGCCTTCGGCCAGTTTGGTCTTGCCGGCCCGGTCGTAGGCCGTCACGTTGACGGCCTGGTTTGAGTTACGGCGTTGTACGACCGCTTGCACCTTGTCTTCAGGCAGCGTGAACACCACGCTGATCGGCTGCAGTTGGGTAATTACCACGACGCCGTTAACATCGTTGCCATGAACGATATTGCCCTGGTCGACCTGCCGCAAGCCGACGCGCCCTGCAATCGGCGCGGTCAATTTGGAATAGCCGAGCTGCAGTCTGGCGTTATCGACCTGAGCCTTATCGATCTCGACATTACCGCGATATTGTTTGACCTGCGCTTCCTGGGTCGCGGTTTGTTGAGCGGCTATCGAATCCTGCTCCAGCAAGGTCTTGTAACGGCCGTGATCGATTTCGGCATTGTTCAACAAGGCTTCGTCGCGCAACAACTGCCCTTCCGCTTGCTGCAACTGGATTTGAAACGGGCGTGGGTCGATTTCCGCCAACAAATCGCCTTCCTTGACCATTTGGCCTTCACCGAATGCCACTTTCACCAGTTCGCCGTCCACCCTGGGCTTGACGGTGACGGTTCGCAATGCGGTGACCGTGCCCAAGCCATTCAGATACACCGGGAAGTCGGTCTTGCCGGCGGTTTCAATCGCCACGACCGCCGGCCTGTCTTCATCGTCATGATGGCGGCCCTGACGGCCGTTGCCCGCTTGGTTCTTACCGTCCGGCGCCGCAGAAGAATTTTGGAAATAAAAACCGGTGGCGGCAATGGCCAGCACCAGCAAGGAACCGGGTAACACAAAAGCGCTGCGCCTGCCGCCGGGTTGAGCTAATTCGTGGCGTTTGTCTTGACTCATGAATGTCTGTTAATTTAGGGTTTGAGAGCGAAGGGCCTGAATGCCGGCCAGTGAAAATTGCACGACGTGTTCGGCAAAGGCCTGAATATCGCTCAAGTCGCTGGGATGGCTACGAGGTGGCCGAGCGGTTTGCATTTGCCTTAGGCGCAACAGCTGAAAACATTGACCCATGATGCTGGCGTGGCAGTATTGAATCTGCTGATCGCTGGCCGTTTGTCCCAGACACTCTTTCAGCAAACCGAACATTTGCAAGCGTTGCGGATTGATTTCCTTTTCCAGGATGTCCGTCAGCAGTCGGGTCGGCTGGGCCATTTCCTTGTGGATGATCGCGAACGAATAAGAATGGTCGTCGGCCACGCGGTTTATCAGCGATTTGATTCGCGCCGCCAACCGTTGTTCGGCCGGCGTATCGCCACCTACCCCGCCGTCGGGCGGATGCCTGTGCAGTTCCCGGTTGAATGCAAACCGCCAGGATTCCAGATACAGGGTTTCCTTGTCGCGGAAATGATAATTGACCGAGGCGATATTGGTTTTTGCCTGCTCGCAGATCTCCGCTATCGTCGCTTCCTGAAAACCTTTTTCGGCAAAAATGCGGCTGGCGGCGGTCAGCAGCCGGTTTCGGGTATGCTCGGACTTGGTTTTCAGGTCGGTCATGTTTCCGTGGCTTTAAGAAGCTTTTGGGTTGATCGGCGTAATTGAAATTGGAAATTCAAATTTGAATTTGAATAAGCAGGCTTTATGCCAGAAGATATGTTTTTGTATTTTCTGGTGTTTTCTTTTCGAGGTCGCCATACATTGCACCGGAGACAGCAACACCTGTCCGAGCACTGTTGCCTGGACAACAGTTCGCGGAGAGTTTGACGGGGTAAGAGAATGGTGTTGAGAAACGTGTTAGTTGAAGCTTGGCTCTAAGCGGTTATTGATTGGTTGCGTAGAACGAAGTGAATTCTGGCATTGGCAGGATTTTAGTCGGATTTTTGCAGTGTGAATTCGACCCGTTGCGGTCTGTCGCACGAACTGATTCAATGGCGGCGATCAGGCTATTACCGGTCATTATTTCAGCCGCCATCCACTGGAGTATGGGCGGCGCAGCTGAGGCCTTCTATTTACGGACAGGGGAAAACGTGGGTACAGAAATCACGCTCGATGTGGCCGGGGTATCGGTCACGTACAGCAAGAACCATCGTGGAATTGATCATGGCTCTATTTTTCAGGAAAAAGATCGAAAAGCGATAGAAAGCAACCAGCTCAACTACGATTGGTATCGAGAGAATGGTGAAGACCCAACTCTTTCCGAGATGGCTTTCATACGTCCGCTTAAGCATGTAGCTCCGCGCCTCGAACTGCTAGGCTTCAATCTGGAACGCGTCCGCCGAGAATATGATGCCGTCGCGAAAGGCTGGCTAGATGAGAGGCAGTCTTTTCAAGATGATGAGCCCATTCCTGACCTGATGAGCTTTGCGGAGTTTTGCAAATTTGTTACCTCACACCCGCTCGATAGTCTCGACGACACCTTTATCTTGGGTACGGACAGCGCAAGCGAAAAGATGATCCGAGGGCGATTTGATGGAATGCAGTTTGAGCGAATTCCCGCCTACCGTTCTTATGACAACGACGCATATTCGGAGCGAAGCTTTTTCGGCGGGTTGGTAGGTATCATTCACCCGTATTCGGTCCTGCGCGTCTTGGCGGAGGCGAACGAGGACGCTCCTGTTGTTTGGCAATATGGGCCGTTGGTGGAGGCTGGGTGGGCGACAGAGAGGGAGTTCGTGCCTCACGCCCGGCGAACCGAGACATTCCTGATCGCTACCGAAGGCAGCTCGGACGTCCATATCTTAAAACATGCGCTCGCGCTGCTGCGGCCTGGGATCGCGGATTTTTTTCGCTTCATCGACGTTAGCGAAAGCCATCCATTTTCGGGTACAGGCAGCCTAGTTAAGTTCGCTGAAGGGCTCACTAAGATAGACGTCCAGAACCAGGTGATTTTTGTATTTGACAATGACGCTGAGGGGCTCGACGCCCATCAGCGTCTGTCTACGCTCACTATGCCAGCGAACATGCGTGGGATCATGTTGCCCGAGCTCGAGGAATTCCGCCAATTTCCGGCGCAAGGACCCGAGGGACTCCGCGACTCGGATATAAACCGGCGCGCGGCGGCAATTGAGTGCTATCTCGACCTCAAGGTCGGCGGCCACCCACCAGCTAAAGTGCTCTGGACCAACTACAAAAAAAGCTTAGACACCTATCAGGGGGCGCTCGAATACAAGGAGTCCTATAGCAAGGAATTCTTGAAGCAAACTTCTGTAACTTTGGCCGAAGGTGTGTATGACGTTAGTAAGATCGAGTCAGTACTCGATCTGCTCGTCGCTGAATGTACAGCAATAGCTGTAGATCAATGGGATCCAAATATGTAGATGAGTTGGTCATCGCACCTTGGAAAGAAAGAGTGAGCTGGCTAAGTATACGGCGCCACAGCTGAGCTTTGTCACTGAATGGCAGCTAGCCGTGATCTCGCAGCCATACATTTCAAATCTTGAATGTCGCCAATTGGCCGATCTCCGCCACATTACAGCTCGTAACGCGCAGGGCTTTCCTGGCAGCTCGGCAACCGGTCCTTATCGGACTGCGTTCCTAATTATCCAGCTTCGCGATTCTCATGAGCAGCGCGAAGCTGGCGATTTCGGTGCGGGATTTCCGATAATTCCGGTCGGGTAGTCTTATTTCGCGGCTGTTGTTTGACCAATGGCTGCACGCAAATCGGCCAGCGTCACCACGCGCGGTCCGTGCAAGGCCGCAATCTGTCCGACATCCAGCTTCAGCTTCTGGATATTCTCATAAAGATTGACCGTATAGGGGTTGATCGAGGTCGGGGCCGGAGCACCTGCCGCCGCAGGCGTATAGGCGTCGGCTTTCACCAGGATTTTTTCATTGGGCAGATAGACCAGCACGAAGGCGTCGTTATGGCTGTTTCCGGCAATGGAGTGAATCTCGATATTGCGCTTGCCATCAGTCAGCACACGCTTGCCACTAAAGCTTTCGAACTTCGCGGCTTTCTTCGAATTGGCCAAGCGATCCGGATTGAGGGTGTGCGGCTTGATCCAGGCTTTTTCATAATATGCCTGGTTCGGATTATGGGTGACAATGGTCGAACCCTCGTCGACAAAGGTGCGTAAGCCGCCCGAATGATCGAAGTGGGCATGGGTGTTGATCAGGTACTTGATCGGTTTGTTGGGAATCACCGTCTTCAGCTTGGCGATCACAGCCTCTGAACGCTGTTCATTCTGCGGCGCTTCGACCAGCACGATATGGTCTTTCTGATCGATGGCGACGCTGTGATGAGTGCCGCCAGTCAGATAGAAGACGCCATCCGCCAGTTTGGTGCAGACCACGGTAACGACAGGCGCTTTGGCGGCTTCTTGTGGCACGGCGATATTTACGGCCGGATTGGCCTTGACGGCGGAAACCTGGATGTCCAGTACCGGAAAGCCACCTTGGTTGCGGACGATATGGCCTGGAAACTGCACGCCGCCGAAATCCTTGTAATCGCTATATTTGGTTTCAACCAGCGTATCGCCCAGTACCGGATTGTCTATCCAGGTTTGCACCCGTTCCAGTTGATTGTTGGCGTTGATGGTTCCGATATAGTTGTATTTGTCGCCGAGACGGAAGGTCACTTCGGTGCCGCCATCGACGGATTTCGAATGGGCTTTGTTGGCTATTGCCGCTTTCAAAAAACCCTGCGGGCTTGCCCAGATTTCCGCGGCGCGTTCCTCAACCGCGGCCGGTTGCGCGGTTGCCGCGGCATTGCCGCCAGTAGCCACGTTCCAGGCGGTTTTACCGCTAACGTATTGATCCACCTTTTGCTCAACCGGCGCCGGACGGTTGCGTCCCGGTTCAACGATCTGGCTGCGGGCAATCCGCACCCTGCTGCTCGCGGTCTCGTAATTAATGTCGGCGGTATAGTTTTTCAGCTCGAACGGCGGCCATGGCAAGTCAGGATTCGGCGCCTGGCCAAACTGATACCAGCGTCCGGTGCCGGAAAATTCTATGGATTTGATGTTGGCCGCGCCCGAAGCCTCGCTCGCCGACTCTAGGCCTTGCGGTGATAGCAAACTGCAGCCGGCCGCCGTCATTACGGCCGCCAGACTGATGCCTGTGTGTATCGATCTACGCATGAAACCTCCTTGGGTTTTGTAGATGGTGGAAGTAAATCAAGAACCAGACCGTTGTGTTGCAAGACATGCGCCAGAAGGCAATTATTTAGGATTATGAGCCTGTGAGTTGCCGCCGTAGCAAGCTGGGCATGGCTTGGCGGGCTTCGACTCCTGGCGTGTGCCGGCCGGATTTGTGCTGATAATTCAGCAGAATTTGTTGATCGAGTGCGCCTGTAGGGGCAGTAGCGATCTTTTGGATACTGTTGTCAAAAGGCTTGTTTCAAGCAGGTTTCATACGGAATGTCCTTGTTACGGGCTTCATTTATTTGTGGTCGATGTTGATTGCCAGAATTCGGCTTGCTCCTGTTAGCCACTGTGTTATAAGAAAAAGTCGATTTTGGAGCGTTAGGACTTAAGTATCCCCGGATCAATCTTGAATCGGGTGACTTAAGGTGTTTTGATTGTTTCGCCATTTTGTTGAGGAATCGCAGCCATGAACAGCAAGATTGCATCCGGAAGTTCTTTCCCTTTAGGCTCTACCTTGCGCCCAGGCGGCGCCAATTTCAGCGTTTACGCCAAAAACGCCACGTCCGTGGAGTTACTGATGTTTGACGACATCGATCACGACCAGCCCAGCCGTGTGATTCCACTTGACCCTTTGCGTAACCGCACCTTCCATTACTGGCATATTTACGCCCCCGATGTGAAGGCCGGGCAATTATACGGCTATCGAGTCAACGGACCTTGCAGCCCGGAACACGGTTTACGCTTCGATCCCGACAAACTGTTGCTGGATCCTTATGCTCGCGGCCTTGCGATCGGTCCGAATTATGATCGGAAGGCCGCCTGCCGGCCTGGAGCCAATCTGGGTTCGGCGATGAAGAGCGTGGTGGTCGATTATCGCGGCTACAACTGGGAAGGCGACATGCCGCTCAGGAAGCCGTTTCGAGGCACGGTGATCTACGAGATGCATGTGCGCGGCTTTACCCGGCACCCACAATCCGGCGTGACCGAACACAAGCGAGGCACTTACGCCGGCGTCATCGAAAAAATCCCCTATCTGAAAGATCTGGGCGTCACGGCCGTGGAACTGTTGCCGGTCTTTCAATTCGATCCACAAGACTCGCCGCCGGGTCTGGCCAATTACTGGGGCTATTCGCCCGTGACGTTTTTCGCCCCGCACAGCGGCTACAGTTCCGATCCCTCGCCATTGGGTACGATCGCGGAATTCCGGGACATGGTCAAAGCCCTACACCGTGCCGGCATCGAAGTTATTCTCGACGTGGTGTTCAACCATACCGCCGAAGGCGACCAAAGAGGCCCCATGTTCTGTTTCAAGGGCTTGGCCAACGATGTCTATTACATCCTCGATCCGCAAAACGGCACTTATACCAATTACGCCGGCACCGGCAACACACTGAAAGCCAATCACTCGGTGGTTCGGCGCTTGATCCTGGACAGCCTGCGTTACTGGGTTACCGAAATGCACGTGGACGGTTTCCGCTTCGATTTGGCGTCCATCCTGTCGCGTGACGAAGAGGGACGGCCGTTTCCCAATCCGCCGATTCTATGGGACATCGAAACCGATCCGGTGTTGTCGGGTAGCAAACTGATCGCCGAAGCCTGGGATGCGGCGGGCCTGTATCAGGTCGGCAGTTTCATCGGCGATTTCTGGAAAGAGTGGAACGGCCAGTTCCGCGACGACATCCGTTCGTTTCTGCGCGCAGACCCAGGCAGCATAGCCAAATTGCCCAACCGCTTGTTCGCCAGTCCGGACCTATACGCCGATCAACGGCGCGATCCGGAAACCAGCGTCAATTTCATCACCTGTCACGACGGTTTCACGCTGAATGATCTCGTGTCTTACAACGCCAAACGCAACGAAGCCAACCGCGAATACAACCGCGATGGCTGCGACAACAACTACAGCTGGAACTGCGGCGTGGAAGGACCTACGGACGACCCTAGTATCAACGCATTGCGGCGGCGCCAAATCAAAAATTTTCTGACCCTGACCTTAATGTCCGCAGGCACACCGATGCTAGCCATGGGCGACGAAGCCTGCCGCACGCAATTGGGCAATAACAACGCTTATTGCCAGGACAGCGAACTCAGCTGGTTCGACTGGTCGCTGCTGGACAAACACGCCGACATCCATCGCTTCGTCAAGCTGCTGATACACCTGCGCGGCTTGTTATATACCTGGAAGGAATCGTCGGCCACGCTCAACCTGTTTTTTCAGCAACTGCATATCGAATATCACGGTACCAAACTAAATCAACCGGATTGGGGTGAGGACTCGCACAGTCTGGCTATTCTGATCGCCAAGCTACAGCGCCCGTATGTGATCTATTTCATCTTCAACAGTTATTGGGAGCCTCTGGAATTTGAGCTTCCCGAACGGTTTCAGAAATCCCGATTGAGCTGGGCACGGGTTATCGACACGGCTTTACCGTCTCCGGAAGATTGCGTCGAAGCGGAATGCGCCGTTGGGATAAAGGGACATAGATATTACGCTCAGTCCAGGTCCATCGCGATGTTGCTGGCCAAGATTTAGGACTCTCGAAACCCGCCAGAACCCATCAAATTGCCCAATAGCTTTTACTTAAAACCCAAGCCGCCGAAATGGAAAGGCGATTACAGGGTTGCAATCGCCATTTCAAAGCGGTTACACCTCGGCGCTATTCACCCAAAGGTCGTGCTTGTTACAAAGGCTCAGCGCGTACACGGTGCCGGTGTAATTTTTCAGGGTGAAGGTCGAAATGGGCGCACTGTCCTTGGTTGGGTTGAACAAATGTTCATCAATGAATTTGTAGTTTTTATCCAGCAGCACATGTTTGACGATGTAATGCTCATAGCCTTTCATCTCGTGAGCGGTGAGGACTTTTACGCTGACGCCGCCATCCGTCTTGCTGACTTCTATGCTGGGCAAATGGGTCGCCTCTTTGCCGGCCCAGCGGCCGGGGGCGTCCTTGGTATAAAAAACATCGCCGGGCGGCGTTACCGGTTTATCGGCTTCCGCCCGAGCAATGGCTGGGACAATCAGGCTGGCGCCAGCGCCGGCTACGCTTAAACGTATAAAATCACGACGTTCCATAAGAGTTCCTTGTTATTGGTTATTGACTAACATTTGAATATTACCCGCTAAGTTTAGACAAACACTAATACCGATTAGAAGGGAAGTAACGTTTTAGCAGGCGGTAAAATTTGAGCTGGTCAGTATGGTGGATCGATATGGGCGACCAGGCTCAAAACAAGCCGACCGAAATCGGCCAGATTAGTTGCACGCTGTTTATGATTTGGACGGACTCTTTTCCTTGGCGACCGGCTTCTGCTTAGCCTCCACCATCGTCACCGTTTCGCCTTCCACCAATAAATCCGACGGGCTGGCCACCAGCACATCGGCGGCGGCGATGCCTTCTAGTATCTCCACTTCCCGGCCAAAGTCCCGGCCCAGCTTGACCGGCCGAAACTCGATACGGTTTTCGCCATCGACAGTTACGACATGCGTTCCCTCACTATCAACCACCAGCACGTTGGCCGGCACCAACAACGGGTTGGTTTGGCCGGTGATGTTGATAGCGATCTCTACATAGGAGCCGGGCAACAGTTTGCCGTCGGCATTGGGAAGCGTGATGTCGACTTGCCGCGAGCGATTGACTGGGTCCAGCGCGCCGGCGACATGTTCAACATGGGCGACGTGCGGTTTGTTTTGACTGTCGACCAGACGTATTGCCACTTCCTGCCCGGCCTTAACCTCGTCCGCGTAAGCTTGCGGCACCCAGACGGTCAGGCGCAGTGGGTCGGTTTGCGTCAGTGCGAACAACTCCTGACTGCCGGCCGTGATCAGGCTGCCGACATCGACTGCTCGACGGGTGATGACACCGGAGAATGGCGCGACGATGCGCCGGTAGCCTTCGATGTTCTCCAGGCGTCTGACGTTGGCTTGAGCTGCGGCCAGATCGGCTTCCGCTTGCAGAAAGGCGCTACGCTTCTCGTCGAATTCCTGTTGAATGGCGCCATCGGTGCCGTTCAAAACCGTCCAGCGCTGCAATGTCGAACGTGCCAGTTCCAGCCTTGCCTGGACCTGCGCCAGCGCAGCCCGCCCCTGCGCCAGTTCGTGTTCCAACTCGGGGACATCGATTTCGGCTAACAAATCGCCTTTCTTGACCTGATCGCCTATGGTCTTGTGCCAGGCTTTCAGATAACCGTTGCTGCGCGCATGGATCTGCGTCTCGGTGTTGCCGCGCAGGCTGGCCGGCAGCACGATCTTGCGCGAGGTTTCGCCAGGCCGGGAGTGTGCGGCGATGACGCTGCGCGTCAAGCTGGTCATGGTACTCTGTTGCAAACTCTTAGCCTCGCTTTGTTTGATCGCCAACCTAACGCCTCCAGCAATCAATAACAGGCTTAACAACGCCAATCCGCTGCGCTTGACGACGAGCAGTGTGCGCTGCGGATGAGTGACGGACGATAAGGCAAAGGGAGGATGAGGATAGTGAGTCATGTCGGTCTTATTCGGTTACAAAAAATGCTCGGTTGGAATGGCGTTGATCCTGCCAGCGATGTGCGCCGGCAAAGACGATAGGTACGAACAGCAGGGTGGAGATCGTCGCGAAAGTCAGGCCGCCGATCACCGCACGGCCCAGCGGCGCGTTCTGCTCGGCGCCCTCCCCCCAGCCCAGCGCCATCGGCAGCATGCCGACTATCATCGCGAAGGCCGTCATCAACACCGGCCGCAAACGGGTCGATGCGGCTTCCAGCGCGGCCGTGGTCGGAGGTACGCCGGCGCTCAAACGGGTACGGGCGAACGACACCAGCAGGATGCTGTTGGCGGTTACCACGCCCATCGCCATGATGCTGCCGGTCAAAGCCGGAATGCTCAGCGTGGTGCCGGTCAGAAACAGAGTCCAGGCGATGCCGGCCAGCGCCGCCGGTAGCGCACTGACGATGATCAGAGGATCGAGCCAGGATTGAAAGTTCACCACCAGCAGCAAATAGAGCAAGACGATGGCGACGACCAGCCCTGAAGACAAGCCGACGAAGGAGCTGTTAAGCGTCTCGATCTGGCCGCGCACCGTCAGTTCGACGCCGCGCGGCAGCGCGCCCCTGCTTTCGGCGACCAGTGCGTCGATGTCGCGGCTGACCGAACCGAGGTCGCGGCCTTCGACACTGGCGTAAATATTGAAGACGTTATTCGAGTTGTAATGGGAGACAGCCACCGGCGATGCCGTGCGTTTCACGGTCACCAGGTTGCCCAGCAACTGCGACTGGCCGTTGTTGGCGCCGCCGACCGGCGTGCGCAGTAGCGCTTCCAGGCTGTCCAAGTCCAAGGGATTGCCCATCACGCCGATGTTGACGGTATTGCCGTTGGCCGGATTCAGCCAGTAGGATGGTGAAGTCTGCATGCTGCCGCTCAGGGTCAGCAGCAGGTTCTGAGCCAGGTCGCGGGCCGACAAGCCGAGCTGTTGCAATTGCTGGCGGTTCATCTCCAGCTCCAGCGCCGGCCGGTTGGTGCGTTGATGGATATGGGCGTCGACGATGCCGGGGACTTGCCTGAGACGGTTTTGGAAGGCGCGCACCTGTGGCTGAACTTCTTCCGGCTTACCGCCGATGAACTGCACATCGATGGGCGCCGGCACGCCGAAATTCAGGGTCTGGCTGACCTGATCGGCGGGCTGGAAAAAGAATTCCAGATTCGGAAAACGGCCCGGCAATTCGGCGCGCAAGGCCTTGATGTAATCGTTGCTGGGCGCATGTTGGCCTGGACGCAGCGAAATCATGATCTCGGTATCGGCGGTTTCCACCGTGCCGGAGTTGCCGAACAGCGTGTTGCGGGTGCTGTAAGGGCCGCCGATGATGTCGATTAGGTCGCTGATTTCCTCTTCGGGGATACGCTGTTTGATTACAGCTTCTACTTCGTCGATTTGCTTGGGCATTTCCTCTATGCGGGTGCCGGAGGGGGCGCGGACGTGCAGCCTAATCTGGCCGGCATCGACGGCCGGAAATAGGTCTTGACCCAGCAGCGGCACCAGGCCCATGGACAGCAGGCAGAAGCCCAGAATGCCCACGCCGTAGCGCAGTTTGTGGTTCAACAGATGGATGGCCAGCACGACGTAATGGCTGCGAAACGCCTCGAAGCCACGATCGAAAGCCAAGTGCAAACCCTTGAAGCCGCGCGCCACGGCGTTGCCGGGCGGCGCGTCGGTTCGGCCATGGTGGTCTTTCATCACGTACATCACCAGCGTCGGCACCAACGTCCGCGACAAGACATAGGAAGCCAGCATCGCGAACACCACCGCCTCTGCCATGGGCACGAACAGGCTCTTGGCGACGCCGGTCAGGAAAAACATCGGCACGAAGACGATGCAGATGCACAGCGTCGAAATGAAGGCCGGCATCGCGATTTCCGCCGCGCCGTCCAATATGGCCTGGTGCGGCTTCTTGCCCAGCAACATTTGCCGCTCGATGTTCTCGATCTCGACCGTGGCGTCGTCGACCAATATGCCGATCGCCAGTGCCAGGCCGCCCATGGTCATCAGGTTGATAGTTTCACCGAGCAGGTACAGCACGATCAAAGAACAAAGAATCGCCAGCGGAATCGACACCGCGATGATGCAGGTGGTGCGCCAGTTACCCAGAAACAGCAAGATCATCGCCGCAGTCAGTCCTGCGGCGATCAGGCCCTCGTGCAGCACGTTGCCGATCGCGGCGCGGACGAACAGCGACTGGTCGAACATCAAGCGCATGTTGATGCCTTCCGGCATCTGCTCCAACATCTTAGGAATGGATTGTTTGACGTGCTCGACGACCTCCAGTGTCGATATGCGGCCGATCTTGAATATGGAGGTCAGAATGCCGCGTTCGCCGTTCTGGCGGGCGATGGTGGTCTGCGGCGCCGAGCCGTCGCGGACATTGGCCACATCTCGGATCAGCGTGGTGGCGCCGTTTTCGGTACGCACTGGAATGTCGCCCAACTTGGAAATCGCGGCCACGGCGCCGTTCAAGGTCACATCGTATTCGTTACTGCCGATCTTGATGGTGCCGGTCGGCAGTATCAGATTTTGCGCACCCAGCGCATTCGACAAATCGCTGGGTGTCAGGTCGCGGGCCAGCAGGGCCATCGGGTCGACATCGACGGTGATCTGCCGGCTCTTGGAGCCGAAGGGATTGGTCTGAGCCACGCCGCTTTTCGATTGCAGGATGCTGCGGACGATGTTGTTGGTATAGTCGTTGACATCGGTTTCCGGCACCACGCTGCTGGAGATGCCAAGCTGCACCAGTGGCAGATCGGACGCCGAATATTGAATAACCTGAGGCGGCGCGACGTTGGTCGGCAAGGAGCGGTAGACCGAGTTGCTGCTGGACATCACCTGAGCGATGGCGGTGCGGATGTCGGTGCCGGGATGGAAAAACACCTTGATCACCGCCGCGCCGCCATAAGACAGCGATTCGCTATGCTCGATGCCGTCGATCAGCGCCATCGAACGCTCGACCGATCCGGTCAGCCGGTCGGCGATTTCCTTGGCCGTCATGCCGTTGTACTGCCAGAGCATGGCTACCACCGGAATATCGATAGTTGGAAAAATATCGGTCGGCATTTTGCGCAGCACATAGGGCGACGACAATAGAATCAACAGGGCCGCCACGATGAAGGTATAGGGGCGGCGGAGGGCAATTTGTACGATCCACATTAGGGGAAATGATTCTGTGTGGTTTACGGGCGCTGGCGAATGCGTCGGATGTTTAGCGGTATGGTTTGCTGCGTCATGGCTATGCTATTGTCAGCAAATTTCATGCCGCCGATGATTTTTAGTCACGGCGCGTTGCTGGATTAGCGTGTGGAGAGTGTCGGGCTGGGTATTATTTCGATAACTACCGGATTCGATAACCGGGGCCGGTGATATCCATATCTGCTGCCTCATCAGCAGGGAAGCAGCAACGGTGCTGCCGGAGCAACATTTTGCTCCCACTAAAATTTTCATTTCGCAAGCATTTCGTTTCCCTGATTCTTGGCGTTGGCGGAAGTATTTGGTAAATACCTGAAAATAATGCTAAAACTTGAAATTAATGCTTGGACTTCATGCTGTAACTTCTTACTGGACAAGCCAGATTTTGATGAAACTAAATAATAGGCCGGTGCCGCCGCACGCGGCGATTACCGGGATTACCCCCACTTTGTAACGCATCAGCGCCAAAAAGGCGCACAGGCTGATGATTGCGGAAACGGCATCGAAACTCCCCGCGAAACCTTGCGGCCAAAACACATGCCAGGCGAAGAACACGGCCAGATTCAGAATGACGCCGACCACGGCTGCGGTAATACCGGTCAGAGGAGCGGTGAATTTCAGATTGCCGTGCGTCGATTCCACTAATGGACCACCGGCCAGGATGAAAAGAAAACTGGGCAGAAAGGTAAAGTAGGTCACCACCGTTGCGGCGACCGCTCCAGCCAGAAACAGCCGATCGGGACCGAAGATTTCCTTTGCCCATCCGGCGACGAAGCCAACAAAGGTCACCACCATGATCAACGGACCCGGCGTGGTTTCTCCCAAAGCCAAACCATCGATCATCTGCGATGGCGTCAGCCAGTGAAAATGCGTAACCGCGCCCTGATAAACGTAAGGCAATACCGCATAAGCGCCACCAAAAGTGAGTAGAGCCGCCTTGGTGAAGAACCATCCCATCTGAGTTAGCGCACCGTCCCAGCCATACCGGGCGCAGAGGAAACCGATGGCTCCGCCCCACAGGATCAGACCGATCAGAATCACCTTCGACAAGCCTATCCACGTGAAGCGGGCATGACTTGGCGTCGGCGTATCGTCGTCGATGATCGAAGGTCCGAAGCTTTTTTGGGTTGCGCCATGCCCGCCAACCTCGAATTTTTGCGGCGCGAGTTTGCCGCCCATGGCACCGAGGATAGCGGCTACGAACACAATCATCGGAAAGGGCATGTCGAGCAGAAAAATAGCCAGGAAAGCTAAAGCCGCCATCGTCCATAGCAGCCAGTTTTTCAGCGCCCTTGAACCGATTCGGTACACCGCGAAGATCACGATGGCGGTTACCGCCGGTTTGATGCCATAGAGGACGCCGGCAATTGCCGTGATATGACCGTAGGCCACGTAAATCCAGCTCAACGCTATCAGGATTAACAACGACGGTAGAACAAACAGGCCGCCCGCCACGATACCGCCCCAACTGCGATGCATCAGCCAGCCAATGTAGGTGGCCAACTGTTGCGCTTCCGGTCCGGGCAGCAACATGCAGTAATTCAGGGCATGCAGGAAGCGCTGCTCCGAGAGCCAACGCCGCTTTTCCACCAACTCCTGATGCATGATGGCGATTTGTCCCGCGGGCCCGCCGAAGCTGATGAAACCCAGTTTGAACCAGAATGCAAAAGCCTGTCGGAAACTGGGGACTGGCGGAGGTAGGGTTTTAGCCAAAGCGGGTTTCATGATGAATTGTCTCCAGAGAGTCTTTGGTCTCGGCAAGCTGCAAAAAAGGCTGGCCATGGAATCGGCGCAAGGCGCAAAATGCCTTCCTTTTTTCGCTCGGTAGCATCTTTTATAGGCACGAATCCTACCCCGGCTCGCCCAAAAACTTAAAGCGATTGTTTCAGCTCCGCCGTGGAGCGGGCCCGGTCCGCCACGTTCTGCTGAAATTCCAACAGCTTTCGGACACATGTTGTTGACGTAGCAACAGATTGTGGGACGCGGTTGGCCAGTAACCTTGCTTGTGGCGCGAAAAACTTGATCGGTACGAATTCTGCATAATCCGGCGAGGGTTCGCGATTACCGCCAGGGTCTGCGCAAAAAAAATTATTACTCCAGGAGCATCCACGCATCATGAGCAAATACACACTCAACGTTAACGGCGAGTCGAAAACGGTAGACGTCGCCGACGACACCCCCTTGTTATGGGTGTTGCGCGACCATTTGCATCTGGCCGGTACCAAATTCGGCTGCGGCATCGGCCAGTGCGGCGCCTGTACCGTGCATCTGAACGGTGTGCCGACTCGCGCTTGCGTGACCACTGTTTCCGGTATCGGCGCCGCCAAAATCACCACGATAGAAGGTTTGGCCGCCAACGGCGATCATCCCGTGCAAAAAGCCTGGCAGGAACTGGATGTGCCGCAATGCGGTTATTGCCAGGCCGGGCAGATCATGACCGCCGCCGCGTTGTTGAAAAAATCGCCGCAGCCGTCCGACCAGGAAATCGACAAGGCGCTGGACGGCCATCTGTGCCGTTGCGGCACTTATTTGCGGATACGCGCCGGCATTCATCGTGCCGCCGAAATTGCCAACAAGGAGGCCCTATGAGCGTCGATACGCCCATCAATCCCGCTCGCCGCGACTTTCTACGCACGTCGGCATTAGCCGGCGGCGGCCTGGTACTGGGGGTTTATTTCAATGCCGCCAACAGTGCCGAAAAACTGGTTTCCAAACCTTCCTCTACCTTGAATGCCAACGAATTCAGACCCAACGCCTTTATCCGCATCGCTCCTGACGGTAAAGTCACATTGATCAGCAAACAGCCGGAGATCGGCCAGGGAATCAAGACTTCGCTGCCCATGATCATCGCCGAGGAATTGGAAGTCAACTGGCGAGATGTCGAGATCGTACAAGGCGACCTTGACCCGATTTACGGCAGCCAAAGCGCCGGAGGCTCACGCTCGACGCCGACCAATTACGAAGAGTTTCATAAACTGGGCGCCACCGCGCGGACCATGTTGATTCAGGCCGCCGCGCTGACCTGGAAACTGCCGGCCGAAGAGTTGGTGGCCCAGGACAGCGCCGTGCATCATCCGGCCAGCGGCCGCAAGTTGGAGTACGGAAAACTGGTCCCCACAGCAGCCAAGCTGGCGGTTCCGCCCGCCGATGCGGTGCGCTTGAAAAACCCGCTCGAGTTTAAGTTGTTGGGCACCCGCATCGGCGGCGTCGACAATCCGGGCATCGTCACCGGCAAGCCCCTGTTTGGCATCGATGTGCAATTACCGGGTTTGCTGTATGCGACCTACGTCAAATCGCCCGCCTTTGCCGGCAAGGTGATTAGCGCTAATCTCGAGGAAGTCAAAGCCCTGCCCGGCGTCCGCAATGCGTTCGTGATAGACGGCACCGCCAATCTGAAAGGCTTGCTGCCCGGCGTGGCGATCGTCGCCGATTCGACCTGGGCGGCCTTCAGCGCGCGTAAACGGCTCAAAGTGGTCTGGGACGAAGGCAAGGTTGCCGAGCAAAGTTGGGCGGGCTTTGCCGCCAAGGCCGAGACATTGTTCAAACAAGCCGGCGGCGAAGTGTTGCGTAACGACGGCGATGTCGAAACCGCGTTGGCAGGTGCGGCCAAAACAGTGGAAGCGACTTATCGCTACCCTTTTATTTCCCACGCCAGCATCGAGCCGCAAAACGCCACGGCCTGGTTCAAGGACGGCGGCATCGAAATCTGGGCGCCGACCCAGAACCCTGAAGCCGGCCAAAAGATCGTCACCGAGGTGTTGGGCATTCCCAAGGATAAGATCACGTTGCATATTACCCGTAGCGGCGGCGGATTCGGCAGGCGATTGATCCCGGATTACATCATCGAGGCGGCGGCTATTGCCCAACGAGTCAAGGGTCCGGTCAAGTTGACCTGGACCCGCGAGGACGATTTGCAGCACGACCAGTTTCGCGCCGGCGGTTTCCATTACCTGCGCGGAGGGATTGATAGCATTGGAAAACTGACGGCCTGGCACAACCATTTCGTGACCTTCTCTCACTCGGTTTTCAAGGATGGTAAGGCCAATCTGGAATTGGGTAGTGGGGCCAACTTGTCCGGCGACGAGTTTCCGGGCCGCTGGGTGCCCAATTGCAAGATTGAACAAACTCCATTGGAATGCGGCATTCCGATGGGGCCGTGGCGGGCGCCGCGCAGCAACGTGCTGGCCTGGGTATTTCACAGTTTCATCGACGAACTGGCTCACGCCGCCGGCCGCGATCCGCTGGCATTTCGACTGGAAATCCTGGGCGACAAGGGCTTTTTACCTGGCACCGGCGAACAGGGAATTCCTTACGACGTCAACCGTATGAAACACGTGTTGAACCATGTCGCCGAAAAAGCCGAATGGGGCAAAAAGACTTTCCCGCGTGGCCAGGGCCAGGGCATCGCCTTTCATTTTAGTCATCGTGGCTATATTGCCCAGGTGGCGGAAGTGACGGTGTCGAAGGAAGGCAAGGTCAAGGTGGACAGGGTCGTGGTGTCGACCGACATCGGCGCGCAAATCGTCAATCTCAGCGGCGCGGAAAACCAGGTTCAGGGTTCGGTGATTGACGGCCTCGGCGCGCTGATGTTTCAGGAGCTGGATATCGACAAGGGCCGCATCGTGCAAAGCAATTTCGGCGATTATCCGATGATACGCATCGCCGATGCGCCGACCAAGATCGACGTGCATTTTCTGAAAACCGATTTTCCGGTGACGGGCCTCGGCGAGCCGGCCCTACCGCCGCTGGCGCCAGCGGTCTGTAACGCGATATTCGCCGCAACGGGTAAAAGGGTGCGACAATTGCCGTTATCGCGTACCGATTTGAGTTGGAGTTAGCGTGTCTAAAATCAACCGCTTGATAGCCGCCTACCGGCAACTACAAGGACAAAACGAGCCGTTCGTATTGGCAACCATCGTCGAAACTGCGGGCTCGACTTACCAAAAAGCCGGTGCTAGGATGTTGATCGCCCGTGGCGGCGAATTGAACGGCCTGTTGGGTGGCGGTTGTTTCGAGGGGGACTTGGTCGAACATGCGAGGTCGGTGTTCGAAACCGGCGCCGCCAAGACGGTGTTTTACGATATGCGCTCGCCCGACGACGAAGTCTGGGGTTTGGGGCTGGGCTGCAACGGCGCGGTGAGGATATTCCTGCAACTGTTAACCGCAGCGGACGATTTCAGCCCGCTGAATATCATCGCCGATGCCGGCGAAGCTCATCAGGAAGGGCTTCTGGTCACTATTTGCGAATCGGATCATCCCGATTTCCCGGTGGCCCATAGCCTGTTTCTACCGGCTTCCAGCATCGAAGACAGGCAACTGTCATCTTTTCCTTTTGGCGCAACGAATCAGCAAACGACGCATCGAGGGAAACCGCGCCTCGAAGCACATGCGATCGGCGGCCAGACCATCAAAGCCTTTTACGATCCGATTCAGCCGTCATCACAATTATTGATTCTCGGTGCCGGCGACGATGCCATGCCGCTGGCGCAATGTGCCAAGGCGCTGGGATGGAGAGTCAGCATCGCCGATCATCGCCCCGCTTATCTCAACGAAACGCGTTTTCCGCAAGCCGACCTATTGCTGCATCTGCGGCCGGAGACGCTAGGCCGTCACCTGAATTTGAACCACTTTAGCGCCGCGGTTTTGATGACCCACAATATTGATCATGACCGGCGGTTTCTGGCGGCGCTCGCCGATTCGACGATACCGTTTGTCGGCCTGTTGGGGCCGGCCCATCGCGGGGAACGTTTGCTGCAAAGCCTGGAAAACGTCGGTGAGCGTCTTCGCGAGCGGACTTACGGCCCGGTCGGCCTGGACATAGGTGCTGAAACACCGGAGGAAATCGCCTTGTCCATCATGGCCGGCATTCATGCCGAACTGAAAGACCGTAGCGGCGGACAACTAAGCCCTAGGGGAAGTGTCTATTTACATGACTGCCTCCCTCGATAACGTCTACGCCGTCATTCTGGCCGCCGGCGCCTCCACTCGCATGGGCAGCCCCAAGCAATTGCTGGTTTGGGAAAACCGCACGCTGCTGGAACATGCGGTTCTGAATGCCAGGTCATTGTTACAGGAACGTTGTGTCGTGGTGCTGGGAGCCCATGCCGAAGCTATTCAAGCCTCCATCAATCTGAATGGCGCCAGCGTAATCGTCAATCCACACTGGCAGGAAGGAATCGCATCTTCGATTCGCGCCGGTATCCGGGCTTTACCGGCTTCGGCCAACTCAGCAGTGATCCTGTTATGCGATCAACCGTTGATTGGCGCGGAACAAATTCGGACCTTGCTAAACGGCTGGCAAAACGAGCCAAGCCGTATCGTCGCCAGCTATTACCGGGACGGCGCCGGTGTGCCGGCAGTGTTTCCGACCGAGTTTTTCGGGGAACTGCTGAATCTTGAGGGTGACCGGGGTGCCAAGAAGCTGTTAATGAAATTCGACGAAAGTCTTTTGAAAATAGCGTTACCGGAAGCGGCGTTGGATATCGACAGTGCGGGAGATTTGGAAACGCTAACTGTTTCCCGGCAGATATAAAATTTCCGGCAAAACCACTTCCCAATGTTCGCACCTCAGCGCGTCCAAATCCCTAGACTTCTTTTGCCGCGCGTGAATAGCCGCTACTCTCACTTTAATGATTTCGCCTTCCGGCGCTACAAAGGCCAGTGACATCCGCGTGACCGCCACGCCGAATTTATCAGCCAGCTCCCAGCCGGTTTGCCCGTCACTCCTGGCACGCAATATCAATTCACTACCAACATCGAGCTGCGCAATTGCCCGATGAATAGCTTTATCCGCAGCGAAGTATCCGGGCCATGACAGCACGACTTGCGCGGAATTAGCCACCCAAGTGCGTAGGCCTAGCTGTTGAAATTCGTTGCTGGTTTTAGGTTGTGATTTAAGACAAAGGTCTTCGCAGTCGCGGACGAAACTATGGCGCCCGCCCCGTCTGGCGCTCAAGGTCAAAGTTTTACGGGCACGGGTCATCGCCACGTAGTACAGGCGCCGCTCCTCGTCAAAGGCTTGCTGCCAACCGCCGCCATCCAGGATCAGGACATGATCAAACTCCAGCCCCTTGGCTCTATGCGCCGTCAATAACAACAACGGTGCATGCCGGCTATCGTTTTCACCGGACTGGCTGCCGGAACCGAATTCGTAAAGCGCTTCGACGACGTTACTGACCACGTGCTGAGGACCCGGCGTGGTGGACTCGATGGCAATGATGAATTGCGCCAGCATGGCCTGGTACGGGTGTTCGATCAGGTCGTCCAAGTTATGGCGGTAGCGACTTTTGAACCAGCGCGATAATGAACCCCAACGTAGCAACACCCGTGGCTTGCGAGCCGTTCGCCGTTGCTTGTTCAGTAGTGAAAGCAAGCCATAGCCTTCCCGCGTGGCATGCAAATCCAACAAATAGTCATCACGCATCAAACGCACCGGAATACTCTTCAGCCGGCACAAGGCCGCCATCGGCTCCAGCGTTTCCCAATGCCTGGCGATCACCGCGAAACGGCCCCAATAGCTGATTTGGCCTGAGTTTGCCAACCGATTCAAACGGATCAGTTCGGCCAACGCCACCTCGACTTCGCCATAGAGCCGCACCGGCGTTTCCAGGATATGCACCCTGCCCTGAGTCAAACTATCCAGTTCGGCAAATTCGCCGCCATCCGGTGCATCGCGGCGGGCGTAATTGATTTGGATGGTCTGCTCGGTTTTCATCCGTTCCCGCGCCAACGCTACCACGCGATTTGCGCAATGAATAATATGCGCCGTGGAGCGGTAGTTTTCGACCAGGTAATAGGTCTTGGCCTGATAGTCATCGGCGAACTGTTTGATGAAGCGAACGTTCGCGCCACCAAAGGCGTAAATGTTTTGATCGTCATCGCCCACCGCCAGCAAGTACAGTTTATCTTCCTCGCTGTTGATCGACCGCCCGGCCAAGGCGCTGATCAACTCGTAATGCTCGGCATTGAGGTCCTGATATTCGTCGACCAGTAGAAAGCGCAAGCCCGACAGCAAGCGGTCGCGTTGTATGCCCGGACCAACGTCATCGCCCTGCTCCGCTTGTTTCAAGAGATTGGTGGCGTTTTTGATAACGGCGGAAAAATCGACTTGTTCGCCGTGCTCGGCGGCCACCGCATAACTGGTGCCGGTCAAACGCATCGCCAAACCGTGCAGGGTTTGCACCGTCACACCGGCTGCGTCGGCACCGATCAAGGCCCACAAACGCTTGCGGATTTCGATGGCCGCCGAGCGATTATAGCTCAGCACCATGATGTCTTCCGGCAACACCATGCATTCCCGCAGCAACCAGGCCACCCTATGCACGATGACCTTGGTCTTGCCGGAACCGGGACCAGCCAACACCAACTGACTGCCTTCGGGCGGCGCGGCGACGATGGCTTGTTGTTCGGGATTTTGCAGGTCGGTGAGGATGCGCCGGTGCGCGGCTTCGGTGGCAGCCATTTCCAGGATATCCTGGCGGCCGGCGAAGTAGCGGCGCACGAATTCTTGCCTGTCCATGCCGAAGTAATCGACGATAAACGCCATCGCCGCTTGAATCTTGCCCAGCGCCAAACGGGCATATTCCGCCATCACATGCACCTGGATGATCTTATCCTTGTAATGCAAGGCCAGTTCGGCGTAATCGGATTTTTTGAATTGCCGGCGCCTAGCCTCGGCATTGAGCTGGATGCTCATCGCCGCGCGGAACACCGCCTTGCCGCGCGCCAGATGTAAAACTTCGTTGCTATCCAGATAAAGCAGCGCCGCCGCCAAGGCCACATTCCAGTCGCGCACATCCAGATCCTGCAGGGTCAGATCGGCTTGCAAGGCCGCTTCCAAGTCGCCTTGCTTGCAGGTAACCAGCAGATTGTTGCCTTGGCGATGAACTATAAAAAAATTCACCAAGGCCTGAGCCAGCCGCATGCGTTTGTGGCGGATGTCCTCAATCGACTGCCAGCTCCGCAGCAATTTAAGATAGCGGTTATCCTGGCCGAACGGGCGCAACGCGAAAAACCCGCGCTGGCTGCTGCCGTCACCGAAGGCTTCGGCAAACGATTTCATCAAGCGCGTCAATTTGTCCGGCGTCAGATCGACACAGGCATCGCGGCGCAAGGTATCGCACAAGCGCCGCACATTCAGGATTTGCCATTGCTCTTGATCGGCATCCGGCGCCGCCTCCCGCAGGCTGGCGATCAACGCGTCTTCCAACTTGCGCAAGTCTTCCAGCCTATCCACCGTGTCGGGATCGCGGTACAGCGTCACGCCGATTTCGGTATCGTTGGAGACCAGTTTAAAGCGGTCCAGCTCGCGCAACATTTGCTGCACTTCGTGGGAATTGCGGCCGGTGGCCAGCATCAAGTCGTCGGTACTGATGCCTTCGTCGTCTTCGCTGTAAAAAAATTGCGACAACAACGCGATGTAAGGTTCGATGTCGGCATTCGGCCCCAGCTTTTTTTGCAGCAAGACCCTGGCTTCATCGATACTGGCAACCTGCAAACTGCCAGGAAACACGCGGGTATGATTTTCCTGCCGCTCCAGCAAACGCGCTTCTTCCAACCAGGCCACCGCGATGCGGACCTTGGTGTCGGCATCGGCGGCGTCCGGATCGATGCCGTGCTTGTCCGGAATTTCCAGCAGGATTTCACCGCTGGTGACCACCACCGAACCTTCGCTGCGGTCTTTGCGCTCGATGCTGCGTAAAGCTTTTAAAATCGCGTAAATATCGTGTTGCGTCAGTCGCGAATTACGCAGCAGCCGGAACTGCACGTCCAGATCGACATCGTCATACAGCAACACGCAGCGCGCGGGGTATTGATCACGACCGGCCCGGCCGGCTTCCTGCAAATAATTTTCCAGCGAGCCCGGCGTATCCAGATGAATCACCAGCCGTACGTCGGCCTTGTCCACGCCCATGCCGAAGGCATTGGTGGCGGCGATCACCCGCAACTCGCCGGCGATGAAGGCTTCCTGCACCTGGCGTTTTTGCTCGGGCTGCATGCCGCCGTGAAAATAGCCGCAATCCAGGCCCGCCTGTTTCAAAAATTCGGCCGTTTCCTCCACGGTTTTCTGCCGGGCGCAGAACACGATGGCGCCGCCCTCGTCGCGCAAGCTGTGCTCCAGCAAGCGCAGCACTTCCGGATATTTGGCTTGAGCCGGCACCGCATGCACTTCGTACAGCAGATTCTCGCGGCTGACGCCGCCGGTCAAACACGCCAGCGTAATGCTCAGGCGCTTGCGAAAATGCTCGCCTATGTCTTGCACCACGTCCGGTTTGGCGGTGGCGGTAAAACAGAACACCGGAGACGGCTTGTCCTTTTGCCGGGCCTTGATAAATCGCGACACATATAAGTAGTCCGGGCGAAAATCGTGACCCCATTTCGACAGGCAATGCGCCTCGTCGAATATCCAGGCGCCGATTTCCCGGTGTGCCAACGCATTGGCAAAAGCGCTGCTTCTAAATTGTTCCGGCGCGACAAAGATCAAACCCAGATCGCCCAGCCGCAACTTATCCAGCATCACCCGCCGCTCCAGCGGATTCAGCAGACTGTTGATATAACCGGCGCAGGTGATGCCGCGCGCTTCCAGATTATCGACCTGATCCTTCATCAGGGATTGCAGCGGCGAAATAATCACCGTAAGGCTGCCGTTGCGGTAGAAGCGGGCCAGCGCCGGCAATTGATAACACAAGGACTTGCCGCCGCCGGTCGGTAGAATCGCTAGGGTCGGCGTACCGGCAAAGCCGTGTTCTACAATGACTTGCTGCAAGGACTTGCCGTCGTCAGTGGTCGGTGACGGCCTGAACTGACTAATACCAGGGAAATAGCGCGGCAACAATTGCAGCAGATCGTGCTGTTCCCGGCACCAATCGCAATCGGCATCGCCGCAGGGTACATCGCGCAAGATCGCGATCAGCTCCCGAGTTTTTGGGAACGACAAACTCACCCAGGGCGGCAACACCGAATTGCCGCCCGCCACCCGCAGCCAGGCCAGCACGTAGGCTAGCGGCTTGTGCCATTCCGGATCGGGAAAATAGTCATTTACGATTTGTTGTCCGGCGCGGCACACCTTGCCGTCGGAAGCCCGCCGCCAGGCCGCTTGCACTTCGCTCATGGTCGGACGCAACGCGGCTCGCAAGGTGGCAAAGAAATTCGCCACGCCCTTGCCGTTTTCCGGCGCCAGTAAAAAATGCAGGCATAGCGCTTCATCGGGATGCTCGGCGACTCGCTGGATCAAGGCCGCCCGCTGATCCAGAAACAATTCGTAAGCCAACTCGGCATCGCGGACCGGATCGTTACGGGTGGTCGTGCAGAGTTTGTAATCCTTGACCAGCCGGTGATAAGGATTTTGCGGAAACGCCACCGGCGACAGTTCCAGCGTATCCACCATCGGCAAGCGATGCAGGGCCAGAGCCGGATGCAATAGCGACAAGGCTGGCTGGTCGAAGGCAATCACGTTATGCCCCAACACAAAGGTCGCTCCTTCACTGATTTGATCCAGTTTATTGAGCAGATCGGCCGCTTTGCCAGATACGCGCAAGCGGGCATCGGTATCCGGCCGATACGCACCGATTTCCCGCAGCTTCAAGCTATCCTGACGGGAGGTTTCGATATCGATGCAAAGGCACTTGGCGCGGGTTCTTTCAAGTGTCATGTTTATCAGTCTAATCCTTGAACCTGTTTTGGTCTGAGCGGGTAATGCCCTACGCGACACGCATTTCATCGGTTGCGGCCCAGGATCAGGACATCAAGACTGAGTATATTCAGGATATGCGGGCTTTGTCGAATGGCAAAGTGCCCTTGCCGTTTTTCAGGCCGATGGTAAACGCTTACTGGTTTATCCTAGTCCGGCCAGATCGATTGGGTGAAGGATTGAAATTTTCTACGAGTAGCCACAGTTTGGCCAAGTTCTATCGCCGAGGTAATATTGCCATTCGGCGGTTTTTCCGAATTCATGGTTTCTCATCCCCATAATTCCCAATCAATAAGAGGAACTTGCAAAACTCGCTAAACTGAGTGGAATTATTGGCTCGAATGGCCAAAAAAGAAAAATGAGCCTGTTCAAAAGTGATAAAGTCGAATCGTCGAAAACTCGAAAATCATCAGCAAATGAA
>Ga0316622_100000130_pt1 | contig 36525 bp, 30 predicted proteins | sample OWC_Aug_OW2_C1_D_FD_207646 | JGI IMG/M metagenome (GOLD analysis project Ga0316622, IMG submission 207646) | Wetland soil microbial communities from Old Woman Creek delta, Ohio, United States - OWC_Aug_OW2_C1_D5_C | ecosystem: Environmental > Terrestrial > Soil > Wetlands | place: USA: Ohio... | reverse complement strand
CGGTAATGACGGTCAGAGCATTCTGAGCGGCATTTAGTTCGGCAAACCAGCCGCCGAGCAACATAAACGGCAAGTGGTATTTGTGGTGCATGCTGTGGTTTTCCACCGCATGGCCACGGTTGACGATGTCACGGCACAAGTCCGGGTAACGTTGGGCCTTTTCGGCTATGCAGAAGAAGGTGGCCTTGGCGCTATGCTGATCCAGCAGGTCGAGCACGGCGGGCGTCACTTCTGGATCGGGGCCATCGTCGATGGTGATGGCGACTTCGCCTCGCTTGGCGGAGGCCGGCGGAAGCGAAGTCCAGTTAGATCCGACCCAGGAGCAGCGTGGCCAAAGCCCGGCGAAGGTCAGCACTAAATTATCGGCAACGACGACGGCCAAGGCCCAAGGCCAGATGTCGGGTCGGATCGCGATGGCTAGCGGAGCGGCTATTGTCAGCAAGCACGACGCCTTCATCAACGGCGTCGGCCGCCAGTTTCGGTAATCGGCGAAATTCATGATTGATTGGCTTGAGCGTTACCCCGATAGGCGTCGCCGGTCCCGAGTAGCGCGGCGATCAAGTTTTTCTGTACTTCCGAACTGCCGGAAAACAGCCGCCCGGCCAGCGCATCCTGTACCAATTCGGCCACGGCACCGCCCGATTCCAAGCCCGAGGCACCCATGATCTGCACCGCATCCAGGCTGGACTGCAAGAAGGCCTCGGCGGCATAGAGTTTGGTTTGCGCCGAAGCCAGGGTTAGCCTTTGCCCGGCGTCGCATAGCCTTGCGCATTCGTTAAGCCACAGGTCTATGGTGTCCAGCCGCAATTTCATGTCGGCGATCCTATGACTAATGGCCTGGTGACGGCCCAGATGGACGCCGCCGGAGCGTCTTTCCCGGCTATGGCGGACGACTTCATTTAGCTGCCATTCCATGATGCCGGCGATGCCGGCAAACACGAAGGCCCGCTCGTATTCCAAGGCTTTTTGGATCATCTGAGTTCCGGCACCCGCTTTGCCCAGCAAACGGTCGGCGTCGAGCCGGCAATTTTCCAGCCTCACGCTGCCGGTGGCGCTGCCCCGGCAGGCATTCAAGCTGCCTTCGTTGCTAAACGTACACCCCTGATCTTCGAGGGAGACCAGGAAAGCCGTGATCTTGCCGTCCAGTTTGGTGTAAACCACCAGCCAGTCGGCCAGCGGTACATTGGTGATATAACGTTTTTCGCCGGTTAACACGAAGCCTTCGCCGGCCTGTTCGGCCCGGCAGGTCATCGCCTGCACGTCGGAACCGCAACCCGGCTCGGTTATGGCGTGGCCGCCTAGCCATTGCCCGGATATTAGTTTGGGCAGAAAAGTTTCTCGTTGCCGGTCGTTGCCGTATAGCAGAATCGGAAAGATTGATCCCCAAAGATGGGCGTTGACCATCAATAACAGGCCGGGATCGCGGCTGGCCTCGCCAAGGCGGCGATGCGTTTTAACCAGGGCGGCAAAGTCGTCCTCGAAACCACCGAAACGTTGGGGGAGGGCATGGCGCAACACTCCTTGGTCGGCGACGGCTCGGAAACGAGCCAGAATTTGGGTTTCGTCCGTTGGACCAGCATTAGGAGTTAAGTCGGAAATATGGTGGGTTTTATTCATGGTTGATTGTTACGATGGACGCCGTCAGGCGATCCGCCAAAATGAGGTCGGTTTACTTATATTTAGCGTAGAAAGGGCTGGCGCGTTTCTCTTACCCGTATCGATCACGATTCAAACTCGTGTTTGGCAATACCGGATTGGCGGATAATGGATTGCAGCGTGCCGATGCGGATTTCAGCGTGATCGGGTACGGGGATAGTGATGGTCGAGTCGGCAAGTCTTTTTTGCATAACCATGTGGCTGCCCCGTTGGCGAACCTGAATGAATCCATGGCAGGCCAGAATGGCGCAAACCTCCCGGTCAGACAGAATACGCAGCTTACCCAACGGCAATCTCCAGACGTGTGATGTACACCTCTTCGTGAGATCGCTGATTGATCTCGGTAGCCGACGCCGTTTCAAAGAACAATTCGAGCGCCTCGCGAAGATTCTCTCGGGCTTCATGAACAGTGTCCCCTTGACTGGCAATGTCAAGTTCCGGGCAAAGGGATACATAGCCGTTTCCTTCGCGCTCGATAATAGCTGTTAGTTGTCTTTGCATGATATAGCACCAAAGGTATTGTCTGAAAAAGGTGTGGAGGATGCGGTAATCCTGCTAAATGTAAATCCTAAACTACAGAAAAGTGTCTGATGGATTCCCCTTGCGCGCCGATTTCGACACTGTGTCACGTTTTATTTCTGTTCGTACCTGATGCCCAGAGAATTGGGCTGAAAGTATCGGGCTCATCCTGTGGTGATACGCCAATGTCGCGGCGTATCGCGAGCAAAAGCTTGGCAAGCAATCGATCATGTTCTTCCGGGGTGCGATTGACATTTGAAATGCTATTCTCCTTCCTGTATTCATTGAGAGCCAAGATCACGGCCTGCGGCGCGAAGAGCTGTAAGTTGTTGCTTGTCTTTGCGTATGCCTTGTGTCCTTCGGGCGAAGCGTCGCCATCGACAATACCGCTCAGACTCTCAATGAATGCCATGTAGTACGCCAACTTCTCCTTTCTCCACGCGGCCTCTCGCTCTCTGTGCTTGGTTGACCAATATGTCAGTACAGCAACCAAGAAACTGCCGAGCAAAGCGATCAGAGAGGTGACAATGGCGGTTTCCATGGCTGCAACCTAAAAAGCGATTATATTTGGTTCCGCACATCATCGCCGATTACGCTAAAGCAAGCAATGAATGCAACCAGCGTATTCCGGCTGTATTTAGCCTTCCAGTATCGTTCGCAACCTCTGATAATCCAACTTTCCATTAGCCAATCTCGGCAATTCATCCAACACCAGATAACGGCTAGGTTGCATGTAGGGCGGCAATTGTTTGCTCAAAACCTTGCGGATTTCGGCGATAGTCATTTCAGGCTCAAACACTAAAGCCAAGGCCGGACGCTGGCCGGCGGTAGGGTCGTCCATGCCGACTACCGCGCAGTCCATGACGCCGGGCAGCGCGTTGACGGCAGCCTCGATCTCGGCCGGTTCGACCCGATAGCCGGAGCATTTCAGCATGCGGCCCAGGCGGCCGTGGAAGCGGTATTCGCCGTTCTCCAGGCTGACGCGGTCGCCGGTGGCATACCAACCTTGATCATTTTGAAAAGGGCGCAAACCGCCTTCGCTCCAGTAGCCGTTGGCCAGCGTCGGTCCGCGTACCCAGAGTTCGCTTGTCTCGGGTTCGATATGTAGCTCGCAACCCGCGGCGGGCAGGCCTATGGGAATGGCTTGATCCGCGACCAGGCGTTCGCGCTGTACCTGCCAGTAACAGCAGACGTTGGTTTCGGTGGGGCCGAACAAATTGTACAGCGCCGTTCGCGGCAGGCTTGCGGCCAGGTCCATCAAGGCCGGGGTCGGGAATACTTCGCCGGCGAACAGCAGGAAACGCAGGTTGTTCAAAGGCGTTTGCGCCAGATTGCCCTTATAGGCCAGGAAAGCCAATAGCAATGGCACGGTGTACCAGCCGGTGATGGCTTGTTCCTGGAGCCAGGCGCTTAAGCGGGCGGGGGCCGTGGTCAGCGTAGAAGGAATGAAATGCAGGCTGGCGCCCGCGCCTAAAACACCGTACAGATCGAAGGTGGATAGGTCGAAGAAAAAGGGTGTACTGCTGGCGATGCGGTCGTCAGGACTTAAATCTACCAATCCGCTTGCCCAGTTCGCGAAAGCGGCGATGGCGCCGTGGCTTAGCGCGACGCCGCGCGGCTGGCCGGTGGAACCCGATGTATAGAGGATGGCGGCCAAGGATTCGCTGGACGTTTCTATTGGTTGTGGTATCGCTTCTGGACAGCTGTCGATGTCTAGCCACAGGTCGGTATCCAGCCAGGCGGGGGCTTTGGCAGTACCCAACACTACGCCGACTTGAGCGTCGGCGACGATGAAGGCTAGTCTCGCCGGCGGGTTTTTCAAGTCCAGTGGCACGTAGCAGGCGCCTGCCAGCAATGCGCCGAATATTGCGATGGCGGCGTCGATGCCACGATCCAGATGAATGGCGACAGGCTGGCCGGGCTGGATGTTTCTTGCCTGCAAGCTGGCCGCGACGGTATGCGCTTGCCGTATTAGCTTGCCGTAGGTCAGATGACGGTCTTGCTCCCACAAGGCCAATGAATCGGGTCGTTGTCTGCATTGCAGCAGAAAGAGTTCAAGCAGCATCGCTCAACTTTCGCCAAATTCCAATAATTCGGCATCCATGCCCGCCATGACCTTGTCTAGCCAAACCTCGTCCACGGCAGGCGACAAATAGCTATAGGACAAGGTCAATCTCCCATCCAGTTGTCCGACCAGCAAGGCCAGGCCCGGCGGCAGGGGCATCCAGCACATCATGGTTAGGTTGGTGACCGGCGCGCCGAGGAAGCCTTTCTGCCCCCAGGACAGGTCGCCGATGTCGGAAAACCATAGCGAGCTGAGTTCGCCGCCGCTGTGTTGCTTACGCAGGAGTTGGGCGTAGCGGGCCGGCGCCAGCCATTGGCCCAACCACATCAGCGGCAGATAGGCCAGGTCAAGTTCCTCCCGCACTACCTTGGTATGTTGGCTCAGCAAATGTTCGAACAATCCGTGCCGTTTCTTGACTTGAGCGCGGGTGGCGCGGGCGAACAGGCAGCCGACGTGATTGCCAAATACCGGTGTGGGCGCGTTCTGGCGGCGCAGGTTGAAGGCATAGGGTACGCAGTAACCGGCCTTGGCGGCGGGCGGCCCGACCTGTTCCATGGCCCGCATGAAGCAACCCAGATAATACAGGGTGCGCCCGGCCAGGCCGGTGTATTTCCGTGCCAACGCGGCGATGTGTTTGGATTCTTCCGTATTAAACCGCCGAACTTTCAGATTCAGGGTTTGCGCACCTTGCTCGGTCTGGGTGGGCAAACAGCTATCCAGGCTGTTGGCTTCGTCGTTGTGGCGCTTGGCCTTGAACAGCAATTGCAGCTTTTTCCAGAAGCTCCACTGGGCCAGCTTGGCGTTGATCAAGGAAGGGGATTCCTTGAAACTTTCGGGTTTATCCGAGGCGAGGAAGTCCAGCAATATCTTGGCGCCACGGGCGTCCAGCAGCGGATGGTTCCAGTTCAACAATAAGGTGCCGCCGGGCCTGGTCGCGATCCAGTGCAGCGTCAGTGGCAAGGATTCCGGGCGATTGAAGATCTCCAGCAGGATGCGCCGGGTTTCTTCCTCGCTGTTTTTATCCGGATGGCCTTGATGGCATTCCAACAGGATGGGATTGCCGGTCGGTATCCAGGCATAACGTTTGCCTTGTTGCTCTATGCGCGCCGAAGCCTTGGGGAAGCGTTCCACCAATAGGTCCAGCCGTCGCTGCAGGCTGTCCAGGTCGGGGTCGGCGCCCAGTTGCAGGGCCAAGCCGCAATAGCCGCCCGGCATCCCCGCGTCGCGGATTTCCTGGTCGAGGACATAGGTGAAATAGTCCGCCGGGTTGAAGGGAAAAGCCGCGTTCATGCCGCTTGTTTGATCCATCTTTCCAGCGCGTTCAAGCTCTGGACGTTGTCCGGTTCGATTTCGGTATCCGGCAAGGTTACGCCGAATTCCTTTTCGGCAAACATGATCAGACGCATGATGCCCATGCTGTCTAAGCCGGCCTCCAGCAGATCGTCGTCATCGCCGAAAGACGAGGGGTCTTCATGGTAGATGAGTTCGGAGAAGATGAACGTTTTGAGTTTTTCCTTCATGGGGGCAAGTTGGTATAAGGTGATAAATGTTCTGTAGCGGCGAATTCATTCGCCCTATGCTGACTATAAGCGCATCGCGGCAAATTATACACAGTCCTAAACCTGCACAAGGCTTGCCGTCGTCGGGCCGGCCTTTTGGAAACGGTTGCCGGAACCAGAAATCCGCATGATTTTGAAAGCTAACCGAGAATGCAGGTAACGGTTGGAAGGGTAAATGCCTCGAGTTTCGGTAATTTTGGCACTCCCAGCCGCTCAGACCAAGCGTTTTTGAACCAATCGGGGATATTGTGTAGAATTTGGGTTTTCTTATAGGAATTTAACCCGCCATGTCAGATGACTTGATCAGCCAATTGAAAACCATGCTCATCGAGGGTTTGCGCCTGGAAGACATTATGCCAGACGACGTGTCTCCCGACGCGTCATTGTTCGACGGCGGGCTAGGCCTGGATTCCATTGACGCGCTGGAGATAGGCGTGATGCTGGATAGGCAATACGGCGTCAAAATCACTTCCGGCGACGAACGCAACAATCAGATTTTTGCATCACTACGCTCATTGGCGGAATTCGTCGCCGAGCATCGCACCCGTTAAACATGGGTCTAGTCAAGGCAATAGGCATTACTCTGCTGCTAATCGCCTACCCATTCCTCAGTGCTTATCTGGCCAAGCGAGGCTTTGCCAGCCTGGAGTTGGTGGTATTTGCCGCGCTGACCTTGTGGCGAGGATTCCAATTTAAGAAATGGGCCTTGCGGCTGGGTTCGTTGCTGTTGACTGCCTTATTGCTGGCCGGCGCCTATTACGCCAATGCCTATTTCATCTGGCTGGTGCCATCTTTCGCCTATCTATGGCTGACGGTCTTGTTCGGCCATACCCTGTGGTCGCCGCCTTCCTTGTGCGAACGCTTGGTGCGTCTGCAATATCCGGATTTCCAACCCGGCATCGCCGAATATCTGCGCGAGGTGACCTGGGCCTGGACATTGTTTTTCGCCGTCAACGTGGTGGTCTGCGCCGTATTGCCGGCCATGGCCGGGCAACAGGCATGGGCCGTCTATACCGGCTTGGTCGTCTACCTGTTGATGGGCTTGCTGGGGGTAGGGGAATGGTTTTATCGGCATAAGCGCTTTCCGGATATGGAGATTCCGCCGGCGATGGAGACTTTCAAATTCATGGCGATGAACGGGCATAAGGTATTCAAGGGTATCAGCTCGTGAGGCGTGCCCTGTGTCTGCTGCTGGCGTTTCTGCCTTTTGCCGGATTTGCCGACAACAGCGGGGTGGCGGAATTACTGGCTCGGATTCAAAATAGCGGCGAGGCCAAATTCCGTTACCAGGAAACCCGCACCCTGGAATTGGCCTCTTCTCCATGGCATGGCGAGGGGTACATGCTGTCCGGCGCATACGGCATCCTGATCAAGCTGCAACTCAAGCCCAAACGAATCATCATGGCGCTGACCGACCAGCGCATGTATTACTGGGACCCGGAACAAAAGCAAAGGCATAGCGCGCCATTGGGCGCCGGCGGGCCGGGCGCGGAGCAGATTACGGTGTTGCGTTCCATCTTGCAGGGCCAGTCGCAGGCATTGCAGCCGACTCATGATTTTGTGTCCGAAAAAAAGGGCCAGCGCTGGACCTTGCGCGTGACGCCCAAGCCGGGGCAAGGCCATGAGGATGGGCCATCCCTCAAAATTTCCGGAGACGATGACGATAACCAGCGGAATATTTTGATTAGCCAGTCCGACGGCGAATCCACCGAATACAAGATGGTAAAAGCGTCGGAAGATCAGGCAGCTAACTATTCCATTTCGCGCTTGTTGCAAGAAGCCATCGGAGATTGATGGGTGTCTTTCGTTTGGCGGAAACGCTTATTCATATTGTTGCTGCCCTTGTTGTCGGTGCTGACGGTTTGGCAAATCCGGGTCGAAACCGACCTTAACGCCTTTTTTACCGCCACCGACGACGAGGATTCAAGGCTGCTGTCCGGGTTGTTGCAATCGGGCGAGTTGTCGCGGCGTTATATGTTGGTGGTGGAGAAAAATCTGGCGCATGATCGAGTTGATCGGCGGGATACCTCGCTTTCCATGGCCGAGTTCAGTTCGCGACTGGTTAGCCAACTGGCCGGACTGGACGGCGTGGAACAGGTCTGGCCGGCCAACGAGCCGCCCCGCGACTGGCTAGCCGCCATCCAGTCCTATGCGCCTTACCATGCCCGTTTGTTTAGCCTGAACCCGGAGGAAGATGGACGCCAACTGTTCGATCCAGCCGGCTTGGATGCTCGGGCAGAAGGGCTCAAGCAGACGTTGCTTTCGCCTCAGGGCGGTTTCGTCAAGGCTATTGCCAAGCAGGATCCCTTACTATTGTCCCTGAACGGCTTCAAGGATATGCAGGGCCAGTTCGAGCATCAATCCCAGTTGAATGCGGAAGGCGGCGCACTGATTTTGCAAAGCCGTCCGCCGGCTTTGGATTCCGATGCTCAATCGCGATTGCAGAATGACATTCGCGCCCGTTTCGATGCGTTGAATGCGGCCGCCGGTGGCCGTTTCAAGTTGTCCATGACCGGGGTGCCGGTTTTTAGCACGGCGGCCCATGGCGAGATTAGTCAGGACGTTGCCCTGGTATCGACCGTCTCCAGCGTGGCGGTCGCCTTGGTGTTTTTGTTGCTGTTCCATTCCTTTTCCGCCCTGCACTGGGTAATGATGGTGCAGGCCGCTTCCTTTGTGGCTGGCACCTTAGTGACGGCTTTGGTTTTTCCTCATGTTCACAGTCTGACCCTGGCGCTGGGCGCCAGCTTGATCGGCATCTCTTCCGATTATCCGATTCATGTGATGGTGCATTCCGCCAAACACCGCCATACGCCATTATCCGCCGTGCGCTTGCTGTGGCCCAGTCTGGCCCTGGGCGGCTTGACCACCGTCATTGGTTACGGCGCCTTGGGGATGACGGGCTTTCCGGGCTTCGAGCAAATCGCCGTGTTTGCCTTTGCCAGCGTTGTCGCATCCCTGGGGCTGACTCGCTGGGTCTTGCCCGCATTGCTCGCCCAGTCATCCCTTCATGTCGCCCATTTGCCGGGCATTGCCGCCTGGGTGGATTTTTGCGGGCGCCACCGTAAGGCCTTGTTGAGCCTGTTCGCGGTCGCCGTGTTGCTGGCCGGGTTTTCCCTGCCGCACATTCGCTGGATGGAGGACATGCAGAAGCTGGCGGTGGACATGGATACCATGAAACGGCAGGACGAGGTTGTCCGCGCCCATTTCACCAGTATCGAGCCGGGGCGCTTCGTGTTGATCCAAGCCGACGACATGGAAACCGCGCTACGGCGTTCCGAAGCCGCCGAGCGGCGCCTGATGCAGTTGAAACGGGCCGGTGTCGTCAGCGAATATCACGGCTTGTTTCCCTGGCTGGTGTCCGAGGACTTGCAGACTCAAAACGCTAAAATTTACAGCAATGCCTTGACTTCGGAGTTTCAGGATGCCTGGCGCTCGGCACTGAACAAGGCCGGTTTGTCGCTGGACAAGTTGGGTCATCTGCCTTCTCCTTCAACCGAGCCGCTACGTTCCGTTACCGTGCTGGGATCACCGGTGCGGCATATTCTGGCCGGACAGATGATAGAGGGTCAACACGGCGTAGCCTTGTCCCTCTGGCTGGGCGAGCACGATCCCGCGAAGCTGATCGAAGGGCTTAAGGACTTGGAAGGAACCCGCTACTTCAGCCAGAAAGATCAGCTGGATCACTTGGCCCGGCAATACCGTGACCGGTCACTGGAGATGCTGGGCATCGGGATCGCCGTGATGGCATTGTTCATTGGGTTTCAGCAACGCTCCATGAGCAAGGTATTGTTGACCTTGCTGCCTTCGCTCGCCTCCGTATTGTTCATCTTCGCCGCTTGGGTGGCGATGGGCGAGGAGGTGAGCTTCCTGCATGTGATAGGCCTGTTGTTGTCGGTGTCGCTGTGCGTGGATTATGGCATCTTTTTCATGGACAATCGCGGCCAGGATACCGATGTCACCTACCACGCCATCGCTTCGTCGACGCTGACCACGCTGGCGTCTTTCGGCGCTTTGGGTTTGGGCAAGACGCCGACCTTGCCCATCCTGGCATTGTCCGTGAGTCTGGGCGTCACGCTGGGATTTCTGCTGTGTCCGCTGTTAATCAGCCTCAAGCCTAGTAGGGTGAACGCATAGATGGAAGAGGGCGGCCCGCTTATACTCATGCACGGGGCGGGTGAAAAACTGCGTCAACTGAATTACTATTGTCAACTTCCGAACCAACCTCAAAGGATAGCCGTGAAACACACTAAAACTTTGGCGCTTTTAGCCGCCTGCCTGCTGATCGCGGGTTGCGCTTCCACCAATAAAACGCCGGCCGCGCCGCCTTCGGCTCAATCATCCCAATCCAGTGTGCCGCCGGAGTCACGGATTGAGGGTAACTTTCCCGCCAATAGCCCGTTTGCAAAAATCAAACTGGGAATGACGCAAGGTCAGGTTCATGAGATCCTCGGTCAACCAACCGATACTAAAATGTACCAAACCGGCAAAGCCTTTATTCCGTTTTATTTTGGCCCTGATACGATGCGGACCGATGAATTCTACAAGGGCGTCGGCAGCATCACTTACACCGGGGCTGGCATAGGCGGCGTGCATTGGACGGTGTTCCGCGCCGTTTATAATGCGGCCGAAGACGGTTATCCGGACAAATGATCGCGGACTATCAATAATGACGAACGAAGACATGCAAAACGGTTTTGACTACGACGTCGTGGTGGTCGGCGGCGGTCCCGCCGGGTCCACGGCGGCGACCCTGTTGGCGCAACACGGCCACAAAATTTTGCTGCTGGAGCGAGACAAACATCCGCGCTTCCACATCGGCGAATCCATGCTGCCTTTCAGCGAGCCGGTGATACAGCGATTGGGCATCGATTGGAGCGAGGGCAACCAGTTCAAGAGCGGGGCGGTGTTCATCGACGAAAACACCGACCAGCGCATGTATTTTCCACTAAGTGTCTACCGCAAGACCTACCAATTGGAACGCGGGCCGTTCGACCAAAGATTGTTCGAAAACGCCGCCAAACACGGCGTGGAAACTCGCCAGGAAGAAAAAGTCCTGGAAGTGGATTGCCGGGCCGAGGGCGTGGACATCGTCTCCGATAAAGGCCGATACCGCTGTCGTTATCTGGTGGATGCGTCCGGCCGCAGCGCCCTTATGGGTAAGAGTGACAGGAGCATAGCCCGCATCGAAAACCTGGGGAAATTCGCGGTCTATACCCACTACGAGAACATTCAACCCAGCGAAGAGGCGGACGCCTTGTTCGAATCGGGCAGTATCTACGTGCCGGTGGTGGACATCGGCTGGATCTGGATCATCCCCTTGTCCGGAAGGCGCTTGAGCGTGGGCCTAGTGGTTCAGAAAGAGCGGCCCAAGGATTGCGAAGTGGAGGAATTGTTGTGGCGTTATCTGGCCGATTCGCCCATCCTCAACCGCTTGCTGGATGGGGCCAAGCAATTTGCGCCGGTGAGGGTCGAAGCGGATTTCAGCTACAGTAATCAACGGCGCCACGGCCTACGTTATGCCTGCTGCGGCGATGCCGCCGGTTTCCTCGATCCGGTGTTTTCTTCCGGCGTATTTCTGGCTTTCACCAGCGCCGCCCGCGTCGCCGACCGCATTCATCAAGGCTTTCTGGAAGGCCGCGAAGCCGATCCCGAACTGCATGCCGTGGACGACGACGATTATATGCTGGGCTTCAACACCATGCGCATGTTCGTCGAACGCTTCTATCAATCCAACATCGTCCACAACCTGTTCTTCGAAGCCGACCGGGATCCCGAGCTGAAAGACCAGATCGCAAGGCTTTTGTCCGGCGATTTATGGGTCGACAACAATGCCTTGCAGAAAAGCCTGCTGGCTGGAAGGCACATGAGTGGATAGCGGTAATTTTTTGGCGGATGTTGGCATGGCGGAGTTGAAGCGTAGCGATAATCCGCTGAATCCGGTATCGGCTATTTCTAAGCGAGCTGTTTCAGCGGCAAGTCCAAATTTTCCGGTTGGGTCGGTATATTCACGCTAGACGAACACGATCTTGCCTTCGATGATGGCGAGGATAACTTTCTAACCCAACGGCTGATAACCGAACCATCGTTAGGTAGTTCGGTTTTTTTGTGTCGGCAAGGAAAACGCTTGATCGCAAGCCATCGATCAAGCGCTATTCTCGATTAAATCGCAGGCTTACCGGTTGTAGGGATAGCCCTGTTGCTGCTGGTAATACGGCTGTTGATATTGTTGTTGAGGATAGGTTTGCTGTGGGTAACCCTGTTGTTGAGGATAACCCTGTTGTTGGGGGTAGCCCTGCTGCTGAGGGTAACCTTGCTGTTGCGGATAACTCTGTTGTTGGGGGTAACCTTGTTGCTGCGGATAGCCTTGCTGTTGAGGATAACCCTGCTGTTGCGGGTAACCGCCTTGCTGCTGCTGGTTGGCGCCGGCATTTTCGTTGGCCTTGATAGCCAGTTCCACGCGGCGGTTGATGGCGCGATTGGCGTCGCTGGTATTTGGTACCTTAGGTGAGCTTTCGCCCATGCCTTGCTGGGAAATACGGATCGCATTGACGCCGCGTTGGGCCAGATAGCGGGCAACACTGGCGGCGCGCGCTTCGGATAAGCGCTGATTGTCGGCGTCCGAGCCGACATCGTCGGTGTGGCCGCTGACCATGATCGTGGAATCTGGATAATTGACCAGTACCTTGGCTACCGAATCCAGCGCGCTTTGTGCTTCAAACGTTAAATCGGCCTTGCCGAAGGCGAAAGTGACATTGCTGGTGCTAGGCATGTTCAGATTCAACTGATTGTCGGCGGTGCGTTGCACCTCGATGCCGGTACCCTGCAGCGATTGCTGCATTTCCTGCTGCTGTTGATCCATATAATATCCGATACCGGCGCCGACCGCCGCGCCGGCCAAGGCGCCCAGGCCGGCATTTTTCAAGTCGTTGCCGCCGAATAGCGTACCGGCACCGGCGCCCACCGCCGCGCCGATACCAGCGCCCTTGCCCCAGTTGGCCATTTCGGATTGACCGGTGTAGGGGTTGGTGGCGCAGCCCGCCAGTAAGGTGGCGCCTACGCCGATCAGTATGATTTTCTTGTTCATGGTTTTGTCCTCTGATAAAAGTTAAACAGTATTAACAACACGCCATAACAACCGTCAGAGTGTTATTTAAGTTAAAAGTTTTGAATGCAAAATTTCGCAAGCCGCAATTAGCTTACCGAGTACCGGCTTAAACTTGGCTTAATTTCGTCAGGTCTTGACGCTTCATAAAGGCGGCTGGCTTTCACCGGTTAGAATGATTTCAATCGCGTTGCCGACCGACAACGTACCGTTAGCGTCGTGCAGCGCGTTTTGGCCAAAATAAACCTTGTTCCGCCATTTTCTCAGACGGGCAAGCGTTACCAAGGGCTCTTTGTCGCTTAGCGCCGTTACCGGATCGATAGCCGGCACGGAGCATCTTGAGCAGGGCTTGGGGAGTCTGAAGCCGATGCCGTTAATCGTGATTTGTCGCCATATGTCCTCCGCGTAACTGTCGCAGTCGGCAACCACCAGGTTGGGACGAAAGCGAATCATGGGAAGATCGAGGTTCATGGCCTGGTTAAGCGCCATTAGGGAAGCTTCCGAAACGACCAGGAACGGAAAACCATCGGAAAAAGCGATTTGATCGAACTCGGTCGCATAATCCGGATCGACCTTACGTATCTGGTCATCGGGATGATAAACAAGACGGCATGAAGATTCCAGAAACCGGCTAAACCAGTCATCTGCCAGCCGATTGGTGGTTTTGGCAGTACAACGATCCTCCCAGATTTCGACCTCGAGATCGTCGCCTTCGTCACTGTGCAGCGGCAGTGTAATCTCGTCCTGCCCAGGCGCGGAAAGTATCAAGCGGTCGTCGGCGATACGGGTTTTGATCAGTGCCATTCTTGGCAGACGGCGCTGACTAAGGAACCGGCCTTGCTCGTCAACCAACATCCATTTCCTGTCATAGCGCAGCCCGTTTTTATCCACCGGCCATCGCTCGACCTGGATGCCGGCAAGTGATTTGACGGGATAAACGTAGATTTGGCTCAGGATGGGCATGTGGGTTTTGATTTAACTGAATGTCAGGTCGGTTTGGGAGTGCAATAGGTGGTCGGCCAGCGCCTCGTGAAAACTATTGAATTTCAAACCGTATACTTGCGCGTTTGAGGCATGAACCACGATGGCTTCGATTTCGAAGCGTTTGCCGTCATCAAACAGCAAATACAGGCAAACCCGGCTTTTTCTACTGATTTTTTTGGGGCTCATCACAGCCGCCCCCCTACTGCTGATGTCGCGTAGGGCGACCGGCAGCAGGCGAGGATAAAGCAGGCTGTGTACTTTAACGACGGCTTTGATGTCCTTGCGCCGATATCGCACCGCGACGCGTTTGTTGGACCACAAACTATCGAGAGGGATGTCTCGATCCAGTTCGTCGAATATTTCCGCCGGGAAATCGTTTTCTGACATGTTGTATGGGCCAATTTTGAATTGAGGTTAAGTATTAACGCTAAGCTGATAAAATTCAATAGCGAATGCCGCGAATAGTAGAGCGCTACAACATTTACATTCTTCGGTAAAATCAAACCTTTGTTTTCTATGATTGTGGACTTATGCGAATAGCCAATATTTCCGGGATTTACTTATTCATTGCTATGCTGTTGGTCTCGGTGGAATTAAGCGCCGCCGCCAAACAGGTCATAAAGATCGCTTATTTCACTCAGGAACAAGTAGCGCCTCCGGCTCTATCCAATCTCGATCCCTTCATTCCGGATAAAGGTTTGATCGGCGCCGAGTTGGCAATTGCCGATAACAATACCACTGGTCAGTTTACCGGGCAGCATTATGAACTCAAGAAGATCGTAGTGCCGGTTGGCGGTGACATCGTTCAGGCATTTAAGCAACAAGTCAGCGATGAGCTTGGTTTGGTAGTGGTCAATCTCGACGCCGAGCAGTTGCTTAAGCTGGCCGATGCTCCCAATGCCAATCAAAAACTACTATTCGATATCGCCACCAGCGATGATGACTTGCGCAATGGCCAATGCCGGCATCATGTGGTGCATGTCTTGCCCAGTCGGGCGATGCGCGCCGATGCGCTGGCTCAGTATATGCTGAAAAAACGTTGGCAGAAATGGTTTCTGGTGATTGGCCCGACCGCAAAAGATCAGCTGTATGCGGCCGCCGTTAAATGGGCCGCCAAGCGCTTTGGCATGAAAATGGTGGACGAGAAAAACTGGACCAACGATTATGACGCTCGGCGCACGGCGCAGTCCGATGTGCCGGTGTTTACCCAGGGCGTGGATTACGATGTGTTGGTGGTGGCTGACGAACAGGGTTTGTTCGGCGAATACCTCGACTACCGAACCTGGATACCGCGTCCGGTAATCGGCACTCAGGGCTTGGTTGCCACCGCCTGGCACAGGACACACGAGCAATGGGGCGCGGTGCAGCTGCAAAATCGTTTTAAGGAACAAGCCGGGCGCTGGATGGAAGAGGTGGACTATGGTGCCTATCTCGCGGTCAGGGCGATAGGCGAAGCCAGCGTCCGCAGCAAATCCAATCAAATACCGGCGATCAAGGATTATTTGTTTTCGGATGCTTTTGCCTTGCAGGGGTACAAAGGCATGCCGTTGTCTTTCAGACCCTGGGATGGCCAGTTGCGTCAGCCGATTTTGCTGGCCGCGCCGCGTTCGCTGGTCAATGTCGCGCCGCTGGAGGGATTTTTGCATCCGAAAAGCGAACTGGATACGCTAGGTTACGACCAGCCTGAAACCGGCTGCAAATAGACTTAAGATTCGGCTTGGTAAAATTCAAGCGGTTGATTTCTACAAGGGAGAGTCAAGTGAACAAAGCTCATTTCAAACTACTGATGGCCCTGGTTTTGAGTATTTTGGCGCCATTGCCCTTGCCTAGTTTTGCGGAAAGCGCGACTCAAATGTCGGCACCCGGTACTCAAGCCGGCGCCGAGCAGGCCGACATCGAAGTTTTTGTTCGGAATGGGTGTCCGCATTGCGCCGAAGCGGAACAATTTTTGGCCGCATTAAAACTTGAAAAGCCCGGCTTGCATATCGTGATTCGCGATATTACCGAAGACGTACTGGCCTTCGATCGTCTTAAAACCCTTGCCGAGACGCGTCAGGAAAACGGGGTGCGGGTGCCGGCGTTCTGGGTAGGCGGGCAGCTCATCATCGGCTATTCCGAGGAAGCATCCACCGGTACGCTGATACGTGAGGCGTTGTCGGCGAAACTCAATTCTAAGCCGACCGGTGGGGATGATGCCGGTAGTTGCGAAGCCGAACAAAGCCTGGAGTGCGGCCCAGATTCCGCCGAGGAGAAAAAAACCGAGGCTGAGCGTTTCGAAGTCACGCTGTTAGGGAAGCATATCACGCTGGAAGACGTCGGCTTGCCGTTGTTTACGCTGGCGATGGGCTTGCTGGACGGCTTCAATCCCTGTTCCATGTGGGTTCTACTGCTGATGGTCTCGATGCTGGCGCCGATGGGAAACCGGCCACGGATGCTGGCGGTAGCCGGCATATTCGTAGCCGTGCAGGGTTTGGCCTATTTCGTGTTCATGGCGGCCTGGCTGAATCTGTTCTTGTTGATAGGCTTGTCGCGAGTCTCCCAGCTGGCGATAGCCGCCATTGCCATTGTGGCGGGAGCGATCAATCTCAAGGATTTCCGGGGGGTTGGTTCAGGAATTTCGCTGTCGATTCCGGCCTCCGCCAAACCGGGTATCTATGCGCGAATGCGGAGCATCCTGCAGGCGGAAAACCTGACCGGCGCGATGATAGGCGCAGTGGTATTGGCGGTATTGGTGCAGGTCGTCGAGTTACTGTGTACTTCGGGCTTTCCGGCACTTTACACCCGGATTCTGACCTTGCGGCAACTGGATAGCCTGAGTTATTACGCTTATCTGCTGCTGTATAACGTCGCTTATATGTTCGACGACGTGGTGATATTGGCGATCGGCGTGATTACCCTCAGCCAGCAGCGCTTGCAGGAAAAGGAAGGCCGCCGTTTGAAACTGATCAGCGGTTTGGTGATGGTGGGCCTGGGCGTCTACCTGCTGTTTTAGCGGACCATCAAAAAACCGTTTCCATGCCGGGAATGCCCAGACGCTGGATGTGAACGGCATTATCGCCTTCCTGATAGGCCAGCAGTTTGCCGTCGTGTTGCCAGAGCCTGAAGGCCAGCGCATAGGATAAGACCCGAATCGGATAGTCGCGCGGCAGTTGTTGGATATAAGGCTGCATGCTGATGAAATCGGTGGCGCCATATTGCTGCATGATGAATTTCAAGCCGCCGTTGCGCGGGCCGATGTTGTAAGCCAATAAGCCCATAAACAGGTCGCCGTGCATTTCGTCCAGATAATTTTTCAGCGTGGCGGCGGCGATAAAGGCGTTGTGGCGCGGATCGTCCAGGGATAATTGGTCGACGGACAACTCCCGGCGAGCCTGTTCCATGATGGATTTCGATACAGCGGTTATCTGAAATAGACCACGGCCGCCGTCGCTGCTGTCGCGTGGCATGAACGACGATTCCGTGGCGGCTACGCCCAACAAAATGTCGGGATCGAGATCGAAGCTTTCGGCCGCATCCTTGATGTCCGAATTAAAGACTGCGGCGCGGTCTATCATTTTCTGCAATTGGCTTTCGCCGTAACGCCGGTAGGCCGCGAATACCTGATGTGCCAGGGTGGTGCGGGCGGCCTGTTGTTTGCCGCCGACCAAGGTACGGAAATGGGTGAATACCGGCGTGTAGCCGTCATGGAACACAAACCACACGCAGCATAGCGCCAGGAAACCCGAGAGCATCGCCGGCGCGGTAGCCGCCTTGTCCAGCAGCCAGTTGCGCAATCTACTCCAGCCTATCAACAACACCGCTGCAGTCATGATCAGGCCGACGACGCCGACGGCAAAGGGCAGCAGGTTGGAAAAAAATCCCGAGCCGGAGAATAGATTGGCCGAATAACCCAGGACAGACATCGTCAGCAACACGGCGCTGGCGATCAGCCCCAGGCATTCTATCGCCAGAAAGGGCAGGTTCTGTTTGAACTTTCCGCGTTTATTCGAACGTTTCTTTCCGGTGGATTTTTGTTTAGGCGACCGCTTGCCGGGCGTTTTGCCGGCGCGGATAGGGGGATTAATTGGCGGTTTGAGTGCCGGTTTTTGCCTGTTCATGGTAAGCAATTATAGGGTTTTTCAGTGCATTGGTGGAAAACGCCCTTTCCGTCGGTTTTTATGATGGCCTTGTTTCGGCGAATTATCCCGGCAAATTTGGCTTAAATCGGATGTCAAAATTGCCAAAAGAGCAGTGTCGATAAGCAAGGGATTCTTTCAAATCAACTGGCATTTCTTTATCTGCGGCCCAGTTAATAATTGCGAATCGCTGTTCAAGGTTTTGGAGCTACCTATCGCTCAACGTTAATCATACAAGAGCGTAACCTGGAAGTTGTCCAACCGTTTCTGTAGGGATTCAGTTCGGCCGGAGGAATATGTTTGATTAGTCGTAGTTCGTGATTGCAATTGTTTTGTTAGGCTCGTACGTGGTTTGGGCAATTCCTGGCAAATTGAGCCTATCAAGTATCATTACATCAAAAGAGTAGCTCTGCGGAGCACGACAAAAGAATTATCAATTGACAAATTTCGGCATTTCTATAGAATTCACCAAATTTACGGTCATATGATTGCCTCGGTGGCGAAATAGGTAGACGCACGAGACTTAAAATCTCGCGACCGAAAGGTCGTACCGGTTCGATTCCGGTCTGAGGCACCATTTATGCATCCAAATAGATGCAGCCCAATCCAAAAACCCGCAAGTTACAAGGCTTAGCGGGTTTTTTTTATTGTTCAACGTAGTCCGGTAAAATACAGTAACAGCTTGCAAAAGTTGCAGTAAGTTTTACAGTAACTGCAAATCACCGAAAAAAGTTACTGCAGTTACAGTAAATCGAGGTGTTCTGCATGGCAAAACATATACTTACCGACGCCACGCTTCGCAACGCCAAACCGGATGACAAAGACAAACGGCTAAACGACGGCGCCTGTACAGGCTTAATTCGATTGAGGTCTGAGCACCAATCAAGCATTTTAAGAGATGCAAAGAAGTACAGAAACCCGCGAGATATAAGGTTTGGCGGATTTTTTTTATGTCCAAAGCAATCCAGCAAAAACCAGTGACATTCAGCCAAAGTAGTGACATTAATTGTGACACCAGCTAAAGTGACATTCACAGTGTCACTTTTTTGATGGTTCACAATGGCTGAAAAACTCAATAAGGATGCGGTTTATAGAGCCGCGAAACCCAAAGAAAAAGACTACACCAGCAACGATGGCGGCGGATTGGCCCTGCTGGTAAAAGCCAACAGCACGAAGTGATGGATTTTTATTTACCGTTTTGAAGGCAAACAAAACCGCTTGGGATTTGGCACCTATCCCGATGCCAGTTTGGAAAATGCCCGCCGTAAAGCCGAAGAAGCCCGCTCCCAAATTGCCAACGGTAACAATCCCGCGGACATTCGGAACCAGTCCGAATAAGCCAAACAATCCGCTAAGCAAAATGAAGGACGAATAAAAGCCGGATTGCCGATTCTGGATAGTTTTGCAGACGTAACCGGTAATTGGCTGGCCGCCATCGTTATTGTGTCGATCAGCAAAACTGCAAAACTTAATGGATTTTTGGCAAATCCTGGCGATGATAGTTTACTGTAGGTAGTTGAATAATTGGAGCTAATGCCAGTCTGGACAAACATTTTTCTGGAAAGCTGCTAGGCTTAAGTCCGGTCAAGAATCAAGATGAGATAGAGATTGGAAGAGGATATCACGACAGGTTTGAGTGTTCTGCAAAGCCATCTGGATGGCATGCTGAGCCGAGTTCAGCACAATAGTACTACGCTAAAACGCCTCCAGCGTTTTGAGATGAGCTTGTTGAGTCTGAGTTCTTTAGCCGAGATGATTGAGTTTATTCTGGGCGAAAGCAGGGCGTTGTTCGATCTGGATATTATCAGTTTGTGCTTGATGGATCCGAAAGCTGAAATTGCGGCTTATCTCGACACTGATAATTATGATCATCGAGCCCGGGAGGATCTCTTTCTGATTGGCGACGATCAAATCCTACAAAGTAGTTTTGGTTTACCGGTCCGGCCGTTTCTGGGTATTTATCAAGCCGCTAGTTGTGATCGGTTTTTTCCGAATCCGACCAGAAAACCCGCGTCCGTGGTTATTGCTCCGCTGATGCGTAGGGGCAAGTGTCTGGGATCACTCAATTTCGGTAGCTATCAGGAGAATCGTTTTACCCACGGCATGGCGACCGATTTCATCGAGCATATTGCTTCTGTGATTAGTATCTGCCTGGAGAACAACCTCAATTTCGAGATCATGCGCCGAACCAGTCTGGTCGATCCATTGACGGGCGTGAACAATCGCCGTTTCCTTGAGCAACGTATCGAAGAGGAGCTGGATCGTAGTCAGCGCACCCGCGATCCATTGTCGTGCTTGTTTCTGGATATTGATTTTTTCAAGCGTATCAACGATGGCTTTGGGCACCCGGTCGGTGATCAGGTGTTAGCGCGGGTTGCTGGGGTCATTAAAAAGCAATTGCGGAGCAATGATGTGTTGTCGCGCTACGGCGGCGAAGAGTTCGTCGCCTTGTTGTCGCAAAGTGATCAGAAGAGCGCGGGTGAAATCGCCGAACGTATTCGTTCAAGCATAGCTGGCTTGCGATTTGAATATGCCGGCCAGCTCATTCCCGTGACCATTTCCATCGGTGCCGCAACCTATCAACCCAACCAAATGATCAAAAGGCCAGTCACGGAGATTGCTGAACGCTTGATTCAAACCGCCGATGCGGCTTTATATGAAGCCAAGCGCAATGGACGCAATAGGATTGAAAACAGCGGCGTGCTGGCGATGACTGAAGAAGCTCAGCTGTAACCGTTAGGATTGTTCTTCTGCCAGCGCCAGGCGTCGACCAGCATTTCGTCCAAATTTCTTTTCGCTTGCCAATCCAATTTTTGCCGTGATAAACCAGGGTCGGCGTAACAAGCGGCGACGTCCCCCGGACGGCGTGGCGTGATTTTGTAAGGCACATCGCAACCGTTGACTTTCTTGAAGGTTTTCACCATGTCCAGCACGCTGTAGCCGGTACCGGTACCCAGATTGAAGGCTTCGCAAACCGAGGCCGTTTCCTCTTGATTCATCAGATATTGCAAGGCTTTGATGTGGCCTTGAGCAAGATCGACGACATGGATGTAATCGCGCACGCCGGTGCCGTCAGGGGTAGGGTAGTCGTCACCAAACACCGACAGCATTTCCAGCTTGCCGATGGCGACTTGCGACAGGTAAGGCATCAGGTTATTGGGAATACCGTTGGGATCTTCGCCGATCAGGCCGCTGCCATGGGCGCCGATAGGGTTGAAATAGCGCAGGATCGCAATTTTCCAGGGTTGATCGCCGTGGTTGAGCGCGTCGGCGGCGCTGGCGTCGCGGAGGATTTCCTCGATGAACAGTTTGGTGCGGCCGTAGGGATTGGTGGCTTGCAGCGGAAAATCCTCCGTGATCGGTACCACATGTGGGTCGCCGTAGACGGTAGCCGATGAGCTGAACACCAGGTTCTTGACGCCGTGTTCGGCCATGGTCTCCAGCAATACCAGGGTGCCGCTGATGTTATTCCTGTAATAATTGAGGGGCTGTTGGCAGGATTCGCCGACGGCCTTGAGTCCCGCGAAGTGAATCACAGCATCGACTTTATTGTCCTGGAAAATACCGGCGAGTGCGGCTTCGTCGCAGATGTCGGCTTGATAAAACTTGACGGAATGCCCCGTGATTTTTTCGATTCGGCGCAGGGATTCGATCTTGCTGTTGCCGAGGTTGTCGACGACGATCACCTCAAAACCGTTGTTTAGCAGCTCAACGCAGGTGTGGCTACCGATGTAGCCGGCGCCGCCCGTCACCAGGATAGTGTTTTTCATTGTTACTTTCCATCAAGTTAGCGTTCAAGGATGTCCAATCCGGGCTCATCGGCAACTGCTGAAGTACGGGATGTACTGAATGCAGCAAACGCAGGAGCGGATTGTCGTCCCTTCGTTGACCCACCGCTGTCCGCAGACCACCCTTTAGTGGTGGCATTCATGCAGGCGTCTGAAGTGATGATCTGCATTGTCGAGTCGGGGTCGCGTCGCAAGCCGGCGAAATCGAACAAGCCGGTGTCCAGCATCTGCGAAGGTGCGATGTTTTGCAAGCTGGCGAAGATGGTTTCCAGGCGGCCGGGAAACTGTTTATCCCAGCCGGACAGCATCTGTTTCATCGCCTTGCGCTGCAGATTTTCCTGCGAGCCGCACAAATTGCAGGGAATGATGGGAAATTTCTTGAAGGCGGCGAAGCGATTGATGTCCTTTTCACGGCAGTAGGCCAAAGGACGAATCACGATGTTTTGCTTGTCGTCGCTGAGCAATTTCGGCGGCATGGCCTTGAGCTTTCCGCCGTGGAACATGTTCAGGAAAAAAGTTTCGATGATGTCTTCGCGGTGATGGCCCAGGGCGATCTTGGTGACATTATGTTCCTTGGCGAAACCGTACAAGGTGCCGCGCCGCAATCTGGAGCACAGGCTGCAAGTGGTTTGGCCTTCCGGGATGATGCGCTTGACGATGCTGTAGGTGTCGTGCTCGATGATGTGATACGGCACGCCCATGGATTGCAAATATTCCGGCAATACATGCTCGGGAAATCCGGGCTGTTTTTGGTCCAAGTTGACGGCGATGATCTCGAAATCGACCGGCGCGGTCTTTTGCAGGTTCATCAGGATGTCCAGCATCGTGTAGGAATCCTTGCCGCCGGACAGGCATACCATGACTTTATCGTCCTGTTCGATCATGTTGTAGTCGGCAATCGCCTCGCCGACGTTGCGCCGCAGACGTTTCTGCAGCTTGTTGAACTGGGTTCTGGATTTCTGTTCTAGGTCGTACATAAAGGGAAGGGAGAGGGCGTCCGGGGCAAATAGAGCCTTGGACGCAAATGACTAGCCGTCGTAGCGTTGGAAAATCAGCGTGGCATTGGTGCCGCCGAAACCGAAGCTGTTGGACATCACGGTGTTCAGTGTCACGTTTTCTTGGTATTCGCGCACGATGGGGATACCCGCTGCTTCGGGATCGAGCTCGGTGATATTGGCCGAGGCGCTGAGGAAGCTTTCCTCCATCATCAGCAGCGAGTAGATCGCCTCGTTGACGCCCGCCGCGCCCAATGCATGGCCAGTCAAGGATTTGGTCGAACTGACCGGGGGTACCTTGTCGTTGCCGAATACCGCGCGCAAGGCTTCCAGTTCGCGAGTATCGCCGACCGGCGTGCTGGTGCCGTGGGCGTTGATGTAGTCGATCTTGCCGTCTATCATGGTCATGGCCTGTTGCATACAACGCACCGCGCCTTCGCCGGAAGGCTGCACCATGTCGTAGCCGTCCGAGGTGGCGCCATAACCGATCAGTTCGGCATAAATTTTGGCGCCACGCGCCTTGGCGTGTTCCAGTTCTTCTATGACCAGTACGCCACCACCTCCGGAAATCACAAAGCCGTCGCGACTGGCGTCATAAGGTCTGGAAGCGGTCGCCGGCGTTTCGTTGTATTTCGATGATAAGGCGCCCATCGCGTCGAACAATACCGACATGGTCCAATGTAATTCTTCGCCGCCGCCCGCGAACACCACGTCCTGTTTATTGAGCTGGATCAGTTCCATCGCATGCCCTATGCAGTGAGCGCTGGTGGCACAGGCCGAGCTAATGGTGTAGTTGACACCCTTGATCTTGAAAGGCGTGGCAAGGCAAGCGGTGTTGGTGCTGGACATGGCGCGCGTCACCATGTAAGGGCCGACTTTTTTCACGCCCTTGGAACGCAAAATGTCGGCGGCATCGACCAGATTCGATGTCGACGGACCACCGGAACCCATCACCAGGCCGGTACGAAAATTGGAAACCTGATCGTCCGCCAGGCCGGAATCGGCGATGGCTTGTTGCATGGCGAGATAGTTGTAAGCGGCGCCGTCGCCCATGAAGCGTTTGATCTTGCGATCGATGGCCTCGTCCAGGTCGATATTGATGGGACCGTGTACGTGGCTCCTGAAACCTAGTTCCCGATAGGCATCGGAATGAACGATACCGGAGCGGCCGGTTTTCAGTGATTCGACCACCTCGTCTCGATTATTGCCTATGCTGGAAATAATCCCCAAACCTGTTACAACCGCGCGTCTCATGATGCTTACCTTAAAAATCCTGAGTAGAAGTGAACAGACCGACTCGCAGATCGGTGGCCTCGTAAATTTGCTTGCCGTCCACTTCCATGGTGGCATCGGCGATACCCATGACCAGTTTACGCAGAATGACGCGTTTCAGGTCGATTTTGTAAGTAACTTTTTTAGCGGTGGGCAATACTTGTCCGGTAAATTTGACTTCGCCGCAACCAAGTGCCCGGCCTTTACCGGGGCCACCCATCCAGCACAGGTAAAAACCGACCAGTTGCCACATCGCATCAAGCCCCAGGCAGCCAGGCATCACCGGGTCGCCTTGAAAATGGCAATCGAAAAACCATAAGTCCGGCTTGATGTCGAGTTCAGCAATAATTTCACCCTTTCCATACTTGCCGCCTTCGTCGGAAATATGGATGATGCGATCCATCATCAGCATGTTAGGGAGCGGTAGCTGAGCGTTTGTTGGGCCATATAATTCGCCACGGCCCGACATTAACAACTCTTCACGCGTGAAACTGTGCTGTTTCTCCATTCAATTTTTACCTGATTAAGTGAGCTAGAACACTCACCATTATCCAATAGTCGGCTTAAAAAATCAGCTCAATTTTAGCCCGGCATGACTTCGCGTACCAAATCTCCCGGTTTCAAGGTGTTTCTTTGTAAGCGTTTTTGGTAAATCAATGCGTACTGCAAAACCGATGATACGTAGCCACGCGTTTCCTTATAAGGGATGGCTTCTATCCAGATGTCGCCGGGCAGAGCCTTATCTTCCGGTAGCCAGCGCTTAATCTTGTTTGCTCCGGCATTATAGGCGGCCGTGGCCAGCAGATAATGGCCGCCAAACTGTTTCAGCAATTTTTTATAATAAAAACTGCCGTATTTGACGTTGATAGTCGGATTAAACAGACTGGTCTCGTGAGTCCAGGTATCCTTTAGGCTGGCGGCGATTTGCTGACCTGTTTTCGGCATCACTTGCATCAAGCCTTTGGCGCCGGCCGGCGAATCAGCCAATTCATCGAACGCGCTTTCTTGCCGAATCAGGCCAAAAATCAGGGCCGGGTCAAGTTGCTGCGAGGTCGCATTGTCTTGAATCTGATTCAGGTATTGCAACGGAAAACGCAAATCGATGTCCCCCCAGTCATTGGCCTTGGCGATGGTGAATATGGCCGTGGACGGCCATTGCCATTGCTGAGCCAGTTTAGCGGCTACCGCGAGACGGTGGTTATCCAGTCCGGAGACCGCATGCCACCATTGCAATTTGGCTTCCGGCTTTCTATCGATGGCGAGTAATTCTGCTACGACCTGAAAATCCGATTGTTGCCTCAAGTCATCAATTTCCTCACCGGAAACCGCAATCGGTTGGTCGGTTAAGACGATGTCTTGCCGTAATCTATCGGCCGCTAAAAAACCGTAAAAGCTGCGTTTTTCGGCTAATTGCCGAAAAACGGCGTCGGCCTGCGCCTGTTGTCCGGAGATGGCCAGTGCTCTGGCCTGCCAGTATTGCCATTTGTCTTGGCGTTTTTCATCTTCACTCAGCGCAGCCAGAGCCGTGCTGACATCGCTCCAATTTTGTTGGGTCAGTGCGGCGCGCACTCGCCATTCCCGTGTGGCATTATCGCTGATGGCAAGTTGTGATAATCTCGCATAGGCTCGGCTATCGTGCCGGAATGCAAGTGCCAAGGCGAGGCGTCTTTCGGTATCGGCGGCAATATCGGTCGGTATCGCGTAGGTTTGTTTTTCCGAGTCCCAGACGTTGAGTGCCGCTTGCGGGTCAGTTTCCAGCCAACGGACAACGGCATGAGTGAATAGCCTGCCGGCCAGTGGGTAGTCGCGTTTCCAGCCGGCGGCATCCTTAACCAGTTCCGGTTTATGATGAAGTCGTAACCAAGTTTCGGCGGTTGCACGTTCCTGCTCAGGCAATAACGGCACGAGTTGAGCGGCAAGGCCACCATTATTTTCGGTCAACGCGAGCCGGAAACGTTGCCATACCAGATCGCTATTGAATTCAGGCGAGGCTTTAAGTAGGGTAAACAAGGCATCGCAAGCGGCGGGTTGCGACTTGCCGCTCAGCCATAATTGCCGGGCGGTATCGAGCGCGGATTGTTGCTGGTGAATTTGATTCTGAGCCAGGGCGTAGTAGCATTGCAATTCAACGTCCTTGCTCTTCCGGTAGTGACTGATCAGTGTCAGCCACTGTTGGTTTTTACCCAGTTGCAATAACCATAGTCGATGCAATAGCGAGGCGTAGCGGGTGTGAGCGTACTCCCTCAAGAATGCCTGTATCGCGTTATCGTCATCCAGATGGTTTTTCAGCCACTGGTATTGCAAATAGGGATACAGCGGATAAGTTTTTAGGGTGTCGGCCAGCGCAAAATAATCGCTGTCGCGGCCTTGGTCTATGTATTGTTCGGCTTGTAAAAAAGCCTTGCGCATCTCGGCTAATGATTGTTCGGAGGCGGCGGTATTGTGGGCGCCGGCACTCGATAAAGTAATAAGCAATAACAGTCTGACGGCCAACGTCATACAAATCTCCGAAACAAAAGCGCAAAGCCGAGATGGTTTTTGCATAAATCATTAGCCATTATAATGGGCTCAGCCTAATCCGATACCTTAACTTAATTCATACATTGAAAAATCAGCGCACGCACAATCATGCCGAATATTCCTGGCATTATATTTTTCGCATCGCCCTACAACACAAAAAACAGTTGGTCACTGGCCATATCATCGCCGTGTTGGCAACGGCAGCCAGCGTGCCGGTACCTTTGTTAATGCCTTTGTTGGTCGACGAGGTTTTGCTCAATCATCCAGGGCTGGTGCTGAAGCACGTCAATCCGTTTTTACCGGGCGAGTGGCAACAACCCATCGTCTATATCGCCGGCGTATTGATCGTCAGCCTAGTGCTAAGGCTATTCGCGCTGGTTTTAAACATTATCCAGACCCGGCAATTTTCCAATATCGCCAAGGACGTGATTTTTCGCATCCGCGAAAGTCTGGTCAAGCATTTGCAACACATTTCGATGTCCGAATACGAAAGCCTGGGCAGCGGCACCGTGACGGCGCACATGGTGACGGATCTTGATACCTTGGACAATTTTATCGGCTCCACCATCAGCAAGCTGCTGGTGGCCTGTCTGACGGTGTTCGGCACGGCGTTGATATTGCTATGGATGCACTGGCAACTAGGGCTATTCATCATCTTTCTGAATCCCGTGGTGATTTATCTCGCCAGGGCGATAGGTTCCAAGATCAAGGATCTCAAGGCCAATGAAAACAAAGCCTACGGCTTGTTTCAGCAAGCCTTGAGCGAAACCCTGGAGGCGATCAACCAGATTCGTGCTAGTAACCGCGAACAGCACTACTGCCAACAATTGATAAGCAGTGCTCAAGCGGTGAAAGAACATTCGACCGCATTTGCCTGGAAAAGCGATGCCACGGTACGCCTGAGTTTTTTGACCTTTTTGTTCGGTTTCGACATCTTTCGCGCCACCGCGATGTTGATGGTTTTATATTCCAACCTGACCATAGGCGAGATGCTGGCGGTATTCGGTTATCTGTGGTTCATGATGGCGCCGGTGCAGGAAATCTTGAGCATTCAACAGGCGTTTTATGCCGCCAAGGGCGCATTGGCAAGGGTCAATCAACTGACTCGATTACAGCGCGAACCCTACTATCCTCATCTCGAAAATCCGTTTTCAAACAAAAAAACCGTCGCGGTCAGTGTCAAGGATTTGCATTTCAGCTACAAGGACGAGCCGGTGCTGAACGGTATCAACCTGAATATTCCGGCGGGCGAGAAAATTGCGCTGGTTGGCGCCAGCGGTGGCGGTAAATCAACCTTGGCGCAAACTTTGATCGGCTTGTATCCACCGAATCAAGGCATGATTTATTTCGACGGCGTGCCGCTGGATCGCATCGGTCTGGACGTGGTGCGCGAACACGTCGCCACGGTATTGCAACATCCGGCATTGCTGAACGACACCATACGCGCCAATCTGACGCTAGGCCGAGAAATCAGCGATAGCGAACTATGGTATGCGTTGGAATTGGCTCAATTGAAATCAACGGTCGCGGAACTGGATAAGGGCTTGGATACCGTGGTGGGCCGGCAGGGGATGCGGCTATCCGGTGGTCAGCGGCAACGCTTGGCGATTGCCAGGATGATCATCAGCAAACCTTCGGTGGTGATACTCGATGAAGCCACCTCGGCGCTCGATAGCGAAACAGAATACAAGCTGCATCAGGCCTTGAATGAATTTCTGAACGGCAGAACCACGCTGATCATCGCCCATCGCCTCAGCGCCGTGAAACAAGCCGACCATGTCTATGTTTTCGAGCAAGGCCAGATTTGCGAACAGGGTAGCCATGAGATGCTGATTCAGCAAAAAGGCCTGTACGCCAAACTATACGGGGACTATCAATAGTGGCCGAGATATACGATTTGCACTGCCACTCCACGGCCTCGGACGGCGCGCTGTCACCGAGCGAACTGGTGCAGCGTGCCCATGAACAAGGTGTTACCGTACTAGCGCTGACTGACCACGATACCGTCTCGGGCTTGGAAGAAGCCCGGCATGCGGCGTCTATCGTAGGGTTGCGGCTGATCGACGGCATAGAACTATCGGCAAGCTATCAAAATCAATGTCTGCACATCGTCGGCCTGAATATCGATCCCCGGCATCCGGCCTTGGTGAACGGTATTGCCAGGCAGCAGACGATACGCGCGGAGCGCGCCAAGAAAATCGCCGATAAGTTGGAAAAGAAGCGGATACCCGGCGCCTATCAGGCCGTCTCCCTCGCGGCGGGTAATGGCGAAATTACCCGTTCCCACTTTGCCGATTTTCTGTTGGCGAACCGTTATGTCACCACCCAACAGGAAGCGTTCGACCGTTATCTCAGCAAGGGCAAACCGGGCTATGTACCTACGATATGGGCCGGTCTGGAGGAAACCATAGCGTGGATCAAAGAGGCGGGCGGCATCGCGGTCATGGCGCATCCAATGCGCTACAAACTCACCGCCAAATTCATGAACCGTGCATTGGCCGCCTTCAAGCAGGCAGGTGGGCAGGGTATAGAAGTGGTGACCGGTAGGGCTAGTGACGATGAAATCCGTTTCAGCCGCCAATACTCCGTTAAGCACCAGCTTTATGCCTCGGTTGGTTCCGATTTTCACAATCCGGAGAATCAATGGCTGGAACTGGGCAGGCTGGCCGAGTTACCCAACGACCTGTCGCCGGTTTGGGAATTGTTTTGAAACTATCCGATGATCCTAAAAAGAGCAGTTGAGCCTCGAAAAATCCCGTTCGTCCTGAGCTTGTCGAAGGGTGATCGGGATTTTTGAAGCACCCTCCGCGTGAGTGTGTTGCAGGCCGCGCTTGCTTCGACTGACTCAGCACGAATGGCCTACAACACACGCCAACTGCTCTTTTCAGGATGATTCAAACTCTAAATTTTAAATTGGCGGCGTTCGCTAATGCTTAGCTTCGAGCAATGTCTCCAGCGCGGCTTCATAGTCGAATACGTCCATTTGGCGGGTGAATCCGAGATAGCGATCGCCCAGCTTGGCGCGTAGCAGATGAGCCGATTCCTTGGCCAGATTGCTGGCGCGGGCGTTGTTTTCGGCAAGCAGGTTTTCCAATTCAGCGAGGATTTGTTGTTGGCGTTCAGGAGTAACATCGCTGGCAGCCTCATCGCTAGACGGAACTTCGTCGGGCAGGGCCAAAATGGCTTGCGACAGTTGCCTCAGATCTTTATCGCATAACCTGGCTAATTCCGTGCGCTCGGCCAGAGAGGTGTCTTGGCGCAGGGCGTTATCCAGCCGCGTCGCCAATTCGGAGACAGTGCGAGCACCCAGGGTGGCGGCTACGCCTTTTAAATTGTGTGTCAGCCGATGGGCCTCGAGTGCATTGTCCTCCGCCAGTAATTCCCGCACCCGTTCCATGTCCTCGCGATGAGTTTCGGCGAATACGCGCAGAAGCTGCCGATATTTCGAGACATTCCCTCTGACCAAGGTAAGTCCCGCCGAGGTATCCACCCCCGGTAGCGCGATTATTGTCATGTCCGGCGTTGGCGTTGGCGTCGGAAAGGGTGGGGCTGACAAAGGTTCAGCCAAATCCGCCGGTAAATGTCGATGGTCGGCAGTGGATAGCCAGCGCAGCACGGTGGCGTAAAGTTCCTCCGGGTTGACGGGTTTGGCGACAAAATCGTTCATGCCGGCGGCTAGGCATGCATAGCGGTCGGCGTCAAAGGCATTGGCGGTCATGGCTAGAATCGGCAACAGCGCAAAGTCGGGGCGTGCTCGAAGTGCCCGCGTAGCGGCCAAGCCGTCCATCTCCGGCATCTGGACATCCATCAATACCAGGTCGTAGGTGTTGGAACACACTTTCCGCAGCGCGATGCGGCCGTTTTCCGCGGTATCCACCGCTAGGCCCACGCCGTGCAGTAGTTCCAGCGCCACTTCCCGGTTGATGGGGTTATCTTCGGCCAGCAATAAACGCGCACCGGCATAATTGCGGCGCAACACCAACTCGGCGGCCACGGGTTTTTCCGCGGGCGACTCGGTGGGCGTTATGCCTCGGCCCCGTTGTAACCTGGCCGTAAACCAGAAAGTACTGCCTTGGCCCATGGTGCTATCCACGCCGGCTTCGCCTCCCATCATGTTTGCCAGATTGCGGGTGATCGCCAGGCCCAAGCCGGTACCGCCGTACTGGCGAGTGATCGACGCATCGGCTTGTACAAAGGCATCGAACAACATAGGCACTTTTTCGGCAGCGATACCGATGCCGGTATCCTGAACTTCGAAACGGATCAACAAACCGGCGTCGGTTTCCGTCAGTAACTTGGCGCGCAAGCGGATGGTGCCCGCCTTGGTAAACTTCACCGCATTGCTGGCATAATTGAGCATGGCCTGCCGCAGCCGCGTTGGATCGCCGCGTAGCCAGGGCGGAACGTTGCCACTGTCTACTTCGATGCTCAGGCCCTTGGCTTGGGCTTTCTCGGCGATTAGGGAGCGTATGTGGTCAAGCACCGCTGACAACGCAAAATCGGTTTGTTCCAATTCCAGACGCCCGGCATCGATTTTCGACAGGTCCAGTATGTCGTTGATGATCGCCAGCAAGTGCTCGGCCGCTATGTCGATTTTATCCAGGCGCTCCCGCTGTTCGGTCGTCAGGCTACTTTGCCGCAATAGATAAGTCAGGCCGATGATCGCATTCATCGGTGTACGTATCTCGTGACTCATATTGGCCAGGAAGGAACTTTTGGCTTGATTGGCGGCATCCGCCGCGGCTCTCGCGGATTCAAGTTCAGCGGTTCGACTGGCTACCAGTTCTTCCAGGTGATGGCGATGCCTGTCCAGTTCTTCGCCGATGCGTTTCCTATCGGTAATATCTTCCTTTACGGCCGCATAGTGACTGATGGTGCCATCCACTTGCCGGATCGGGGTGACAATGGCAAATTCCACGTATTCGCTGCCATCCTTGCGCTTGTTGACGAATTCACCCTTCCAGGTTTCGCCGCGAACCATGGCGTCCCAAAATGCCTGATGAGTTTCCGGCGGCGTCTTGCCGGAATTGAGGATGCGCGGATTTTGCCCCATGACTTCCTCGCGGCTGTATCCGCTGTTGCGCAGAAAAACCTCGTTCACATATTCGATCTTGGCATCGCGGTTGGTAATGACAATGCTTTCCGGGCTTTGCTCGACGACCTGAGCCAGTTTGCGTAATTGATCTTCGGTTTGCTTACGTTCAGTGATGTCGCGAATAAGGCCGGCCGCATGCCACTGGCCGCCGAGTTGAGTCGCCGAAAGCGATAACTCGACTTGAAACTCCCTGCCGTTTCGATGCCGGGCGGGAAGTTCCAGGGTGCGGGCTATCACGGGACCTTCGCCGGTTTTAGCGAAATGCGCCAGACCAACCTCGGCCTCTTGGCGAAAGCGGGGCGGCGCAATCAGGTCATGGATGGGTTGGCCCAGCGCTTCGTCCTTGCCGTAACCGAACATTGCGGCGGCGGCGGGGTTCCATAGCACGACCTTGCCGTCCGCGCCGTTAATGAGAATGAAGGCATCACGAATATTTTCCGTGGCTATCCGGAAGCGTTCCTCGCTATCGCGAAGTTCTTGCTCGGTTTGCTTGCGGATGGTGATGTCCCGGTTCACACCGCGCCGTCCCAGAAACTCACCGTTTTGATCCTGGATGGGTTTGCAGTGGTGGCCTATCCAGCGCATGCCGCCATCGGTGTGCAGGATGCGAAATTCCAGTTCATCCTCATCGGCCATGACGTTATTGAGGTGTTGACGATACATCGCACGGTCGTCGGGATGAATGATATCGACCATTAAGCCAGGATCGGCTTGAAACTCCTCGGCGGTGCGGCCGAAAATTTGCAGGCAGGCGGGCGACAGGTACTTAAAACTGCCGTCCGGATGCTTCAAGTAGATGCATTCGGAGGCGCTATCGGCCAACAGGCGGTATTTGGCTTCGGATTCCTGTAGCTGGGTATTAGCGGCCTCGGCGGCGGCTCTGGCCGCCAGGGCATCTTCCATCAGATTGAGGGCCGCGAGCCGTGCCTGCCGCTGTTCTTCCAGGGCGTCCGTCTGAGTCTCGCGTAGCGCCGCATCGGCGGCCACGCGGCTGCGCCGTTCATCAGCCTCTTCCATGCAGCGCCGGATGGCCGGCAGTAAACGGTTAAGATTGTCCTTGAGCACAAAATCACCGACGCCCAAATGCAAGAGTTCCACGACCGTTTCCTCGCCGATGTTGCCGGAAACCAGAATGACGGGTGGCGCGGGATGATGGGCCCGTATCTGTTGCAAGGTGTGGCGGAAATCCATGCCGGGCACGTTGTAATCCGACAGCACGGCATCCCATTCGTCTTGCAGCGCATCGGCTAAATCGGCGTCGCAGTCTATGCGCCGGCATTCGGCTTCCAGGTCTTGCTGGCGCAGGTGTTGCTCCAATAATAAAAAGTCGGTGGAGACGTCTTCGATGACCAGGAGTTTTAGTGGCGCGTTCATGCAGGGTTTATTGTGACTAGCTTCATGGCCGGGAACAGAATACCATTCATCGGGTATCTTCCAGTTTCGCTTGATCCGGGGAAGGCTCCAGAAAGCTTAACGGATAGGGCGGTTCCCGCCCGAGTCTTACGGATAGCGTGTTGATCTGCTGTTTCAAGGTAATCATGTCCAACTCTCGCCCCACAGTTGCGCGATTGAAGCGTTCCAGTTCCGCGTTACGCTGGGAAAGCTCTTCGGCCTGGCGGCGCAGGGTTTCCTCGCTGGCTTTGCGAGCGCTGATGTCGAGAACCATGCCGATGACCGCCGGGCGTCCTTGGTAATCGATGACGCGTCCATGCGCTTCCACGTAAATGGATTGGCCATCGCGGCGTAAAGCCGCAAAGGTGTAGTGCATGACTTCATTCACTTCACCCGCGATCAGGCGTTTTATATTATTAGCGGCTTCCTCGCGGTCCTTCGGGTGGATCAGATCGGTCACCAACACACGGTCTATCAGCGCCTTCGGGGTGCGGTATCCGAAGATTGCGGCGAAAGCGGGGTTGATATAGCGGAAGCGATTGTCTTGAATGATGTAGATGCCAGCTAGGGATTGCTCAACCAGCGCACGAAAACGGCTTTCGCTTTCGATTCTGGCCAGCTCGGCTTGCTTGCGTTCGGTGATGTCGCGGCATATACCGAACAGGCCGATGACCCGGCCATTAGCATCGCGCAGCGGCCCCTTGGTGGTCAGGCAAACCCGTTCGCCGCCGGGTACGCGGAGGATTTCTTCCTGGGTATGAATACGGTTTTCGGCAATCACGCTATGACCGATCTCCATTAGTTCCTTGGCTAAGTCAGTCGGAAAAACGGCATATTCGTCCTTGCCCAACACCTCATCGGCTGACTTGCCAACGAGATTGGCGGCGGCTCGGTTGAACAAGATGAAACGGCCCTCAATATCCTTGGCGAAGATCGCATCGTTTGAACAGTCGGCAATGGCTTCTAGCAAACTCAGCGCTCGTAGCCGTTCGGCCTGGGATCGCTGCAGCGTTTGAATCGAAGCCAGTTGTTGCCGTTGCCTTAACAGGAAAAAAGCGGCGGCAGTCATCAATAGTGCCAACATGCCGGTAAAGCTGATCCAGTCCGCCTCTCCGAAAGCTTTGGTGTATAACTCGGAACGGTCCAGTTTGGTCATCAGAAACCAGTCGCTACCGGTGACGGGATATATCGCGGCCAAGATCTGAACGCCGCGATAATCCGTTCCTTCCGCAAGGGATTCACCCGGCGTTATTTCGCCGCGCAGCACGCGGGCGGCAAGCTGATTCTCTGTTGCTATTGGCAGTCTCGGCGGGGATGGGGCAGCTTTCCGATGCCGCAATTCGGTGAGATAGAGTAGCTGGTCGCCATCGCGACGGAATAACAGGGCCTCGCCGCTGACGCTAGATACGGGCCAGGTTCGTAGGGTAGGGAAAAACCAGTTTTCAGGATTGACATGCAGAACCACCAAGGGCGCGGAGCCCGGGACAGTCGCCAAAGGTGCTATGAAATCGAGCCGCTCGCGGCCGGCTAGGTCGCGGTAAGGTCCAATATGTCGCACTTGGCGTTCCGTTGCGCAACGCCGTGCCTCGGCTTGCAGTGTTGGCGCGATGGCCTGGGGCGACTTATCGCTTCCCCACAGCTTTTCGGCATCGGGTGTGAGCAGCGTCACGGCGTCGAATCCTTGGCTGCTCCGAAATTGTTCCAGCTCTATTTGCAAACGCAGGCCGCTGAGCTTATCGCCGGATTCCCGCCAGTGGCGGTATAGTTCAGAGAAATAAGCGCTGTTCCGGACGAAGTCCGCATTACCTTGCCGTTCTCGAAGCCAATCGGCGATATGTCCGGTCTTCAGGTTGGCGATTGCCTTCAGCCTGCTGACTTCCTGCGATTTGACATTCTTGTAAGTGTGAATAATGCCGGCCAGGGTCAGCGCGATGACGCCCGTTCCCAGCAGCACGAAAAGCTGCTTCAGTCGGCGGGAATTGTCGATGTCGGCTTGGGGTGGTGGATTGCCGCCGACCCAACGCCGCATCAAGGCGTAGAGCAGCCATGACGTGACGGCGACGAACAGCCAGCCTTTAATGATGCTGGCCAGGATGATCTGTTCCGGATTGTTAAAAATGAGCTGAACCCATCTATCCGACATCAGTATCCAGCAGGCGGCGAATATTGCATACACCAGAACCACGGCCAGAATATTATAGCGGCCGAAGGGGTTTGATTGAGGTTGCCTGATGTCGTGATCGGTAGGCATATGACTGGATTTTTGGGTAGTCAGGAAACCGGGGAGGATTCGCCGAAGATTGCCCTTAACGCGATAAACAGGGAGCTGCCGCTATTGGTGCCCTCGCTATAAACAAGCATTCGGTACCGCCAGTAAACGATCGGATATCGGGCAATGATGCGCAATGGCACGGAAACGGCTAAGGGCATGGCGTTTCTTCGGGAATTGGGTCGCGGTAACGATCGGCAATATCGCAAAACACACTAAAATTGGCCAGAAAGGCATCGACCATGTCGGGATCAAAATGTTGGTTTCGCCCGGCGGCGATGATGTTCTGGACTTCCGCAATAGGGATGGCATCTTTATAGACCCGCCTGGAAATCAATGCGTCGAATACGTCGGCAAGCGCCATGATGCGAGCCGAAATCGGAATTTCCTCGCCGGAAAGACCATCCGGATAACCCGTTCCATCCCATTTTTCGTGGTGCCAGTGGACAATTTCCTTGGCCAGAGTCAGAAATTCCACCGGTCTTTCCACATCTTTTTCAGCCTCCTCGATGGCTACGGCGCCGATGTGAGAGTGAGTTTTCATGATTTCCCATTCGTCCGCCGTCAGCGGGCCGGGCTTGAGCAGAATATCGTCGGGAATACCAACCTTGCCGATGTCGTGCAATGGCGCCGAGCGCGCCAGTAACTCGATATAGTGGTCCGTCAGCGTTGCCGCGAAGCGAGGGTGGTTTTGCAGCGTCAAGGCCAATTGCTGAACATAACCCTGGGTACGTAAGATGTGGTTGCCGGTTTCAGGATCCCGTGTTTCCGCCAGATGCGCCAGCGCCCGAATACCCACTTCCTGGATCAGGGTGTTTTCAGCCATGCGTTTGGCGATTTCGGTTTCCAGCCAAGCGTTTTGGTTGGCCAGTTGGTCGCGCGCCTGTTTTAGTTCCAGTTGCGTGCGGATCCGAGCCAGTATGGTGGGAGGCACCAGAGGCTTGGTAATGTAGTCCACCGCGCCGACATCCAGGCCGCGCAATTCGGCTTCCGTGCTGTCCATGGCCGTGACGAATATCACCGGGATGCGGCTGGTGACGGGGTTGATGTGCAATTGTTCGAAGACCTGGTAACCGTCCATATCGGGCATCATCACATCCAGCAGAATCAAGTCGGGGACTGGTGAGGAGCCGGCGATGCGCAACGCTTTCTGGCCGGAGGTGGCTACGCGCACCAGATAGAGTGGGTGCAGCA
>Ga0316622_100000129_pt1 | contig 36550 bp, 31 predicted proteins | sample OWC_Aug_OW2_C1_D_FD_207646 | JGI IMG/M metagenome (GOLD analysis project Ga0316622, IMG submission 207646) | Wetland soil microbial communities from Old Woman Creek delta, Ohio, United States - OWC_Aug_OW2_C1_D5_C | ecosystem: Environmental > Terrestrial > Soil > Wetlands | place: USA: Ohio... | reverse complement strand
CGACCAGAAGCTAGCGCATTGGTTTGAAGTTTCTCAATGGGTGAGTCTTGCGTGATGAGCCGTGTACGGACCCGTACGCACGGTTCTGTGGGCAGACGGAGGCTTCGGCCTCCTCTGACCCGATCCACGGCGTTGACTCCAACGTGGCGGATTGCTACGCGAATCCGCCCTACAAAAATGTAAATCAAGCCCCCGCCAAAACCGCCAAAGCCCCCGTATAATCCGGCTCGTCTGCAATCTCTGGCACCAGTTGTGAGTAAATCACCTTGTTGTTTTCATCGATCACCAGCAGCGCGCGGGCGGTCAGGCCGGCCAGGATGCTGTCCAGCAATTGAACGCCGTAGTCATGGCCGAAGGTGGAACGGAAGGTGGATAGCGCCACCACGTGCTTGATGCCTTCGATTTCGCAGAAGCGGGCCTGGGCAAACGGCAGGTCGGCGGAGATTACCAGCACCACGGCGTCGTGGAGATGCGCCGCCTTCTCGTTGAACTTGCGGGTCGATGTCGCGCAGGTCGGGGTGTCCAGGCTGGGAACGATGTTCAGTACCTTGCGCTTTCCGGCGAATTCGACCAGGCCTACGTCCTGCATTTTACGGTTGGCGAGCTTGAAATCCGGCGCGGTGGCGCCGACAACCGGCAGGTCGCCTACGGTGTTAATCGGTTTGCCTTGAAAGGTAATGGTTGCCATGTCTGTCTCCCTGGTTGATTTTGATTATGACCTCACTCTAGCCCTCTCCCCTAGGGAGAGGGAACAAGCACCGTTTTAAGACAGCCTACTGAGAAGGCTGCCTTAAAAGCCCCTCTCCTTGCGGGCGAGGGGTTGGGGTGAGGGGCTAATGAGCTGAAATTTGAAGTGCAAGCCTATAAACGAAGGTTCAGGGTCAAAACAGCCGGTGGGTTACTGAGCGCGGAAAAGCCTTAATTTATAAACACATTCAGACAATGCACCCCTAGCCCACCCTACATTTATTTTTTCCGCTTGCTGAAATCGATCAGCCGTTTACGCTTCTTGACCTGTCGATCGCTCAGCTTGTTTTTTTGACCGTGAAACGGATTTTCCGGTGACTTGAATACCAGTCGCACCGGCGTCCCTTTCAGTTTTAGCTGGTCGCGGTAATAATTCATCAGATAACGCTTGTAAGCGCCGGGCAGCACATCGGTCTGCACGCCGTGTATCACCACCACCGGCGGATTGCGTCCACCCTGGTGAGCGTATTTCAGCTTGATGCGGTGGCCGCCAACCAGCGGCGGCTGATGCGCGGCAACCGCATCGCTCAGAATCCGGGTCAACAGCGGCGTCGACATGTCTATCATCGCCGAATCGTACAGGGTATGCACCACATCGAAAAGCTTGCCGACGCCGCTGCCGTGCAGCGCGGAAATCGGATGTTTTTCGGCGAATTCCAGGAACGACAGCTTGATCTCGATCTGCTTCTTGACGAACTCGCGGTGTTCTGGAGTGAGGCCGTCCCATTTGTTCAGGCCGATGATCAGCGCCCTGCCCGCTTCCAGCACCAGACCGAGGATGTGGGCATCCTGATCGGTGACACCTTCCTTGGCGTCGATCAGATAAATCACCACGTGGGCTTTTTCGATGGCTTGCAGCGACTTGATGATGCTGAATTTTTCGACCACCAGCGACACCTTGGCGCGGCGGCGCATGCCGGCGGTGTCGATCAGCGTGAATTTCTGGCCGTTGCGTTCGAAGGGCACATAGATCGTGTCGCGGGTGGTGCCTGCTTCGTCGAACACCACAACCCTTTCCTCGCCTAGCAGGCGATTGACCAGCGTCGATTTGCCGACATTCGGCCGGCCGACGATGGCTATCGCGATGCCGGGATCCTGTTCCTCGAATTCGTCTTCCCGAGGCGGAATCAGCTCGTCGATACGGCCCAACAACTCGTGAACATTGCGGCCGTGCGTAGCGGCGATGGGCACGGGTTCGCCGAGCGCCAGACTGTAAAAGTCGTTGGTCACGGTATTGCTGTCGATGCCGTCGACTTTATTGACGACCAGCACCACCGGTTTGCCGAGCTTACGCAAGGAATCGGCGATCGCATCGTCGGTGGCATTGACGCCGTCGCGGGCGTCGACCATGAAGAACACCACGTCGGCTTCCTGCAGCGCGATCTCGACTTGTTTCTTGGAAAAAGCGTCTATGCCTTCCTGATCGTCGGTGATGCCGCCGGTATCGACCACCAGACAGTCGCGCTCTCCGCGTTTGACGCGACCGTATTGACGGTCGCGGGTCAGGCCCGGATAGTCGGCGACCAGCGCCTCGCGGCTTCGGGTCAAATAATTGAAAAGCGTGGATTTGCCGACGTTGGGACGGCCGACCAGGGCAATGACAGGTAGCATAATTTATCTCGCTTTCAAGGCAGCGAGCGTGCCGTCTTTTGCGTAAACGTAAACGGTGCCGTCGACGACAACGGGTTTGGTTTCTATCGGCGCCTTGGCGACTCGCACACGGCCGAGCTGCCTGCCATCAACGTTGGACAGCCAGTGCACATAACCTTCGAAATCGCCGACTACCACATAGCTTTCGTAAGCGATAGCCGCGCTGAGCTGCCGGTTATGCAGGTCTTTTTGCTTCCAAAGCGAGGCGCCGTTGCGTTGATCCAGTTGCCAGACTTCGCCATGGATGTCGCTGACATACAGATAGCGAAAGTCCGCGCTGATCCCGGTGTAGGACGAAACGTTCTCGTTACGCCAGATCACGTCGCCGTCGACTTCCGACACCGACGAAGTACCGCCCTGATAGCTGGAAACATACACCGCGCCTCGCGCTTCGACCGGATCGACGTCGAGATCGACCAAGCGCTCCACTTCGGAACGGCCGCTAGGAATGGCAACCGTAGCCTCCCACAACACCTTGCCGTCCGCCGATTGCAAGGCCATCAATTTACCGCTGGCGGCGCCAGCAATCACGTTGCGGTCAACAATGATGGGAGTGCCCGCGCCTCGAATGCTCAGGGCTGGCACGCTGTGTTCGGCCGTCCATTGCAAGGCGCCGCTGTCTTCCCTGAGGGCGATGATTTTGCCGTCCGTGGTTCGGACGATCACCTGACCGTTGGCAACCACCGGCACCGCGGATACTTCGCTGGGCACCGTGGCGACCCATTTCTGCTCGCCGCTACCGTTATCGAAGGCCACGACTTCACCATGGCTGGTACCTACGATCACGGTCTGCAAACCCAGGCCCGGACCGGCACCGAATTCGTAATCGGTTTTGGTTTCCCAGGCCAGATCGCCGTTGGCCGCGGAACGTGCCTGAAGCCTGCCCTTGTGATCGGCCGCATAGACTCTGCCATCACGGACCGCCGGAACCAGTTTCAGATGTTTGTCGTCGGCGCCATCGCCCACCGACTCCTTCCAGAGAATGTCAGTCTGGATTTCCGACTGATATTCCTGTAGCGTCGCCGGCGGATCGGCGTTATCGTCGTCGCCGGCGATGTATTCGGTCAGGCTGGAGACCAAATCGCGGCCGACATCCAGTCCGGCGCACCCTGTCAGTAAGACAAGGCTGGCCGGCAAGACCGAAACCAGAACTAAGCGGTTGATCCGGTTCATTAACATGATGAGATGATAAAAGTGATACCCATATTACTTGGCAACGGCTTCGCTCGGCTGCGGGGATTCAGCAGGCGGAGCCAGGTCTGGAGCATTTGCAGACATTCCGGAGGTGGCGATGTCATCCAGCTTGAACTGCACCAGCGGCGTGGCCTGGCCGGTTCTGATCGCGCTCTGATAAGCGTTGCGCGCCTCGTCTAGCCTGTCCATCGCCACATACAGATCGCCCTGCAATTCGTCGTAGCTGGCGGAAAAACCTTCGGTCGTGGCGGGATCGACTTCGGCAATCAGCTGCAAACCTTGTTCAAATTGCTTGCTGGCCAGCATCAGCTGAATCAGGCGCAAACGGGCGACATGCCGCAACTCGACACTATCGGCATTTTTAATTTCTTTTTCCAGTATGGCCTTGGCCGCTTCCAAATCGCCTTTCTGGGCCTTGGCCTTGGCCAGTTGCAGGGCCGAGTAATGGGCGTAAGCGGACGAGTTAAAATCAGCCGACATTTTTTCGGCGATTTTTTCCACCGAATCACCGTTGTTCTTGGCGGCGCCATCCAGCAACTCCTGATACATCTGCGAAGCCTGGGTGCGCTGTTCCACCTGATGATGCTGCCAAAAATTGACGCCGGCAATCACCACCACGGCGCCGATCACACCGGCTATCAACGAGCTTTGATTGGTTTCCCACCATTTTTTCAACTGTTCGAGCTGTTCTTCTTCTGTATCGTGAATGGCCATGTCGATTTTCTTTTTTGCTTGGACTTTAAGTTAAAGGGATTTATTGGAATACCAGTTTTGCAGGGTTTGCAATAACTCGTCATGCGTGAGCGTGACTTGCTCCTGCTCTATTCGTAAGGACTTCAGCGCCGCCTGCCCGCGCTCGGCTTCGTCGCCGCCGATAATAATCGCATAAGCCGCTCCGGATTTATCGGCTTTCTTGAACTGGCTCTTGAAGCTGCCGCCGCCGCAGTTGACTTGCAGTTTCAGACCGTCAATCTCGTCGCGGATACGCTCGGCCAGCGCCAGGCCGGCTTTTTCCGCCGCTTCGCCTACCCGTATCATGTAGACGTCGACGCCGGGCTCGATGGCAACATCGTCAAGTAATTCAACCAGTGCCAGGATGCGCTCCATGCCCATCGCGAAACCTATGGCATGATTGGCCTTGCCACCCAGTTGCTCGATCAGGCCGTCGTAACGACCGCCGGCACAGATGGTGCCTTGGGCGCCCAGTTCGTCGGTTACCCATTCGAACACGGTCTTGCCGTAATAATCCAATCCACGCACCAAGCGAGTGTTGAGCTGGTAGGCTATGCCCAAATCATCCAGCGCTGATCTTAAGCTGTTGAAATGTTCGAGACTGACTTCTCCCAGATGCTCCAGCAAGATTGGTGCTTCCTGCAACATGGCCTGCATGTCGGGATTCTTGCTGTCCAGAATCCGCAAGGGATTGGTTTCCAGACGGCGCAAGCTGTCGTCGTCAAGCACGTCGATATGCTGTTTGAAATAAGTGACCAGCGTGCCGCGATAAGCGGCGCGTTCCTCGGTGGTACCCAAGGAATTAAGCTGTAGTTCCACCTTGTCGCGGATGCCCAGCTTTTTCCAGAGACGGTCGGTCAACAATATCATTTCCGCATCGACATCGGGGCCGGGCATGCCATAGGTTTCGACGCCCAGCTGGTAAAACTGCCGGTAACGGCCTTTCTGAGGACGTTCGTGACGAAACATCGGCCCGTAATACCACAGGCGGTGGCTTTGATTATGCAGCAAGCCATGCTCGAGGCAGGCGCGCAGGCAACCCGCCGTACCTTCGGGACGCAAGGTCAGTGAATCGCCGTTTCTATCGTCGAAGGTATACATTTCCTTTTCGACGATGTCGGTCACTTCGCCGATCGAGCGCTTGAACAAGTCGGTTTTTTCGACGATGGGCAGCCTTATTTCCTGATAGCCGTAGGCACCCAACACTTGTCTGGCCTTGTTTTCCAGCCACTGCCAGTAAGGTGATTGCTCGGGCAGGATGTCGTGCATCCCGCGAATGGCCTGGATGGCCTGTTGTTGTTTTGCCATAGTTGTTTCTATCGATGCCGGATTATTTACCGATCACGTTTTTGATTTGTTGCGCTTCCTTGGACGCCGGGAAGGTGGTGACTAACTGTTGGCCATATTCGTCCGCCATCTTGCCGTTACCCAGCGAGCGTTCGGTTTGAAAGGCCAGCCAAAGTGTTTCCGGCGTGTGTTTGCCAACCGCCAGATAACGCTCCAGAAAAGCTCGAGCCGACATGTATTGCCGGTTCTCATAGCTGATTTTTTGCATTTCCAGCAAGGCCGGAGGATAGTCGGGCTCGATCTGCAAGGCTTGTCGAAAATAGTCTTCGCCATGCGACAAATCGTTTTGTTTGACCAAGCAAACTCCCATGCCGGTCAGCGCATACCATTGACGGTTGTTCATCGGCGCATCCAGCGACTGCTGCAACACTGCCATGCCTTTCTTATAATCGCCTCTGTCGCACAGGAAACGGCCGTAATTGCTCTTAATGTTGTAATTATCCGGGGCCTTGCTGACAGCCGCCTCATAGCGATCGGCCGCTTTGTCATATTCCTTGATCTGTTCGTAAAAGATGCCCATGGCATTATGAATATCGGCATTACTGGAATCGAGATCCAATGCCGTTTCCAGTTTTTCCTTGGCGACATCCCACATACCCATTTCCAGATAGCGAGTTCCCATCTGCATGTTCAATACCGCTCTTTCGGCATTGCTCAGTTTATTATCACCGCCAACATCGGGAATGAGCGCGCAGCCGTTGCTAATCACCGCCGCAACCAGAATTACGCCAATTTTGCCTAGCCATTTAGACGCCATGCAGTGCTCCAACGGACTGTAATTTCAAATGCCGGCGGCTTTTATCCTTTACCTGACCGACCAACTGTCCGCAGGCGGCATCGATGTCTTCGCCACGGGTTCTGCGTATGGTGGTGACGATGCCGGCGTTATGCAACACATCGCGGAACTTCAGGATATTGGCGGCGCTGGAACAGCGATAACGCGATTGCGGAAACGGATTGAACGGAATCAGATTGACTTTCGACGGCACGTTCTTCAGCAGCTTGACCAGCGCATTGGCGTCCTGTATCGAGTCGTTGATGCCATCCAGCATCACGTATTCAAACGTTATATGTTTCCGGGGACCGGTTTTCGCATATTCACGGCAAGCCTCCATCAATTCCTTTAAGGGATACTTGACGTTGATCGGCACCAGTTCGTTGCGCAACTCGTCGCTGGGCGCATGCAAGGACACCGCCATGCTGACGTCGCAAACCTCGTTGAGGCGATTCATGGCCGGCACCACGCCCGAGGTGCTGATGGTCACGCGGCGTTTGGACAAGCCGTAACCGAAGTCGTCCATCATCAGATTCATCGCCGTAACCACGTTATCGAAATTCAATAAGGGCTCGCCCATGCCCATCATCACCACGTTGGTGATGCGGCGTTCCGCGCCAAGGCGTTGTTGGGCCAGATACAGCTGACCGATGATTTCGCCGACCGACAGGTTGCGATTGAAGCCTTGTTGGGCGGTGGAACAGAAACTACAGGCCAGCGCGCAACCGACTTGCGAGGACACGCATAGCGTCGCGCGCCTTTCTTCCGGAATGTAAACGGTTTCCACCCGATTGCCACAGTGCATCTGCACGGCCCATTTACAGGTACCGTCGGATGCCAGTTGCTCGGCGACGATTTCCGGTGGCGCTATCCGGCAATTTTCTATTAAATAACCGCGCAGTGATTTGCTCAGGTTGGTCATCTGATCGAAATCGGTGACACCTTCCTGATAAATCCATTTCAGCAACTGGGTCGCACGAAACGGTTTTTCGCCGAGACCGACAAAAAAGGCTTGCAAGCCTTTCCTGTCGAAATCGAGCAGATTGATGAGCGCTGGTTTAGCGGATGCGGTCGCAGAGTTCATCAGCAGAGAAGAAGTAAGCGATTTCTCTCGCGGCGGATTCCGGAGCATCGGAACCGTGAACGGCATTTTCGTCGATGCTGACCGCGAAGTCAGCGCGAATGGTACCGGGAGCCGCTTCTTTGGGATTGGTGGCGCCCATCAGTTCACGGTTTTTCAGTACCGCATTTTCGCCTTCCAACACTTGTACCACGACCGGGCCGGAAGTCATGAAACTGACCAAATCCTTGAAAAAACCGCGTTCTTTATGCTCGGCATAAAAGCCTTCGGCTTGTTCCTTGCTTAATTGCAGCATTTTCGATGCAACGACGCGCAAGCCGTTTTTTTCGAAGCGGCTGACAATTTCCCCAATCACATTTTTCGCAACCGCATCAGGCTTGATGATTGAGAAAGTACGTTCGATGGCCATTTTTAAAACTCCAGGAAGGTTAATGATAAAAAACAAAGCATTATAACGTTAAATACAGGCATGGCGCGCGCCTACCGCATGCCTGTACTAAATTTGTACGGCAGAGGCCGTCTAGCGAAAGAAAGCTATCGTCCCCAAAACGCCAAATAAATAAACACCAGCAACGTCAGGGCCGTCAGTATTGTTAAGCCCATCCAAATTCTGACCTTCCAGTAGCGGCCAAGCCTTTCCTGAAGCCCCAACCGAAGACCCAACGCAAAAACCAATAACAGGCCAAATTCAATTTGTAATGCGGACATGATTGTCAGTAAGGACCCGTTATTCATGGCAATGCCCCCTTTTAGATCGAAAGTTTTTCAACTTGCCGATGGCTACCGTAGATCCAGTTAACCAGCATTCGGGTACCCGTAACGGAGGTAAACAAGGAAGTGACGATACCGACCGACAATACCAGCGCAAAACCCTTGACCGGACCGGTGCCAAAAGCAAACAACAATACGGCAACGATGAAGTGAGTGACGTTGGAATCAAGAATCGTGGCGAAGGCTTTCTCGTAACCGGTAAAAATGCTGGTCTGCGGGCTATTGCCGTGACGCAGCTCTTCGCGTATGCGCTCGTTAATCAAGACGTTGGCATCAACCGCCATACCCACCGTCAAAACGATACCAGCCATGCCGGGCAAGGTCAGCGTGGCTTGCAGTATCGACATGATGGCGATCAGCAGCAACACGTTAAAAATCAACGCAAAGTTGGCAATCAAACCGAATCCCCGGTAATAGACAATCATGAAAAACACCACCAACATAAATCCGGCGATGATGGACATCTTACCCTGATCGATATTTTCCTGACCCAAACTGGGGCCGACGGTACGTTCCTCGACGATTTCAACCGGCGCGGCCAAGGCGCCGGCTCTCAACAAAAGCGCCAGGGTACGAGCTTCCTGAGGACTATCCAGACCGGTGGTCTGAAAGCGCTTGCTGAAGGAATCACGAATCGTGGCGACGCTGATGACCTTCTCGACTTTTTCCTTATGCTGAACTTTCTGACCGTCGACGATTTTGGTTTCCGATTTATATTCGATAAACACCACCGCCATCGGCTTGCCGATATTGTCCTGGGTCATCTTGCCCATTTTCTTGGCGCCCGCATTATCCAGCGTAATGAATACCGCCGGCGAACCGTCCTGATCCAGACCGGACGAGGCATCGGTAATCTGATCACCGGTAACGATCACCGCGCGCTTCAACAGCACGGGATTTCCGTTTTTATCCTTATAGAGACGGCTACCGACAGGCTCGTGTCCGTTCAAAACGGATTGCACGTCGTGCTCTACGTCGACCAAGCGGTATTCCAGCGTGGCGGTGGTACCCAACAATTCCTTGGCGCGGGTGGTATCCTGAACGCCCGGCAATTGCACGACGATGCGGCTGTCGCCTTGTTGCTGGACGATAGGTTCGGCCACGCCCAATTCGTTGACCCTATTACGCAGGGTAGTGATATTTTGGCCCAATGCGGATTTCTTGATCTCTCTAAGATCACGTTCCGGTATGGTAAGGACGAATTCATTGGCGCCGGTTTCGGCGAGATCCAGGTTGCGGAAGTCTTTATTCAACACCGCGACCGCGGAAACCTTGGATTCCTCATTCGGCAAAACGACTTTGATACCAGCGGCTTCCTTGGAGACCGACTGATAACGGATCTTGGCATCCCTGAATGCGGTGCGGATATCGTTGGTGTAACGCTCCTCGGCCTGTTTGAGCGCGCTATCCATGTCCACTTCCAGCGTGAAATGCACGCCGCCACGTAAATCCAGCCCCAGATGCATGGGTTGCGCGCCCAGTTTATTCAACCAAGCCGGCGTCGCCGGCGCCAGATTCAAAGCGACGGTGGCTTTTCCCGACATCTTGTCTCTGAGTAGGTCGGCGGCCTTCAACTGTTCGTCGGTATTGTTGAAGCGCGCCAGGATTTTTCCGTCTTTAAATTCGAAGGCTTTCAACGTAAAACCGGCACTTTTGATCGCGGCCTCGACTTCATTCGCCTGACCTTGCTGCAACGGCGTCGCACTGGATGACCCGAGTTGCACCGCGGGGTCGTTGCCATATAAATTGGGCAACGAATAAAGAATACCGATAACCAGAAAGGTCAGGACCAGGATATTTTTCCAGAGCGGGAAATGATTTTGCATGGTTATTCCATTAAAAGCAGTGACAGCCTAGCAGTTGCGAATAAAGTCGGGGTGAGCTTAAAGTATCTAGAGAAAGAAAGGCTTAAACTTTGGGTTTTTTGTTGCTTAATGCTTTATAAGTGCCTTTGGGCATCATGTTGGCGATGGCATGACGTTGCACCTGAATAAAGCTATTTTCGGACACTTCCAGTTTCACGAAATTATCATCCAGCTCCGCAACCTTGCCCAAGATGCCGCCGGTGGTAACTACTTCCGCGCCTTTGTTCAGCGCCGCCAGCATCTGTTTTTGTTCCTTGGTGCGCTTCGATTGCGGACGGATAAACAGAAAATAGAAAAATACCAGGATGCCCAATGGAAAGAGCATGCCTTCAAAACCGGGTTGTTGGGCGGCTGGTGCGGTTTGCGCGAACGCATCAGAGATCAAAAAACTCATCGTAATCCTCTATTTATTATCGTTATGTTGTCGGTTAAATCCGGCGACGAACCGGAAAACCGGTGCATTATGCCACACTAGAAGTGCTTGGCGTATCCGGGTGTCATTTACGCGGAAAATTCAGAGACACACCGACCTATCATTTCACCCAGTCTAACGGACTTTCCGGCCAGAAAACCCTCGCTCCACGCCACTCTGTCCTTGCCGAACAGCACAATGATGGTCGACCCCATATTGAAACGCCCCATCTCCTCGCCTTTTTCCAACACAGGCGCACTGTCGCGATATTGCCAGGTTCTGGTTTCACGAATCGTTGGCGGCGTCACCACACCGTGCCAGACGGTTTCGACACTGGAAACGAAGATCGCCCCGACCAGGATCAGCGCCATGGGCCCAGCTTCGGTATCAAAAATGCAAGCGACACGCTCATTGCGGGCGAACAGATTCGGCACCGCACCGACGGTGGCGGCATTGACGCTGAACAAACGCCCCGGAATATGCACCATCTCTTTTAAAGTACCCGTCAGCGGCATGTGCAGACGGTGGTAATCCTTGGGCGAGAGGTAAATGGTGGCAAATGAGCCGTTTTCAAAGGCCTTGGCGCGCACGGCGTCGCCACCCAGCAATTCCAATGCCGTGTAACCGTGCCCTTTGGCTTGAAAAATCCGGCCATCGCTGATAGCTCCGGCCTGACTGACCGCGCCATCGGCGGGACAAGCTATTGCATCGGCTGCGGTAGTGATCGGACGCGCGCCCTCTTTCAGTTCGCGGGTAAAAAATTGATTGAAGCTGGCGTAATGATCGATGTCCTCGTATTTCGCCTCGCTCATGTTGACACCGTACAAACGAATGATCAGCCTGATAAACAGGTTTTTCCAAATTTTGTTTTCACAGTGTGTCAGTTTGGACATCCAATGTGAAAGCACGTGGTGAGGCAAAAGGTATTGCGGCAGGACGGTGAATATTTCTTTAAAGGTCATGACTGGATTCAGGGGTTTTTCCGCTGATGAAATAAGCGAAAGCGATCACTTCGGCAACGGCAACATACAGTTCTTGGGGAATTTCGTCGCCCAACGGTACCTGCGCCAGAATGCGAGCCAACTCGGGTTCATTTTGCAGGGGAACGCCGTGTTTTTCGGCGATTGCCAGGATTTGCTGAGCGGTAAAACCTTCTCCCTTGGCCGTGACTTTGGGAGCGTTCTTGCCGTCGTATTGCAGGGCGACGGCAATATCACTATTGTAAAAGGTTCTGCCGCTCACGCCGTCTAAGGTAGATTAACCAATTCCGGCGCTTGCCAGTTTGGATTTCTATGCTCGGCGACCACGGTCGTGTAAATCCCGCCCCGCACATTGAACTCGGCGCGCAAACGCATGAAGTTCGGAGAGATGGCGGCGACGATGTGATCGAGAATTTCGTTGGTCACGGCCTCGTGAAAAGCGCCGCGTTCGCGGAAGGTCCACATATACAGTTTCAGGGACTTTAACTCCACGCACAAATGGGCGGGAACATACTCTATCGTCAGTTTGGCAAAATCCGGTTGGCCGGTCATCGGACACAGACAGGTAAATTCTGGAATATCGATCCGAATGGTGAAATCGCGCGCGGGCCTGGGGTTTTCGAAGGTGGTAAGGTCTATGCTGGGTTGGGTGCTCATCAGTTCTCTATAAGCTTTTAAGGTAAAATTTTCAACAATTTATGGATGCTCAGGGAACTTCCGGCTTCAATCAATCCCCGATTTGCTCAACGCATGATTTTTCGGGAAAATAATGCAAGTTCCCCGCTGATTGGGACGCATTTTACCAGCTATGACACTGGAAAAAACAAACTCTGAATATTCAATGACTTATAAACCAGGACCAAACAGATAGGGAAAGCAATACCCGCTCTCTTTCCGGTAATATTCGCGTCAACCGAACAAATCCAGCGTCTTATCCGACAGCTACCACCGCAGTGGTTGGGCGTTATTGCGATTGCCATGTGCGCGGAAAATCTTAATCCATTCCTAATCAATCGGTAATCTAAGCTTAAGCAAGCCTAGCTAGAATTTTTCACAACTTAAACAATTTCCCAATTAAGAGGAGCTTTAAACATGAGCAAAATGACAATAACCGTTATGACTGGTTTGTTGTTTTCATCCGTAGCCTTAGCCGATGGCCATGGTCACGGCCATCATAAACATCATGGCCACCACCACGACCATGTCCAAGTCGAGCGAGTGGTTCAATACGTGCCAGCACCAGCACCTGCGCCTCGTTACAACCGTTACGACCAACGTTCGACGCAAGGCTTGCTGGGCGGTGCGCTGGGTAGCGCGGTGGGTTACGAAATGAGCAAGGGCGATCCTTTGGGTGCCGGTTTAGGTGCCGCCGCTGGTGCATGGGTTGGTAACGGCATGGCTAGATGAGCCGCGTCGAGAAGACTTGAATACAACACTGCCGGGTAAAACCGGCTTTTTTATGCCCATTACCTTGCAAACTCGTACGGTCGCAAGAGCGCAAAGTGTTGAAATCAACGATAACGCTCGGCTCTTTTCAACCAATGCTTGTTGCTGAATTACTGTCCTTCGGATTAGTTCGGAACATATATATTTGATTCAAAATGTATTTTTTCCATGGCACGAGAATAGCTTTCTTTCCTTCGGAAATCTAACCTTAAGAGGAACAAGATTCGCGAATCTATTTGAGCTTGGTTTTGTTGTAGAACCAACGCGCTGCAATCAAACCTTAACGGCTTCCGAGCCTCTACCGTGCTACGGGTAGAGGCTCGGAAGCAGCCTATATCTCGATTGCAATTCAAACGACCGACACCCAATTGCCGATTTTCCAGCTCTCGCCACCTCAATCATCTCAGCAATTACTCCTTAAGCCAAATCCTTGCAGGGATCCGCTAAAGCGAAGGCAGCAAAAACTTAGTGTGCGGGTTACGGCAGCAACTGCTTTTCAAAAGGCAATAAAGGTTGGGGGCTGCCGTCCGCTCCAACCGCTTCAACCGTTAAGTAATCGTCCTTAGCCAAAACATTGGAAATGGAATTGCCGCTACTAACCGCCTGACTATTGCCTGTATGTCCGTGGGGTATCTTGATTTCCGGATGGTCGAAAGGCGCTTTCTGGTAACGCACCCTGTCATCGGTCAACGCTTTCAAAAACGCCACCAAGTCCGCCCGGTTTTGCTCCGAAAACTGCAAGTTAGCCAATTGAAACACCCGAGTAATTTGCTTGGCATCGTTCATGAAATTACCGCCTCGCGTGTAAAACTCGATCACCTGTTCCAAGGTCGCCATGCCGCCGTTATGCATATACGGCCCCGTCAACTCGATGTTACGCAAGGAAGGCGTCTTGAAACTGGCTCTGACCTCGGCGTCCATTTTTCGGGTATTGGGATTGTTCAGTTCCGCCAAGGCTGCCGCTGTAGTCGGCAGAAACGCGTGGCTTGCCGCGGATAAATAGCAGTTTTCCGTACTCTGTGGCTGAGGCATGACGCCGTCCGCGAGTGTAAAAAGGCTGGTTGCCAAATACGGTGGATTGAAATTCAGCGCGAACTCTTCCTGAAAATCGCAGGCTCTAACCTTGGCCACATCGGCATCCAACACCCCGCTAGCGTTTCCGGCCAAATGTTGCAGATACTGTTTGCTGAACGATAAGGGATTACCGAAGTCGTCGACACCACCCAGGCCTATATCCACGGACTCCGCCGCGACACCGGTGGAGGCAAAGCCGGTATCGTAAAAGGCGGTAATCGGCGTATCGCGCGGCAACAGCCGAACGCGTTCCACTACGTTTTTACTGGCGCTGATACTAAAACCCGGTTCGCCAAAAGTCTCCGGATGTGTCTGCGCGATGGCGGCATTGGCATTGACCGAAGCGGCGGTAAAATTAGGCCCCAAATGGCAAAGATGGCATTGGTTCAATCTAAACTGCTCCAATCCTCTCAATTCCGCCGCTGTCAAATCGATGGGTTGATTTTTGGCATCACGGGCGCTTTTATCGAAAGGCGATTCGTCGGAAATCAGGGTACTTTCGTAAAGCTGTAACGCCAATCCGAAAAACATCGAAAAGTTGGCTTCCATCTGGTTGTAAGGATCGTTGGCGGGCCCGCCGAACTCGCCCAAACGCAGATAAGACCAATACTTGTCGCTAAACGCCTGCCTGATCAAGGCCGCGTATGTGGTATTGAGCCCTGGTTTTAAAACGCCTGGACTGCTGAAGCTCAGGCCGCCCAGAACGCTGTCACTCCAATGTACCTTTTGGTTTTCCAGCGGCCGGCGCAGCAGCAGTTTGCGGCCTATGTCACTCAGGGTGCGTTTGTTGCAGCTCATCTCGGTGGTATTGAGTGGCGGCCCCATGGCCAGGGAAGCCAGCGAGGAGTTGATCAATTGCAAGCGCTGCTTTTGAACGCTGCGTGCATTCTTTTTGACCCACACCCCCGCATTGGGATCGCGGTCGCCCCAGGGACTGCTGCCGTTGAACACGTTGTTGGCGCGGCCGTCCCAAAAACTGCGATGATTGAAGATGGCATTAATCACGCTGGGCGCGTTGCGCGGAGTGACACGCCGGGTACCGATGCCGCCGACATGAAACAAGCTATCGGCGCTCCTTGCGCAGTTATCGACACTGTTACTCAAACGACTGACCGATTTGAACTCCCCGCCGAACGTGCCGGACGACCCGACCACATTGTCGGTATCGTAAATAACCGGCGAAAATTCCTCGAGAGGTTTTTGACGTTGATGCAAGGGAAAATCGAGAGCACCGAGCGTATGATTAGGACCCAATGAGGCCCCATCGGCGGCGGCACTAAATGCCTTGTCGACGACGAGGGATGATTGCCCGCCAGGAGAGACCTGATTCGTCACCCTGCCATCGGCGCCGGCATGAAAATGGCAAGAGCCGCAAGCCATGCCATCGCTGCCGACACTGGTATCCCAGAACAAGGCCTTGCCCAGCGCGATGGCGGCGGCTTTATTGACAACGATGGGACTAGGCCCGTCCAATAGCCCCGGCACTTCCGGCACCGGCAAATTTTTGAGGCTGATGGGCATGGGGCCACCGGCTGCGGAAAACGCGGAACCAGCATAAAAAAACGCCGCCCCCAATAATGTCAAAACCCATGGGATATGACGGAAACCTGTCATGGTTGAACTCCAAGAAAATCGGTTAAGTAAACTCTGAACTAAGTCCTTCGACAGGCTCGGGACGAGCGGTACACTGTTGATTCCGTTCGTGGCGAGCCCTTCGGCTTCGATCAGGACAGGCTTGTCGAACCATGAGCGGAATCAACTTGTTCAGAGTTTCCTTAAGTATTTAAAAAGCCGGCCCAAACCGATGATCGTTATCGATTGATTGGGCAACAATACTAAAAAGCCGATAAATCGCCCGAGGCAACTTATCGGCTGTCCCTATTCCTTTGGCCTTACAAACCGCCAAATTCCCTTATCAAGCAAACACCAGCTTGCACCTTAGTACGGCGCTAAGCATCATCCCTGTGTAAAAAACTCCTGTTAAGCGACCAGCTTTCTGCGCGATGCGCCCACCAATCCAACCAAGGCACTGCCGAACAGCCAAACCGCGCCGGGGACCGGTACCGAGGAAACCGATACGTCGATTGGGCTGCCGGTCAAGGTACCGTTAGCGCCACTGACGAACACGGTGTACCAGCCAGCCTTCAGGTTGTTCAGTGTCAAGGAAGCAGAGCCCACGTCGACGCTGCCGGTAATGCCGGATTCGTACAAATTGTCGATGCTGACATCATTGGCGCCGCCGTTGACGGCTTGCCCCCAAGAATTGGCTGCGTAGCTGTGACCAGAGTTGGCGTAGCCCAAGGTTTCGACCACGCCGGGGCCACCCGCGGTTTTATTGGTTGCCCAGATAAAGCCGTTTTGTCCTGCCTGTGCAACCTGGCTCATGTCATGTATCGTGCCACTCGTACCGCCTGAGGTCTGTCCAGGCACTAACCAGTCGGCTACGGTTGCATCGGTTCCAAATGGAATCCAGCTTACATCCGTTCTATAAAGGGTAAACGCCGGCGCACTGGCAGTTGCGGTTTGAGCGGTTGCCTTCACGGTGGTGGTTGCCGTGCTGGTTAGCTGGAAACTGATCCATGAGCCAAACATGCCCCAAGCGTCGTTGTTAAGGGCGCGGTTATCGACCCATCCGTTTTTGCTGCCATTGGCCGCGGTATTGGTGATGGTCTCTCCCAAGCCCAGCACGTTGTCGCTGCCGACCCATGCCGCCGATGCGGGATTTGCCATGGCGAAAGACAAGGCTACCGCCGAAACAGTGGTTTTGAGAACGGTTTGTACAGATACATTCATTATCTAAATCTCCAATTTCCCATCGCGCATCGTTATAGCGGACGGGGCTTTAAGTTGTCGTAATATTGGAATCGCTGGCTATCGATCAGGCCGGGGTGCCAAAACCTAAAATTCCAAGTTTGCGAGCTTGTATCGCGAAAAACCAATCGTTAACCCCCATTAACGATCGGCTTTCCAGCTCTCCCCAACTCAAAGGAGGTAGCTCGGCTGTCTAATAAGGCCGCTCTGAATAAATTGATTCCATTCAAAACCTGACCAGCCCGCCAAGAACGCAATCAATTTTTGACCGTTCATCCCGAGCTTGTCGAAGCACATATTCAGAATTTCCTTAAAGACCCGCGGCTTTCCGGCCCCGCCTCGCGACGAGTGTGGCAACTTTGCGTACGATATGAATTACAATCGCAACAGCCTAATAGAGCAAAATAGATGCCAACAATTACTCAAACACGTCCCCAGCTAGCCCCTCGAAAAACTTTGATTATTATTTAAACTATAAATCAATCACTAGCCTATTCCATTAGGCGCCATAAAATCTTCACCCCCAACCCGCGGCCGATTCCTCGTAAAAAAATCGGCGCTTTCAAGATCAAAATCCACTCATAAAAATATGTCATTTCACGCAAGCTGCGTCATATCGCGCACTTTTGCACAAGGCTTTGCAGTCAGTAAAATCTGACGCGGCAAATCCGGTGGGTTGGGGATTAGTATATTAAGGCTCAAAGGGCCGGCTCATGAAGCGGCAAAACGTAACCAATCGTTCCAAATATCCAGCCACATAACACTCATTCACCAAATCTTGCCGTTTATAATGCCAACCAAGGTCGGATACCGCAGTTTTCGACGAATCACGTTTCGATAGTCCCCAAGCATAAAAAGGCATACCGTCATAATTTAACTGCGTTATTTAACGCTACCCATCGTTTAATTTGCGGCATTCGACGACATTTACCCCCCCATTGATTGCAAAACTTAAGAGGCTGATCCAGACGCGCCAGAATCAGCCTTAATACCGCACCTAGAATCAACCGGAAAAGCGACGCACAAATATCAAAGCGCGCCTGATTTACGATCCCCCATTTAAATCAAGCGGATGAGCGAATAAATTACTTACAGTACTTAAAACCTCACCCCAAAAAATGGACTGATTCAAGATTCTTATCGCAACCCAAGACCGGGACAAATTCGGTCACAATCGCAATACCCAGCCATGGCATGATTAGTGCTTCCTTGGTTGACCAAGCTTAAGCCAACCACATTGCCACCTTGATGAAAAAATTCATTTTTTTAACGTTTTTTCTGCTGAACAGCGGCACCTGCATCGCCGTGGAAGAAGGCCAAAACACCCCAAGCTGTCCGGCGCTAACAAAAGACGCTGACCTTGGCCTCTACCAAGGAAAAGTCGTGCTGGTCGATTTTTGGGCAACCTGGTGCCCGCCCTGCATCAAGTCAATGCCGTTCTTCAACGGCCTGCGCAACGAACTGGCGGGCAGCGGCTTTGAAATTCTCGCCATCAACGTAGACGAAGAAAACGACGCAGCCCGGCAATTTCTGCAAACGCATCCCGTCGATTACAAAATCGCCTTCGACCCCGGCGCCGAGTGCCCGAAAATTTTCGAGGTAAAGGCCATGCCTTCCTCTTATTTGCTGGATAAATCAGGCAAAGTCAGAAAAATTTTCCTGGGCTATCGCGACAGCGACCAAGCCTCAATCAAATCGGAAATCAAGGCCTTATTGGCAGAGTAAACACCAGAATGGCCAGCCCCAACATGCAAAACCCACCCCCCTGGTTCTACCTCCTAGGACTCATGGTCCTCCAAGCTTGCAGCAACGTTTCGCCCTGGGAAAGAGGCAATTTAGCCAAGCCGGAAATGGCGATCACGCCCTATCCCAACCTGGAGCATTTCCGCGACCATATTTTCTCCAGCAAGGAAGCCTCGCAGGGCGGACACGGAGGCACTGGAGGCGGTTGTGGCTGCAATTAATAAGGATATGAGCAAGGCACTGGCGGCCCTGACCACCGCGGCACTCAGCCTGCCGGGCATGGACGCTCAAGCCGGTGTGCCCAGCGCCCAGGCCAAGGGCAATGTCCAATACGGTTATTATCAGGAAAGCGGCGACCGGATGAAGGTGGAGGTCTATCATGGCGACTTCACGCTGCCTGTGAGCGACAGGCTGGAATTCAGCTTCAACGTCGACCGTGACACTTACAGCGGTGCGACGCCGGCGTTCAGCATTCCGGAGACCATGACCAATCAGGTTCGTTATAGTGGCTCTCAAACCGGAACGGTGGATGTGGTAAGTGCCGCCTCCGGCGGAGTCACCGCGCAGGGACTGACGACATTGGGCGGACTCAACACCTTCAAGGAGGTGAACGACGGCATCGGCGCTCAAGGCCACAAAAATGATCAGGCCTTCGCCAGCATCCAAGCTCAAAAAGACGCCGAGGAAAAAATCTGGCGTGACGCAAATCCCACAAGTTTTGCCCCGACTATTTCAGGCCCGACCACCCTCACATTTGGTAAATATATAGATATGGAGGCTGGCGTCTACGGCAAATCCAACATGAACGTAGGAGTCGACTGTCATTTATTCAGCTGCTACCGGGAGTCTGGTTTTGTAATTGGCACGGTATACGATCCTGTCGAACAGTCTACCCATGTGCACAGGGGAGGGGCTAAAACCCCTCTGGATCGGAGTTTGGAATATCACAAGGATTCCAGTGGCATCTACATCCGAGCTCTCAATGGCGAGGCATTCAACCTGCTCAACATGGACTTCAACATAGACTTAGATAAAACCCCTGGAACCGGACCCGATGATTATTGGGAAATCCTGGGTTTCAATAATGCGGTGAACCCCAACTTGGTCAGCGGCGACGGTAAGAACTACAATACCGGCGTCGCCTATCAACAAGTATTCAATACCCATACCGGCATTCTGGCGCTGGATCGTGCCTTCAGCAACATCAACGCCTTCTGGATTCACTATCACGGATATCTCCGGGACGTGGGCCATGCGCCAGGTAATGATTTTAGTGTTGAAATTGACGATATCAACCTCACCAGCGCCAACTTCCCCGGCGGCACCCCCCCCGTACAACAAGCGTGGATGACCCAGTATGCCAGTTTCCGTACCGCGCTGGATAAAAAATACGAATCGCAGTCAAAACTGGTACAAGCCCAGGTAGCAGCGCAAACCAGACAGGCGATGATAGAGCTGTACCGCAACTTTTTGAACAAAGCCGTACCGGCCAATACCCGCATCAAGCAAACCTTTCAGCAACAGCCGTTGGAAACCCGCACCCAACCGGTATTCGGCGCCAAGTATTATTTCGATGACGCCACCCTGGCCCTATCGGGCGGACAATCGAACGAACCGGATTTCCGCTCCACCTTCGGTTCCGCGAACCTTTCCCAGGAGCTGAACAACAAACTCACCACCATTTCCGCAGGCTACAGCTACACAAGTAACGAAATCAGCCGCAACACAGGTGCGCACAGCACCAGCCATCATGACTCCGACCCAAAGCATAACCCCACGAATTATCCGGAATTGCACGAAAACAGCGACGCAAACGCTTTCAATCTAGGACTGTCTCAGGTATTGAACAAAAATGCGTTGCTGCAACTGTCAGCCAACTACACCCGGCAGAGCGGTTACCTCAGCAATCCTTACAAATACGTTTACGTCCGCGGAGAAATCACCGCCGAGGAATATTACGCCCTATACCAAGCGACCTCGCCCGGCGACATCAACTGGAACGACATCACCCATCTCGAAGTGGTCGGCCTGGAATTATTCCGCGAAGCGCGCCCGAATCTGCGCAACCAGTTTTCATTCTCCACTCGCCTTAATCAGTATCTGCCGGCCATGGACGCGGCGCTACACATGGATTACCGTTATTATCTGGACGACTGGGGCGTCGATTCCCACACCATGGAACTGAAGTGGCTGCAAAAATTGCCCTGGGGACTGACCATTACCCCCAACCTGCGCTATTACTCGCAATCTAAAGCTGATTTTTTCGCGCCCTATTTCCTGGCACCGCGCGCCGACGGCCATTATTCCAGCGATTTCCGCCTCTCGGGCTATGGCGCCTTGAGCAGCGGCCTGACCGTTTCCAAGCAATTCAATCGCGGCATACGCCTGGAACTGGGCATGGAATATTACAGCCACCAGGGTAATTTGAAGCTCGGTGGCGGCGGCGAGAGCGATTACGCGGATTTCAGTTACTGGATGACGCATGCCGGCCTCAGCATAGACCTGTCCGCCCCCGGCAATATTCTCGGCAGCGGCGCCGGCGACCACCGTCACCATCACGGTGCTCCCGCCCCGGCCGGCGTGATGTTCAGCCATATGATGAACGAAGCCGACGGCATCATGGCCGGCTACCGCTATATGTACGCCAATCAAACCGGCGACCTATGGCATGGCTCCTCGGCGATAAGCGATGCAGCCGTGCTGGGCGAGGCTTGCGGAGCGGCAAGTTGCACCGACCGGCCTACGGCGATGAGCATGCAGATGCACATGCTCGACCTGATGTACGCCCCCACCGACTGGCTGAATCTGATGCTGATGCCGCAAGTCGCCGACATGGAAATGACACTTGCCCCGCTGGCCGGCGCAACCGGGGAAAGCCTGCATGGCGGCAGCCATCAAACCCATGATCTGGGCGATACCTACGCCGCCGCCCTGCTCAAGGTGTTCGACCACCAAGGCCATCACATGCATGTCAGCTTGGGCGTCAGCGCTCCGACCGGCAGCGTGGATGAAACATTGAGCGGCCAGGACAACGTTTTACAAGACTACGGCATGCAACTCGGCAGCGGCACCTGGGACTTCAAACCCAGCGTCACCTATACAGGGCATTGGGATGACTGGTCCTGGGGCGCGCAGTTGAGCGGCACCAAGCGCCTGGAAAATCGCAACAAGAGCGGCTACGCGCTGGGCGACCAGTTTCAGGCCACGGCCTGGGGTGGTTACAGCATCAGCCAATGGCTTTCGGCTTCGATACGCGGCGTGTACACCGAACAAGGCAAGATTCGCGGCGAATTCACCAGCAACCACGCCACAAGCGCGCCGGTCGACTATACCTCCAACTACGGCGGAAAATTCTGGGATGCCGGCTTCGGCCTCAATCTGGCCGTGCCGGATGGCGCCTTTGCTGGACATAATTTCAGCGTCGAATGGCTGCAACCCGTCGCCGACAAATTCAACGGCTATCAGCTCGAACGCGAGGGTAGCTTGTTTGCCACCTGGAACTACCAATTTTGATTCCGGAAGCGTTGTTACAGCTGTCGTATTAATTCAACTTTACCATCATCCTCAAGGCCGCATGTCGGCGGGAAGTCTTATTGAAATCCCATCTCCCTGGCGCCGAAACCCATTGTTTGTGAAGGCTGGCGTATATGAATTACGGCAACTGCACTACTTGTTTCCAGCCATTTAACATAGTTTTTTATATAGAGGTATTTAGTCTTTCCCGCAAAGGCGCCAAAACACTGAATCTCATTCCACGGCATGAACCTTGCTTGTAATTCTCGGGGGGCTGACGGCCGAAATAGGACTCCGTCGCTAAAACACCCTAGTATAAGGTCTTCCAATCAACAGCTAATGTTGGGAGATGGTCATGCAATACGATTATCGACAAGACGGATGTCTTGATGTCAATTTTTTCATTTATCTTTAAGGAGCACCCAACCAATGCCAAGTTTTAGAAAAAAAATCTTGCCCGCCCTACTGCTAACAGGTGGCGCGACCTTCGCCGGCCAGGCATCTGCCTACACGGTGACCAACACGATGACCTTCCTTACCGGCACCACCCTCCCTGGCGGCGTGTACGGCCATGCAAACACTGCGGCGGCCACTGGTACTTATGCGGAAGATGGCATCATCGTTGGGGTCGTAGGCGATCCAACCGATATAAACGCTCACGTCCACAGTGCCGGACCGTCAACCAACAGAGCGCTTGAGTATCACACAGACAGTAGCGGCATGTATTTTCGTAAAGCCGACGGCTCCGCTTTCAGCTTGGTTTCCTTGGATTACGACCTCGGCTCTAGCACGGAAGGCGGCAATTTTGCGATTTACGGTTTTAAAAACGCCGTCAACGACCCTATGTTGAGCGCGGCCGGCTCTCCGTCCCCGACCGACCCTGAGGGTGGCCTTATTCCTTACGTGGCTTCAAAATTGATTGCCAATGACGGTATCGGCGGAACCCCTAAAGCCCCTGTTTATCGCACCCTGAACGTAGCGGAAGCGGGAAATGCTTTTGAAAACATCAGTGCTTTCTGGATCACTTATCAGGGCTTCAACCATAGTCCAACGACCAACTATAAAGCGCTTGATCCTGTTACGGGCGCGCCTCTATATCCTGATTTCAACATCCACGTAGACAACGTCAAGCTTGGCGCTGCTGTTACCCCTCCGCCCGCCACTGTACCCGTACCGGGTGCGGTTTGGCTGTTTGGCACGGGCTTGGCAGGACTGATGGCCAGCAGACGGAAAAAAGCGACAGCCTAATCCTCCAGCTGGCTGGGCGTTAATTGATCTGGGTAAGGCTTAGTAATGCCCTACCCAGGCCTACGGACTTTGATGCGGCCTGACTGGAAGGCGAAAACGGGCTTTGGCTTGATTTTCGTTGTCAACGTCGGCTAAAAAAATATGAAGAGGCCTCACGGAAGGCCTGGCAACCTTACTGATTCGAGGTAAACAATGCGAAGTATCCACAAATTTTTGCCGGCGGGCCTGATGCTATGTTCTCTTACAGCGTTCGCGCACGGCCCGGCAACGACGTCTTTGATCGGCGTACCCATACCACCGGTTCCCGGTCTCCTGGACGGACCCGATCCTATCATTATTGACAAGGATAAGGCCATCGCGCTGGGCAAGGCCTTGTTCTGGGATACCAACGTCGGCAGCGACGGCCAGGCTTGCGGCTCTTGCCACTTCAGCGCCGGTGCCGATGGACGCATCAAAAATCAGATTGATCCGGGGACAAAAAGCCGCCTGCCCAGCGGACAAACCTTCGATACCTTGGGCTCCGGCACGGGTGGACCGAACCACACCTTAACCCTTAGTGACTTTCCGCTACATCAAACTAAGGACCCTTTCAACAAAGCCAGCGGCGTATTACGCACCACCGACGATGTCATCTCTTCGGCGGGAACCTTCAGCGGCCAGTTCACCGGCGCCTCAAGATTCAGCGGAGCGGATGACCAATGCGGACGAAGCGCGGACCCGATTCACAATATCCACGGCGTCGGCACCCGCCGCGTGGCGGTCAGAAACACCCCAACCGTGATCAACGCCGTCTTCAACCACCGGAATTTTTGGGACGGCCGGGCCAATAATGTCTTCAACGGCAGCAGTATCTGGGGTGATCGCGACCCCAACGCAGGCGTCTGGGTAAAAGTCGACGCCCGCTCTGCTGTGAAACAGAAATTGCATCTGGAAAACGCCGCACTGGCATCACAGGCGGTCGGGCCAGGCTTAAACGACCTGGAAATGAGCTGTCAGAAGCGCGGCTGGCCGGATGTTGGCAGAAAACTATTACTGCGCCCGCCCTTGCAGAATCAGAAAGTCCATTATGACGACAGCGTTTTCGCACCGTTGAATCTGGCTTTGAGCACCCCCGGCAATTTACGGAACGGCCTCAACACCACCTATAAAAATCTGATCGTCCAGGCCTTCAATCCCAAATATTGGTCTTACACGCGGATAGGTCAATTCGGCGGTCCGACGGGTCAGACGCCTTACAATCAGATGGAAGCCAACTTTTCCATGTTTTTCGGCTTGGCTATCCAAATGTACGAATCCACCTTGGTATCCGACCAGGCGCCCATCGACACAAGCCGCAGAGACGCGGACTTGATCCCCATCGACCTGAGTCCAGAAGCGCAACAGGGTTTCCTTGATTTCAAAGGAATTCATTGCAATATTTGCCATGCCGGCCCCGTAACGACGACAGCAGCGATCATAGCCAACGCCACCTTGGTCACACCAACTCCGGGTAAAACCTATGGTCCGTCACACAGCCCTATTCCGTTCGGAAGAGGCGCCATGGGTGCGGAAAGTATCCGTCCAGGCATAGGCGGCGTAGGCGACGCAGGGCAAGCCTTCATCACCCCAGCCGCCAATGTGGTAAACCGCGATCAAACAACAACAGCTGCCTACAGGCTCACGGATATGGGATTTGCCAATACCGCCATCGCCGATGAGAATGCGGATCCTGGCCTAGGCGGCACCGACGACTTCGGCAACCCCTTATCCTTTACCTCGCAATATATTCAGTATCTGCTGGATAACCCTGCGGGCATCCTTGATGGTCCAGTCACCAAGGTCAAGGCGTGCGACTTTGCGAATGCCTTAGGGAACATGGCAACTGTCGTCCCCCAAACTTTCACCCAAGCGGACGGACTCATCCAAGATGGCAGCAAGGAGGGCATTGTACGCGACGAAAACTGTATCAATGATAATTGGGACCCGTCGCACAAGAATTACCTCACCGGGAAAGCAGCCGCTAAAGCCCAGGCCTACATTCCCACCGCCGCCGCTGCGAAGGCCAACCTGAACGGAGCGAAAATGGCATACATGACCCAGGGCGTTTTCAAAATTCCCAGCTTGCGCAACATTGAGCTAACCGGCCCCTATATGCATAACGGCAGCATCGCCACCTTGGAGCAGGTTATCGAGTCTTATGCACGCGGTGGCAATTTTGATAGCATTCATAGGATTAAAGTGCTTAGTCAAGCAACAACGGGTGCTCTCAATGCCCCAACAGATGTCGCCAATATGGTTGCGTTCCTGAAATCACTCACCGATGAGCGAGTCCGCAACCAAAGCGCTCCGTTCGACCATCCGGAAATCACCATTGCCAATGGTCACATAGGCGATGAATCAGGGGTTGAGAGCGGCAATCCGCTAAACCCAGCTTTGGCCAAGGAGGAGTATCTGGTCATCCCGGCTGTCGGCGCCCATGGCGCGGACAAACCGCTCCCACGCTTCGACGAGCGGCTGGCGCCATAAGCGGTAGAAGTAGAATGCCGAGTTAATCGGCAACTTGTAAAAACCGAACCCAAGGCCCGCAAGCACTTACCAGCCTTGGGTTCTAAAGAATCAACTTTTTCCTGGATTACCCATATGAATACTTTTAAACCATGCCATAAATTCATCCCCGTGTTATTCGCTCTTGGCCCGTCCCTGCTATTGGCCTCCTCGGCGCAAGCGTCTTCCTCCTTCGACAGCAGCGCGGCACTCAGCTATACCATCAACAGCATCACTAACAACGATAATGCCGGCTCGCTGGCGGGACTGGCGATTACCGGTTCTTTCGATTTGGCGGCCGCGCCGGATTACTCCGTCGATTTGAGCGGCGACGGTGCCGTCTTTGGCAACAACCCCAGCACCGGCAACGTTGCGATAAACCCCATACTGACTGGAACCGCTTTCAGCCATTCTTTTTCGGTGAGCGGCAGCGCCAGCGCCGGTAGCGCAAATACATCGCAACTGGGTTTATTCGGACTGAATTTCAAAAATACCGGCAGCGAAAACTATACGATCAGCCTAAGCCTGAACTACCAGCTTAATTCGACGGTTGGCGGACAACTTGCCGACAGTTCGGTCGCCCTGGACTTCTTCAACGAAACATCCTCATTCACCGGTTCGAAGCGCGTCGACGCCTCGGTGTTTTCCTTGGAAAATGCGGCATTAAACGCCACATCCGACATATTCAGTTTCACCCTGGCCCCTGGCACAAACGAAACCCTTTATGCCGACGTTAATATCACCGGCAATCTAAGCGCATCTGCAGTTCCGCTGCCCGCCAGTTTCTGGTTATTGTTTGCCGGCCTGTCAGGCATTGTCTCCGTCGGCAAGGGTCGGCGCCAACAGGCCTAACTAGCCAGTCATTAGGGATGACGCGAATACCACCCGTCATCCCGACCGCTCGGCTACAGCGAATGCCGCGACTTCCGTCAGGAATACGGCACATAACCCCTATTTGTACTGTCGTTGCTTTTTGTGCCAATCCTTGGGTTTAGAGGTTATTGACGGGTTGGGTGATGAGAGCCAAATTTGAAGCGATGGCCGTATATATTGTGGGGTACGCTTCTTTATGAAGTTTTGATTTCCGTCGAAGTCTTTGCCAATTTGGCACTCCAAGTCCCCATAACCGGGCCACTTGAATCGTACAATACAAGCCATTCCGGTCGAACAACTTGAATTGCAGTCATTTAATTTAGGAGAAATGAACCATGAAAATGTTAAAACTGAAAACATCCCTCGGCTTTGTGCTGGCAGGCCTGGTAGCTTGCACCGCACAAGCCACCACGACAACGGTTAACCCGGGTGAGTACTTGGACTATATTGGAAAAAATGGTATCCAAGACACATTCAACAATCACGGCCGCACAAATTGGGAAGGCGTAGCTGTGTTCGGATTATTGAACAATTATGGTCTATTTTATGCCGACTCGACATTAGAAGTTAGCGGTAGCGGGCACATCGTCAATCATCCGGGGGGGCATGTTCTATTGCTTGAAAGTGGACTGCACCTGTGGACTACTTCCGCGTTGTTTGAAAATCAAGGCAGGCTAACCGTCATCGACAACCACACCGGAGTTATATTCCCTTTCATTTATACAATGTGAGGCACGATTAAAAATACCGGGACTATTCTAATCGATAGGGGATTCGGTACTTCTCCAGACAATGTTTGTTCCGGACAAGCGCAAGGAGGTTCCATCATCAACGACGGTGCTTTTGAAATTGCCCAAAATACCCAGTTTAACTGCAGCCACGTCATAAATTATATTCAAAACTCCGGAAAAACCGTCGTGGATGGTCTTTTAAAAACCGGAAGCGTGCGTATCAATAAAGGACTGTTGACCGGTAGCGGCACTATCGCGGATGTTTATCCTATTCTGAGACCCGAGGTTACGCTTTCGCCTGGAAATCCGTTTGGCACCCTGACTATGGTGCCGCGAGACAGTTACGGTTATCTGGATTGCAATAGATGCTCAGTGGATATAGAACTGGCTGGACCATCGAAGAATGACCGATTGCTTGTACAGGGCGATCTTCTCTTGAGTGGGGCAGTAGTCAATGTAACGTTGCGGGAGGGCTTTATCCCAAAAAGCGGCGATAGTTTTGAAATCATCAGCGCCAACAATATTTCTGGGACGCCCAATATCATCAATCTGCAAAAGCTGCCAACCTTGCCTGCCGGTCTGAGTTGGTCGGCAGACTATACGCTTACTGCGGTAACGCTGCGGGTGAAATAAACAGAGCAGGAATTTGCACCGTTGCCTCGACCGAGAAATCCTCGGTCGAGGCTAAAAAGCCCCCTTGCTGGCTATATTGCATACTCCCCAAATGAAAGCTGTCTCCATCAACACATCTATCTCCTTAGATGGGCTATGGTTATAAGTCGTAAATCTCAGATGAACGGTATTGCATTTGGCGTCCGTTGCGCATCTCGCGTATCAGGTGTTACCTTGTAAAATGTAAAATCCCGATCACTTCAGCGGACGAGGGTTTACAATTGCCAACTATTGATTTTATTTGCTGTTGATTCCGCTCGTAGTGAAACCTTCGGCTACACGTCCACAAGAGCCAATCAAATCTTAGGCGGAATCAACTTGTTCAAAATCTCCTTAGAGGGCAAGAGGCAATAACTACGGCACCAACAGCTTTTCAAAAGGCAATAAAGGTAAGGTTCTGCCCTCCGCCCCAACCGCTTCAATGGTGAGGTAATCGTCTTTGGCCAAGGCATTGCCAATAGGATTACCGCCATCAACCGCCTGACTATTGCCGACCTGGCCGTTGGGTATCTTGATTTCCGGATGATCAAACGGCGCTTTCTGGTAACGTACCCTGTCGTCGGTCAACGTTTTCAGGAACGCCACCAGATCCGCCCGCTTTTGCTCGGAGAACTGCAATTTCCCCAATTGAAATACCCGGGTAACCTGCTTGGCATCGTTCATGAAGTTACCGCCCCGCGTATAGAATTGGATCACCTGCTCCAGTGTCGCCATGCTGCCGTTATGCATATAAGGGCCCGTCAATTCGATATTGCGCAAGGATGGCGTCTTGAAACTCGCATTGACCTCGGCATCCATTTTCCGGGTATTGGGATTGTTCAACTCCGCCAAGGCAGCCGAGACAGTCGGCAGAAAAGCGTCGGTAGCAGCCGGTAAATAGCAATTTTCCGTATTCTGTGGCTGAGGCTGAATATCGTCATTCGCCGTAAAGAAGCTGGGCGTCGGATAAGGCAGACTTAGATTGACCGCAAAGGGTTGCTGAAAATCGCAGGCGCGAACTTTGGGCACATCGGCATCCAGCACCCCGCCGGCATTGCCGGCCAGATGTTGCAGATATTGCTTGCTGAACGAAAGCGGATTGCCGAAATCGTCAACGCCACCCAAGCCTATATCAGAGGACTCCGCCGCGACGCCAGTGGAGGCAAAGCCGGTATCGTAGAACGCGGTAATCGGCGTATCCCGCGGCAACAGCGGAATACGTTCGACCACATTAGTGGTCGCGCTGATATAAAAACCCGGCTCGCCAAACGTCTCGGGGTGTGTCTGGGCAACGGCGGCATTGGCATTGACCGAAGCAGCGGTAAAATTGGGCCCTAAATGGCAAAGATGGCATTGGTTCGCTCTAAACTGCTCCAGCCCTCTCAATTCCGCCACAGTCAAATCAATGGGCTGGTTATTGGCATCACGGGCGCTTTTATCGAAGGGCGATTCGTCGGAAATCAACGTGCTTTCATAAAGCTGTAGCGCCAAGCCGAAAAACATCGAAAAATTGGCTTCCATTTGATTATAAGGATCGTTCGCCGGTCCGCCGAATTCGCCCAAACGCAGATAAGACCAATATTTATCGCTGAATGCCTGCCTGATCAAGGCCGAATAAGTGGTATTGAGGCCGGGTTTTAAAGTCCCTGGACTGCTGAAACTCAGGCCGCCCAGGACACTGTCGCTCCAATGTACCTTCTGGCTTTCCAGTGGCCGGCGTTGCAGCAATTTGCGGCCTATGTCGCTCAGGGTGCGTTTGTTACAGCCCATCTCGGTGGTGTTCAAGGGCGGCCCCATGGCCAGGGAAGCCAGCGAGGAATTGATCAATTGCAAGCGCTGTTTTTGGACGCTGCGGGCATTCTTCTTGACCCAGACCCCAGCATTGGCATCGCGGTCGCCCCAGGGACTGCTGCCGTTGAACACGTTGTTGGCGCGGCCGTCCCAAAAGCTACGGTGATTGAAGATGGCATTGATGACGCTGGGCGCGTTGCGCGGAGTGACACGCCGGGTACCGGTGGCGCCGACATGAAACAGGCTGTCCGCACTCCTTGCGCAGTTATCGACACTGCTGCCCAGCCGGCTGACCGATTTGAATTCACCGCTGAAGGTGCCGGCCGACCCGACCACGTTATCGCTATCGTAAATGACCGGCGAATTGTGTTGAAGCGGATTCTGGCGTTGATGCAAGGGGAAATCGATCAAACCCAGGGTATGGTTAGGGCCTAATGACGCGCCGTCGACGGCGGCACCAAAGGTTTTGTTAGCGACTGGGGATGATTGTCCGCCGGGCGAAACCTGATTCGTCACCCTGCCATCGGCGCCGGCATGAAAATGACAGGAGCCGCAAGCCATACCGTCGCTGCCGACGTTGGTATCCCAGAACAAGGCCTTGCCCAGTGCAATGGCGGCGGTTTTATTGACGACGATGGGACTAGCCCCGTCCAGAAGCCCAGGCACTTCCGGTACCGGCAAATTTTTGAGGCTGATGGGCATGGGACCGCCAGCAGCGGAAAACACGGTGCCGGCGTAAAAAAACGCCGCCCCCGATAATGTCAAAACCCATGGGATATGACGGAAACCTGTCATGCTTGAACTCCAAGAAAATCGGTTAAGTACAAATTCTGAATTAAGTCCTTCGACAGGCTCGGGACGAACGGTACACTGTAGATTCCGTTCCTGGTGAGCCCTTCGGCTTCGCCCAGGAGAGCCTGATCGAACCATGAGCGAAATCAACTTATTCAGAGTTTCCTTAAGTATTTAAAAAGCCGGCCCAAACCGCTAATCGTTATCGATTGATCGGGCGCCCATACTTAAAAGCCGATAGATCGCCCCAGGCGATTTATCGGCCGTCCCTATTCCTTTGGCGCAACGAACCGCCAAAATCCCTTATCCAGCAAACACAAGATTGGTGCCACATGTGGCACCAATCCTCATCCCTGTGTAAAAACCTCAGGCGATCAGTTTTCTGCGCGATGCACCCACCAAGCCCACCAGGGCGCTGCCGAACAGCCAGACCGCGCCGGGAACAGGAACCGAAGAAACCGTTACATCAATCGGGCTGCCGTCCAACGACGTATTGGCACCACCGACGAAAATCGTGTACCAGCCAGCCTTCAGATTGTTCAGCGTCAATGAAGCAGAGCCCTGACCGACGCTGCCGGCAATACCGGATTCGTACAAATTATCGATACTGACATCATTGACACCGTAATTGACGGCTTGTCCCCAAGAGTTGGACGCAGCACTGAGACCCGAGTTAGCGTAACCCAAGGTTTCAACTATACCGGGGCCACCAGCTACAGCTTGGGTTGCCCAGACTATGCCGTTCTGCCCTGCCTGTGCAACCTGGCTCATGTCATGTATCGCGCCGCTCGGATGGGGGGGGTATCCTTCGGTCTGTCCGGGAACGTGCGTTTGGTTCAAAGGAGTAGTTTGATCGGATCCGAACGGTACCCACTCCATGTCTGTTCTGTAAAGGGTAAATGCTGGCGCTTGGGCAGTGGTGTCTCGAGCCCTTGCGTTCACGGTAGTGGTTGCCATATCGGTCAACTGGAAAGCGTACCAGTGGCCAATCATGCCCCAGGCGTCATTGTTAAGAGGCCAGCTCCCGAGCCATCCGCCTAAGGCGGTATCGTCGTTTACATCAATATTGCTGATGGTTTCTCCGGCACCCAACACGTTGTCAGTGCCGACCCATGTGTTCGCCGAGGCGGAATTTGCCATGGCAAAAGACATGGCTGCCGCTGTTAAAGTGGTCTTAAGAACGGTTTTTACAGATACATTCATGTTGTAAATCTCCAATTTTCCATCGCGCACAAGGTGCGGATGGGGATTTAAGTTGTCGTCATCTCGGAATCTTTGGTTATTAATCAGGCCGGCACGCCATAACCGAAAATTCCACGTTTTCGAGCTTGTATCGCGGGAAGATAATCGGTAGCCCCCGTTACCATTCGTCTTTCCAACGCTCCCTACTCAAAGGAGGTGGCCCGGCTATCTTCGTCCAAAGATCCGCGGCGTTCCGGCCCCGCCTTGCGACGGGTGTGGCAAACTTTCGTTGCGATAAAAATTGCAACCACAACGCATAATCCGACAGCATAGTTCGTGCCAACTAACTAACAACTCTAGTCCAAAGGCAATTAACACCAGGCCTGACATAATACTTTTTATTTAATAATCAATTAGTAAGCCACACCACTAAACGCAAGAACGCCTTTTAAAACCACCTTTCGAACTCATCTTTCACCACTTACACCACCCTCCGCCAAACCGATTCATTAATTAAAATATGTTATTTAGTCAAAATTGGGGCATATCCCATATTTATTAAACTAACATCCCATCAAGGCATAAAACACTTGGAATAAGAGCTGGCTGCCATCCTTGGCTGCGTCACCCCGAAAATCCCTGCCTGAATGACGATTTTCAAGGCCTCCCTGCAAAGCAAAACCACGCGATGGCGATTGCGATCAAGGCAAATAGCCAGGTGCCCACCTTACGCCAGGTTTTTCTGTCTACGCGCAGATGCCGCCAGCCCCGCCAATGCCGAACCAAACAAATAAACCGCGCCCGGCAAAGGCACCGCGCTGGTGCTGACCGATAGCGCATGGCGCATGGTTTTTGAGTTCTCCAAAGATTTGGCCCCGCCGGTAGCCACGGTGTACCAGCCCGGCGACAAATTGGTAAAGACCAGTTCGGCCATGCCGGCGTTGTAATCGCCGGTGACGCTGTCAAAATAGCCGCCGCTGGTATCGACCCGGTTGACCCCTGCGTTGATGGTCTCGCCCCAACCGGTCTCGCTACTGGCGTGCGCGTTGCCGGCATTGACGTAAGCCAAGGTTTTCAGCAGATTACCGCCCCCTTCGGAAACCGCAGGACTGAAGGCAGGATCGATGATGGCCACCGACGGATCGGCCATCCATAGCGTACCGGGACTTCCAATCTGACCGACCGCATTGAAGCTATGCGGGGCATTCCAGAAGTAATCTGGGCCGATTGACGACACTTCTAAGGCGGATAACGTGCCGCCGTCGAAGGGGCCATTGGAAGCCCAGACGGTAAACGCTCGGCTCGATTGACCCGACGTCACCTGGTCCTTGATGGTGACGATTTGATGGGCGGCCGTTACCTGAAACGTGTTCCACTCTACGGCATGCCCATCGGCTGAGTTGTACCAACCACGATTATCTGTCCAGGCATCGCTCCCATGGTACACGGCCCCATGGCTTTGATTGCTTGCGGTGATAGTCTCGTTGGCGCCCACGACGTTGTCGTTACCGTCCCAGGGGTGGTAATTTACTGTAACCGCGTAGGCGGCATAAGCCCCGCTGCTGGCCATGGATAACGCCGCACTGGCGAGAACGGTCCTGATTGCTACTTTAATATTGATACTCATGCTTTAATGTTCCTTAGTGAATACGCCAAGAGGCGTTGTTGAAAATTTTAAGCCGGCTGGATAAGGGAAATGCATCCAGCTCTGTGTGCAATCGCCCTACGCCGCTTGCCGTTTTTTACGCGCGCCAGCCGCCAAGCCGAACATTGCGCTACCAAACAACCAAACCGCTCCGGGAACAGGTACGGCGGAAACCGTTACGTCGATTGGGCTGCCGGCCAATGAAAAGCCAGCGCCGCCATAGAAAATGGTATACCAGCCGGCTGCCAGATTGTTCAAGGTCAAGGAAGCAAAGCCCTGGCCGACGCTGCCAGTAATGCCGTTTTCGTACAAGTTGTCGATACTGACGTCATTGGCGCCGTGATTGACCGCCTGGCCGAACTTGTTGGACGCATAGCTGTCGCCCGAGTTAGCATAACCCAAGGTTTCGACGATGCCGGGACCACCAGGAGTATTGTTGCTTGCCCAGACTATGCCGGATTGCCCTGCCTGCGCAACCTGGCTCATGTTGAATATCGAGCCGGATGTAACATCACTATTATAATTACTGGATTCGGTCTGTCCGGGGACTACTGGATTGCCTTTATAAGTAGTATCGCGTCCAAATGGCACCCAGCTTACATCCGTTCTATAAAGAGTGAATGCGGGCGCATTGCCTGTTGCATCCTGAGCCCTGGCAGTCACGGTGGTGGTTGCCGTACCACTTACTTGAAAACTGATCCACGCACCAAACACGCCCACGGCGTCATTGGACAAACGGCTATCGACCCATCCGGTTAATATGGAAATGTCTCCAATGTTGGTAATGGTTTCGCCAGGACCAACCACGTTGTCACTACCTACCCATGAGTTCGCCGAGGCGGAATTTGCCACGGCGAAAGACAAGGCTGTTGCGGTTAAAGTGGTTTTGATAAAGGTTTGTACAGATACATTCATGTTGTAAATCTCCTTTTTTCGATCGTGCATGGAATAGCCGATGTGTGATTTAAGTTGTCGTTTGTGTTGAAACCATGGGCTATCGGCCAATGAGGGCACGCCATAACCAAGGATTTCACAATTTCTAGCTTGTATTGCGGGAAGATAATCGGTACTCCCATGTCGCTTCGTCATGTCAGCTCCCCAACTCACAGGAGGTGGCCAGGCTATCTCTTCCCAAAATTCGCGGCTTACCCCAGGTTTTTCTGTCTACGCGAGGATGTCGCCAAGCCCGCCAAGGCAGTACCGAACAAATAAACCGCCCCGGGAACCGGAACGGCGGAAACCGTTACGTCGCTTGGGCTGCCGGCCAATGACGTATTGGCGCCACCGACGAAAATCGTGTACCAGCCAGCCTTCAGATTGTTCAGCGTCAAGGAAGCAAAGCCCTGGCCGACGCTGCCAGTAATGCCGGTTTCGTACAAGTTGTCGATACTGACGTCATTGGCGCCGTAATTGACAGCCTGCCCCCACGAGTTGGATGCATAGCTGTCGCCCGAGTTGGCATAACCCAAGGTTTCGACTATGCCGGGGCCGCCAGGAGTATTATTGCTTGCCCAGACGATGCCGGGTTGTCCTGCCTGCGCAACCTGGCTCATGTCGTGAAACGAGCCGCTCGGATTGGGGGGCATTCCTTCGGTCTGTCCGGGGACGTTCCAACCTGGATAAGTAGTATTTTTATCGTATCCGAACGGAACCCAGTCAATGTCTGTTCTATAAAGGGTAAACGCCGGCGCATTGGCGGTTGCGTTCCGAGCCCTTGCAGTCACGGTGGTGATTGCCGTATCGGTCAACTGGAAACTGTACCAGTGGCCAATTGGGCCCCAGCCGTCACCGACATGAGAATTCGCCCCAACCCATCCGCCTAAAGAATAGTCGTCCGTTACATCAATATTGGTGATGGTTTCTCCAGCGCCCAGCACGTTGTCACTACCTACCCACGAGTTCGCCGAGGCGGAATTTGCCACGGCAAAAGACATGGCTGTTGCGGTTAAAGTGGTTTTGATAAAGGTTTGTACAGATACACTCATGTTGTAAATCTCCATTTTTCCATCGCGCATTGAAATAGCCGATGTGTGATTTAAGTTATCGATTGTGTTGAAACCATGGGCTGCCGGCCAGTGAGGGGACGCCTTAACCAAAGATTTCACAATTACTAGCTTGTATTGCGGGAATATAGCCCCCGCCTTGTGACAGGTGTGGCTATTTGCTAACCGCAACACTAACAAGCAAAATAAGCACCAACAGCAAATACATTTTTATTGCACCATCAACAAATTGAAAATAATCTAAATATCAATCTTTATTTACCTTATGCCTCAATAACTTGTCTCATTAAATGGCCACAAAAGCCTCCTGCGTCCAAGCTAATAAAATGCCAATTTAACCGGCCTTGATGCTCCCCGTCTTTCCAATCGATTAATTAAATTGCATTATTTCAACTTAATCGCGGCATATCCCCTATTTAAGCGCCTGGAAGTTCAAACAAGTCGAACGGATCATCACGACCGAAACAAAGAACGTTCCGTTCATGGGGTTTTGTTAAAGGAATTTCGCGGAAACTCCCTATTGCTTGAACTCCGCCGCCCGTGTATTTGGCCGCCTCAAAGCAAACCCTCTCCTGATTATTATAAAGATCCTTCAGCAGGCTCCAAAGATCGTCATCTCGGCAGGGATTGCCGAGATCCAGAAGTCATGGATGACAACATCCTAGTGACCTGGATTTCGGCAATCCCTGCCGGAATGACGTAGTTGCTGAACCATCTTTATAATCAGGAACCCTCTTGAAGATGTTTTCGTAAAAAATTGGGCCGAACACAATGAAACCAACCGTTTTGATTTTGTTGGGTTACGCTACGCTCGGCAACCGTTCCATGCGCTGCCCTACCTCCCAATGCCGTTAAGTTAAGAGATTTGTGTTATAATAAACAGCGTAACATACTGAAAAACAAGGATAAAACAATGAAATCGACTTAGCAGTATCCATGCCAGCATTCTCGCCCATCTTTCAAAGCTTCT
>Ga0316622_100000128_pt1 | contig 36685 bp, 33 predicted proteins | sample OWC_Aug_OW2_C1_D_FD_207646 | JGI IMG/M metagenome (GOLD analysis project Ga0316622, IMG submission 207646) | Wetland soil microbial communities from Old Woman Creek delta, Ohio, United States - OWC_Aug_OW2_C1_D5_C | ecosystem: Environmental > Terrestrial > Soil > Wetlands | place: USA: Ohio... | reverse complement strand
CTCCGCGGGTGGCTGCGACAGTGCGATGAGCGTGTCGCCGGACGGCGTGTCGCTCCCGACTGTCGTGAGGTCACCGGCGTCGGTCCCCAGCGCACTCCAGACCGCGCGCAGCCAGCGATCGTCGGAGCGCAGGCTCCAGTGATCGACGCTGCCTGCCGACACGTCGGCCGACGCGTCACCGAAGCCCCAGAGCCACCAACCGTTCACAGGCAGTCGACGGGCCCGCTCGCGGCGCTGGTTGACCGGATGCTCGTGCAACAGCATCTGGATCTCGTTCATCAGGCTGCGAATGCGCGAGCCGTCGCGGCCCGTGGGCATGAAATCGTGCACGTTATGGCCTACGACGGCGTCCGGCGGCTGAGTCGAACAGTCGATGGAGCGGGCAAAGCGCAGCAGCCATGCGTCCTGGGCGAATGCCGCGACGGTCAGTTCGTCGGTCGCGAAATGCGCACTTACGAGTGCGCCGAGTGCGCTGACGTCGTCTTCAGTGAGTGCCGCCTGGGCAAGTGGCGCGAGTCGCAGGTGATCGAGGCCAGTTGCGAAGTGCACCGGTTGCGCGACACACCAGGAACCTGGGCCAGCCGCAGTCAGTCCGTTTTCCAGCGCGAGTGCCAGCCCGGCGGGCCAGCGCGACAGGAGATCCGCTCCGCCGACGGGCTCGAGCAACCATGCACGCCAGGCTCGTGGCTCGCCGGACACCAACCGCCCGCGCCCGCCGAGCCAGCGCAGCGCATCCATGGCTGGCAGCGAGTCGTCAGCCGCCGTCTCGGCCAGCGCCGCCTGCAACCAGGGCAGAGCAACGCGCACGCGCGCCGCCGTCATCAGGAGACGCCTCCAGTCGGTAACGGGTGCTGCCGTGAACTCGCGCGACGCATGCAGTATCGTAAGGGCATGAAGCTCCAGCTCGAAAACCCGGCCGGCACTAACCTGGTGCGCAGTTACGGCCCGGGACAGTTGCGCATCGGCGAACGCACGCATTCGACGAGCCTGATCGTCACGGCGACGGCGATCATCGCGCCCTGGCGACCCACTACAGCGCAGGAACTGACGGCGGCCGACCTCGAACCTCTGCTCGGCCTGGCGCCCGAGGTCGTACTGCTGGGCACTGGCGCGAGGCAGCGGTTTCCCGATGTCCAGGTCCTGCGCATCCTGCACGAACAGCGGATCGGCGTGGAGGTGATGGACACATCCGCCGCGTGCCGCACGTACAACGTGCTGGTCGCCGAAGGCAGGAGCGTCGCAGCCGCGCTGATCGTCTGAGCTGGCCGCACGGACCGCCTAAGCGAGGCCCTGCAGCAGCGGCACGAAAATCACCGGCCCAAGCACTTCACGTTCGTAGCGATCGCCGCGACGGGTGATGCGCAGCAGTTGCTGTTCGCGGTCGTTGCCGACGGGAATCACGAGCCGGCCGCCATCGGCCAGTTGCTCCAGCAGTGCCGGCGGCACGGCATACGAAGCGGCGGCGACGATGATGCCGTCGAACGGCGCGTAGGCCGCCCAGCCTTCGAAGCCGTCACCGTGTTTCATGTACACGTTCGCAATGCGCAGATCGCGCAGGATCTGCCTTGCCTTGACCTGCAGCGCCGCAATGCGTTCGACGCTGTAGAGCGTCGCGACCAGCGGCGCGAGCACGGCGGTCTGGTAGCCGCAACCCGTGCCGACTTCCAGCACTTTGCGCGGCTTGCCCGCTTCGAGCAGCGACTGCGTCATGCGCGCCACGATGTAGGGCTGCGAGATCGTCTGGCCGTGTCCGATCGGCAACGCGGTGTCTTCGTAGGCGCGACTCGCAAGCGCTTCGTCCACGAACATGTGACGCGGCACGCTGCGGATGCGCTCGAGCACCTCGTTGTCGGTGATACCCTGCTCGCGCAGTCGCGCCACCAGCCGCTCGCGCGTGCGAGCCGACGTCATGCCGATGCCGCTGACCCTGCTCTGATCTTTCAAGTGCGCCGCATCCGCGTCATTCGTTGCGCCCGCCGAGCCACTCGCCGATGTCGTCGATCGCAGCATGGCGCGTCAGGTCGACCTGCAACGGCGTGACGGAGACGTAGCCGCTGGCGACGGCATGGAAGTCCGTGCCTTCGCCCGCATCCGCGCCCTCGCCGGCGGGCCCCACCCAGTACACCGGCCGACCGCGCGGATCGGATGCACGCACTACCGGCGCGGACCGGTGCCGATGCCCGAGGCGCGTGGACTTGAGGCCACGCAGCTGCTCGTACGGCAGGTCCGGGACGTTGACGTTGAGGATCATCGACGAATGGAGCGGTGCGCGCTGCAAGCGCAACAGCATTTCACTTGCTACGCGCGCGGCAGTCCCGAAATGCCGGCCGTCACGCACCACCAGCGAAATCGCGATCGCAGGCAGACCGAGGAAGCGTCCTTCCACGGCCGCGGCCACCGTGCCGGAATAGAGCACGTCGTCGCCGAGGTTGGCGCCGTCGTTGATGCCCGAGACGACCATGTCGTGATCGATCTCGCCTTCGAACAGGCCCGAAATGGCGAGGTGGACGCAATCCGTGGGGGTGCCGTTGACGAAATGGCGTCGCGGACCGTATTCGGCGACCCGCAGCGGGACGTCGAGCGTCAATGAGTTGCTGGCGCCGCTGCGATTACGTTCGGGAGCCACCACTGTCACCTGGGCAAGCGGCTGCAACGCGTCGACGAGGCGCTGCAAACCCTCGGCACGGTAGCCATCGTCGTTGCTGACCAGGATTCTCATGTGGCGTGGGACCGTATCGACATCAGGGCCCCAGCAGTGGCGGGGTTGGCCACGAACGCCGCGCAACTATACTGGAATCCCTGCCCGCCCCGGAAGCGAACTCCCCCGGCATGACGACTCGAACCCCACCGCCGGCTGACGACGACCCGAACGCCTTCCGGCGCGCGATGGCGGGCGTGCGCCCATTGCCCAATCGCCCCACCGCACCTGCGCGACCGCGCCCTCGATCGACTGCCAGATTGACGCGCGCCGGGAGCCAGGACCTGCTGCACGAAAGCCATGCGATGGCGGCCGATCCTGCGGTACTCAAAACCGACGATGAGCTGGCGTTTCGCCGCACGTACGTGCGCGATGAAGTGATGCGCAAACTGAAGCGGGGACAGTTTCCAGTCGAGGCCGAGATCGACCTGCATGGCCTGCGGCAGCATGCGGCGCAGGAGGCCCTGCGGCAATTCCTGAACGATTGCCTGCATCGTGGCCTGCACTGCGTGCGCGTCATTCACGGCAAGGGCCTGCGTTCGGGTCCCGGTGGCCCGGTGCTGAAGCTGATCGTCCACCACTGGCTGCGCAAGGTCGAGAGCGTCGCGGCGTTCGCAGCTGCACGGCCCGCCGACGGTGGCTCCGGCGCAGTTTACGTCCTGCTGGCGGTCCGGAAATAAGGCGCGATTCACTCCTCCCCGCCTTCGCCCGCATCCCAGGCGTCGGCCAGCACTTCATGCAGCACGGCGGTGGCAAACGTGCCCCTTGGCAGCACGAACCGCAGGACCAGTGAGTCGCCGTCGCCGAAGGTCCAGTCGAACTCACGGACGGGCAACCGCAGGCTGCGCCGCTCGTGATCGATGCGCTCAGATGCGAGCAACGCCGCCAGGTCGGCGTGCGGTGCGACCACGCTGTCCTCGAGTTCGCGTGCCAGGCCCGTTGCGGGGGACGCGCCGCGTCCCGGCAAGGGGCCGCTCGGATGCACGTCCATCGCGACGCGACGCGCCTCGAGTGCGGCATCAGCGGGTTCCGCGATGAAGAAACTGCGGCGGCCGTCGAGCATGACGGCCTCGCCCGGCAACAGCTGGTTCCAGTCGCCACGCGCGACCCGTGCAGCGAGTACAGCGTTGAACAGGTGGCTGCGGGCTGCCGACAGCGCGAAGCTGCGCTGCGAGCGGTCGCGTGGTCCGGCAGCACCTCCTGCCCACGCCATAGCCCGTCGCAGATTGCTGGCTTCGCGCCCGAACCGCTGCGGACCGAAGTAATTCGGCACGCCGTGCTCGCGGATCGCCGCCAGTGACGCCTCGATCGCACCCCGGTCACCGCGCAGGTCGTGGATCCGCAATTCAAATCGGTTCGCCCGATGTGAACCTGGGCGAAGCTTCCGGCCATGCCGGTACGCCGCGCGCACGGCATAGCCCTCGCCCTGCCATTCCATGCACTGGGCTACGTCGAACAGTACCGGTAACGGCAGCGAGTACGCCTGGGTTGTCAGCGCATGGCGATCCTTGTGCCCGCTGAACCCGACGTCGCGGACAGCCACGCCGGCGTGTCGCCCGAGTTGCGCCGCGACCCAGCCAGTGTTGGCGCCGCGCTTCTCGACGACGAGCAGACCGTGATTGCCGGTCCCCTCCGGCTCGAAGCCGAGAATCTCGTCAACGACGAAATCTTCAGGCTCCCGGCGGATCGCACCCGTGGCGGGAGGCCGGCCGTGCGCGCACGGAGCGACACCGAGGCCGGAAACGGCGCTCGGATCGCTCAATGCCCGTAGTGTCCGTTCTGGTGCGCGTTATCGCCGTACGCGAGCAGCACGATGGCCTGGCAGGCAAGGCCTTCGCCACGCCCAAGCGCGCCGAGTTCTTCCGTGGTCGTGGCCTTGACGTTGATGCAGTCGATACGTACTCCGAGATCGTCCGCGATATTCTGCCGCATGAGCAGACGGTGAGGCCCGACGCGCGGGACCTGCGCGAGAATCGTCAGGTCGGCGTTGACGAAACGCCAGCCCTGCTCCTGCACGAGTGCCCCGCAATGCCGCAGGAAACGCCGGCTGTCGGCGCCCTTCCAGCGCGGATCGCTGTCGGGGAAATGCTCGCCGATGTCGCCGAGCGCCATGGCGCCGAGCAGCGCATCACACAGTGCGTGCAGGGCCACGTCGCCGTCCGAATGCGCGATCACGCCGCGCGTGTGCGCAATGCGTACACCGCCAAGCGTCACGTGATCCCCATCCCCGTAGGCATGCACGTCGTAACCGATTCCCACCCTCATTCGACCATCCCTCGTCTTTGACTCATGGTTGTCCTGACTGCAGGACCGCCTCCGCAAGCGCGGCGTCCTCCGGGTTTGTCACCTTGACGTTGCCGGCGCGGCCGCGGACCAGCCGTGGCTGCAGTCCCAGGCTTTCGATCGCCGATGCTTCGTCCGTGACCGGCCGGTCGCGCTCGATGCAGAGCCGGAGTGCGCGCAACAACAGCCCATAGCGGAACATCTGCGGCGTGAGCGCGCGCCAGAGCCCGTCACGCGCCACGGTTTCGCCCACGCGCTGGTCGCCGACTTCCCGCTTCAGCGTGTCGCTGACCGGGACGGCGAGCAAGCCGCCGACGGCATCCGCGTCGAGCGCAGCAAAAAGCAGTTCGAGATCGCGGCGACGCAGGCAGGGACGCGCGGCATCGTGCACCAGCACCCAGTCCGTGTCCCGTGCGTCACCGTCCAGCGCGTCGAGCCCGTTCATTACCGAGTGCTCGCGCCGCGTGCCACCGGTACAGCGGCGGACGCGCGGACTCGAGAATTCGGGCAAGCCTTGCCAGTAGGAATCGCCCTGCGCGAGCGAGACCACGATGCCGTCGATGCCAGGTTCGGCGAGCAGCGCGGCCAGCGTCCAGGACAACATTGGCCGCCCGAGCAGCGGGGTGTATTGCTTGGGAAGCGCAGCGCCGAAACGGGAACCCTGCCCAGCTGCGGGCACGATGGCCCAGCGCCGGACGGCAAGGGTCACGGCAAGTCGGCCTGGGCCGTCCTTTGCCCCGTCGCCGCAGCGGCGGGTGCCGGCGTGGTCGCCGAGCCGGGTTGTGCGGGCGGCACAACCTGGAAGAAGGTCTCGTTCGTCTTGACCATGCCGAGGTCGGTGCGCGCGCGTTCCTCGATGGCCTTGCGGCCTTCCTTGAGGTCGCGAACTTCAGCCGCAAGCGTGCGATTACGGGTTGCGAGCCGGGCGTTTTCGGCGGACTGGACGTCGATGGCCTTCTCGAGGCGCCAGACCTCGCGCATGCCGTCGGGCGACGCCCAGATTCGGTACTGGAGCAGCATCAGCACGACGGCCAGGAGGCCGGCCATGATCCGGGTGGTCATGGGCGTGGAAGATTAGCAGAAACGGCGCGCATCAAACACAACTGACGGCAGCGGTGACCGGGAACGCCTCCCGGCCGGCGTAGGACGCATCGCCGCCAAGTTCGGCCTCGATGCGCAGCAACTGGTTGTACTTCGCGATGCGGTCGGAACGGCAGAGCGAACCGGTCTTGATCTGCGTCGCCCGCGTCGCGACCGCGATGTCGGCGATCGTGCTGTCCTCGGTCTCGCCCGAACGGTGCGAGACGACCGCGCTGTAACCGGCATCGGCCGCCATGTCGATCGCCTCCAGCGTCTCCGTCAGAGTGCCGATCTGGTTGGGCTTGATCAGGATCGAGTTGGCCACGCCCCGGGCGATGCCCTCACGCAGGATCTTGGTGTTGGTCACGAAAATATCGTCGCCGACCAGCTGGATGCGCTTGCCGAGCCGCTGCGTCAGCAACGACCAGCCGTCCCAGTCGCCCTCAGCCATGCCGTCCTCGACCGTGATGATCGGGAACCGGTTGACCAGGCCTTCGAGGTAATCGACAAACTGTGCCGGGCTGAAGGTGCGGCCTTCCGACTCGAGCGAGTACGCGCCGCCCTTGAAAAATTCCGAGCTCGCGACGTCGAGCCCCAGGTACACGTCCCGGCCCGCCTTGTATCCAGCGCGCTCGACCGCCTCGAGGATCGTTTCGAGCGCCGCCTCGTTCGATGGCAGGTTCGGCGCGAAGCCGCCCTCGTCACCGACGGCCGTCGCGAGCTTGCGCTCGTGCAGCACCTTCTTGAGGGTGTGAAAGATTTCGGCGCCGTAACGCAACGCTTCGCTGAAGTTCGGAGCGCCCACCGGTAGCACCATGAACTCCTGGATGTCGACGCTGTTGTCCGCGTGCGCGCCGCCGTTGATGATGTTCATCATCGGCACGGGCATCACCTTGCGGCCCGGGCCGCCGAGGCGGCGGAACAGGCTCTGCTTCGAGGCTCGCGCCGCCGCATGCGCCGACGCGAGCGAAATGGCGAGCAGCGCATTCGCGCCCAGGCGCGACTTGGTCTCGGTGGCATCGAGCGCAATCATCTTCGCGTCGATCCCGCGCTGGTCCATGACGTCGTGGCCGAGCAGCGCATTGCGCAGTTCGCCGTTCGCATTGATCACGGCCTGCAGCACGCCCTTGCCCAGGTAGCGCTTCTTGTCGCCATCGCGCAGCTCGACGGCTTCACGCGTGCCGGTGGAGGCGCCCGACGGCACTGCGGCGCGACCCATCGCGCCACCTTCGACGAAGACGTCCGCTTCGACCGTGGGATTGCCGCGCGAATCCATGATTTCCCGGGCCTTGATGTCGATGATCTTGGTCGTCATAGGGTCGATTCCTCGAACGGCCGCTGCTTCACGGCCATGTCAATTTGCAGCAGAATTTCCAGCAGCGAGCGCATGCGATCGAGCGGCCACGCATTGGGGCCGTCCGAGAGCGCCCGAGCCGGGTCGGGGTGGGTTTCCATGAATACGCCGGAGACGCCGGCAGCAACCGCCGCACGGGCCAGCACCGGCACGAATTCGCGCTGTCCACCCGAAGCACTGCCCTGCCCGCCCGGCAACTGCACCGAATGCGTCGCGTCGAACACGACCGGGGCGTACTCGCGCATCACGGCAAGCGAGCGCATGTCGGACACCAGGTTGTTGTAGCCGAACGAGAAGCCGCGCTCACAGGCCATCACCTGTTCGTTACCGGTGGACCGTGCCTTGTCGATGACGTTCTTCATCTCCCACGGCGACAGGAACTGTCCCTTCTTGACGTTGACGGGCTTGCCCTGGCTCGACGCGCTGAGGATGAAATTGGTCTGGCGGCACAGGAACGCCGGGGTCTGCAGCACGTCGACCACCGCGGCGACCTCGGCCATCGGGCTGTCTTCGTGCACGTCGGTGAGGACCGGCAGTCCGAACTGGCGCTTCACTTCCGACAGGATGCGCAGGCCTTCTTCGATGCCCGGACCGCGGAAGCTCGCCTGCGACGAACGGTTCGCCTTGTCGTAGCTCGCCTTGAAGATGTACGGGATGCCGAGCGCGCCCGTGATTTCCTGCATGCGGCCCGCGATGTCCAGCACGAGGCCTTCGCTCTCGACGACGCAGGGACCCGCGATCAGGAAGAAGGGACGGTCGTGCCCGACCTCGAAGCCGCAGAGCTTCATGCGCCCGCCGCCACCGGCAGCTTGCCAGCCTTGTGGTCGCGCGCTGCACGGATGAAGCCGGTGAAGAGCGGGTGCCCGTCACGCGGCGTCGAACGGAATTCCGGGTGGTACTGGCTCGCCACGAAGAACGGGTGCTGCGGCAGCTCGATGATCTCGACCAGGCCATCGCGCGAAAAACCCGAGAACCGCAGGCCCGCGTTCATCAGGCGCTGCAGGTACGTGTTGTTGAACTCGAAGCGATGACGATGACGCTCGCGGATCACGTCGGCGCCGTAAACGGAGTGCGCGAGCGAGCCATGCGAGATCCGGATTTCCTGCGCGCCGAGGCGCATCGTACCGCCGATCTGCGAGGTTTCGTCGCGCGCCTCGATCGTGCCCTTCTGGTCCTGCCACTCGGTGATCAGCGCAATGACCGGGTGCGGCGAGGCACGATTGAACTCCGTGCTGTGCGCGCCTGCGAGGCCCGCGACGTTGCGCGAATACTCGATGATAGCGAGCTGCATGCCGAGGCAGATGCCGAGGTAAGGAATCCTGTTTTCGCGCGCATAGCGCACCGCCTCGATCTTGCCTTCGATGCCGCGCTCGCCGAAGCCGCCCGGCACCAGGATGGCATCCATCCCGGCCAGCGCTTTCGCGCCGTGCTTCTCGATGTCGGTCGCTTCGATGAACTCGGTGTTGACGCGCGTGCGCGTGCGCAGGCCGGCGTGGATCAGCGCCTCGTTGAGCGAGATGTACGCGTCCTTGAGGTTGACGTACTTGCCGACCATCGCGAGATTGATCGTGAGGTCCGGGCTCGCCTTGGCAGCCACGACCTGGTTCCATTCCGCGAGGTCGGCCGCGGGCAGGTTGTGGAAGCCGAACTTCTCGCAGACGATTTCATCGAGCTTCTGCTCGTGCAGGAGCGAAGGGATCTTGTAGATGTCGTCGGCGTCAACCGCGGAGAACACGGCGCGTTCTTCGACGTTGGTGAACAACGCGATCTTGCGGCGATGCTCGGGCGGCAGCGGGTCCTGGCAGCGGCAGAGCAGCAGGTCGGGCTGGATGCCGATCGAACGCAACTCCTTCACCGAATGCTGCGTCGGCTTGGTCTTGATCTCGCCCGAGGTGGCAATGTACGGGATCAGGGTCAGGTGCATGTACAGCACGTTGTTGCGGCCGAGCTCGACGCCGAGCTGGCGGATCGCCTCGAGGAACGGCAGCGACTCGATGTCGCCGACCGTGCCGCCGATCTCGACCATGCAGACGTCGGCGTCGCCCGCGCCCATGCGGATGCAGTGCTTGATCTCGTCGGTGATGTGCGGGATGACCTGCACCGTCGCGCCGAGGTAATCGCCGCGGCGTTCCTTCGCGATGACGCGCTCGTAGATGCGGCCGGTCGTGAAGTTGCTGTTGCGCCCCGTGGTCGTGCGCACGAAGCGCTCGTAGTGACCGAGGTCGAGGTCGGTCTCGGTGCCGTCGTCGGTGACGAAGACTTCGCCGTGCTGGAACGGGCTCATCGTGCCCGGGTCCACGTTGATGTAAGGGTCGAGCTTGACCATGGCGACCCTGAGGCCGCGGGCTTCGAGGATGGCGCCCAACGAGGCAGCAGCAATGCCCTTGCCCAGCGACGAAACGACACCGCCGGTCACACAGATGAATTTGGTCATTGGAGTCCCCGTCGTATGAAGCACGACGGGAGCGCAGTCTAGCGGATCGGAGGGTCTGCTGGCCACTTCGATGACAGCACGTCCGCTTCGGTCACCGCGCCTCGCTCGCTCCAGGCGATGCGCCAGGATGGTTCGTCGGAGCGGGCGGCAAATTCCGCTGCGACTCCAAGATCTGCCACGGCGACCAGGCGGTCGCCCGCGAAAAGCAGCGGCAGGTTCTCGCGGCGCCACGGCAGCACGCCGTGCTCCTGCAGCCACTTGCGCAATGGGCGGTGATGTGCGCCGCCCGCCGGCAGGAATGCCTCGCCGCCTGTCCGGCTGCGCACGTCGATCCGCGCGGGCAGGCGCTCGCGACTGAGTCCAGCGCCGACGTCAGGCAACAGGGCGATCCCAGACCCGCCGGACCACGCGTAGGTCTCACGACCGGCGGTCGGCCAACTGCCCTGGTTCGGCGCGATGGTGCCTGCCGCTTCGGCATGCAGGCGACCGCGGTAACGACGGACCACCGCGCCCGGCCAGCGCGTCTCGGGGATGCGATCCCCAGCCGCGACAGTCATGTCGCGCAGCAGGGCGGCCAGGTTGCGTGCGGACGCGGGCGGGAGCCCCAGCCCGGCAAGCCAGGCCCGCAGCACGGCACGCTGCCTCGGCCCGGGCAGCGTCTGCAGCGCGTCGAGTTCGACCGCAGTGCCCGCCAGGACCCGCGGGAGGTCATCAGCGACCCAGGCGGCCTCGGCTTCGAGGGCGTCGCGGGCGTAGTCGGCCACCCGTGCTGCAGTCGCGGCGACCGCGGGCCAGCGCTGCCGCAGCGCGGGCAGGACTTCGAGGCGCAGGTAATTGCGGTCGAAACGACGATCCAGGTTCGAGGGGTCCTCGTGCCACCGCAGACCCTGCGTGTCGGCCCAGGCGGCGAGTTCGTCGCGCGTGAATTCGAGCAGCGGCCGCGCGTGCCATGCCGCCGCGCCGAAGCGGCCGAGTGGCGCCATGCCCGCGATCGAGCGCAGCCCGCCTCCGCGCAGCCACTGCAGCAGGATGGTCTCGAGCTGGTCGTCGGCGTGGTGGGCGGTGAGCAGCACCTCACCAGGTTCGAGCCGGGCCGCGAGCGCGGCATAGCGAGCCATGCGGGCTGCAGCTTCCGGACTCTGGCCCGCATCCAGGTTGACGGCGACCCGGACTTCGTCGAAGTCGACACCGTGCGAGGCCGCCAGCTCACGGCACGCACGCGACCATTGTGTGGAATCGGGATGCAACGAATGATCGACGTGGATGGCCCGCAATCGCGCGGCCAGACTGCCCGCGTTCGCCAGCTGCGCCAGCGCGACGAGCAGGACCGTGGAGTCGAGTCCGCCGCTCAGTGCGATGCAGAGTCCTGGAGATTTTTCGCGTCTCGCCTGCGGGATCGCAGCGAGCACGAGATCGAGGCTTGCCGCCAGTCGGTGGGGGGTGAACACGTGCAGCGGGCCCGGGTGGGCGCGGCGCCGGTCAGTTGGCCGCGCGATAAACGCCCTGGCCACGCAGGCGCTCGTACCGCTGCACGAGCAGCGCGTCCTCCGACTGCTGCGAGACGTGGTCGAGGTGACGCACGAGCGCTTCCTTGAGCGACTCCGACATCGCCTGCGGATCGCGGTGGGCGCCGCCGAGCGGCTCACGCAGCACTTCGTCGACCAGGCCGAGCTTGTCGAGACGTTCGGCAGTGATGCCCATGGCATCCGCCGCGATTTCCTTCTTGTCGGCGCTCTTCCAGAGGATGGACGCGCAGCCTTCGGGCGAAATCACCGAGTAGATCGAGTACTGCAGCATGATCAACCGGTCGCACACGCCGATCGCGAGCGCGCCGCCCGAACCGCCCTCGCCGATGACCGCAGTGATCACGGGCACTCGCAGCGAGGACATCTCGAACAGGTTGCGGGCGATCGCCCCGCTCTGGTTGCGCTCTTCGGAGCCGACACCGGGATAGGCCCCCGGGGTGTCGATCAGGGTGATCAGCGGAATGCGGAAGCGCTCGGCGAGCTGCATCAGCCGCAGCGCCTTGCGGTATCCCTCGGGCTTCGGCATGCCGTAGTTGCGGCGCACCCTTTCCTTCGTGTCGCGGCCCTTCTGGTGACCGATCAGCATGACCGGCCGGCCGGCGAGTCGCGCGAAGCCGCCGACGATCGCGAGATCGTCCGCATACATGCGGTCACCGTGCAGTTCCTGGAACTCGTCGAAGATTGAAACCGCGTAATCGAGGGTGTATGGGCGCTGCGGGTGGCGCGCAAGCTGTGCGACCTGCCACGCCGTGAGGTTGGCGAAGATGCTGTTGGTGAGCGCGCGGCTCTTGGCCCGCAAACGCGCAATTTCCTCGCCGACGTTGACCTCGGCGTCGGACGAGACGAAGCGCAGCTCTTCGATCTTCGCCTCGAGTTCGGCGATGGGCTGCTCGAATTCCAGGAAACTCAATGCCATAGCCCGGAAGGATGCCGGACGCCCGGCGCGGGCGCAAATCAGCCGCACGCGCTCTGGCCGCGCGATCAGGCAGGCAGCCTGACCGCCAGGTCGTCCCGCGCGGCCGGCTCAGCTGCGCAGGGCCGCCCGCCACTGCGTGGCATTGCGCATGTCGAGCGCGCCGACGATGGTCTTGAGCGCGGCATTCTCGGCGTCGGTGCGCGCGGACTTGAGGCCAAGCAGGCCACCAGCCGCGTCGGCGACGTCCTGGCACCAGGCGAGCAGCAATTGCTCCTCGTCGGCGCCGAACTCTTCCTGCAGCTTGCGGTCGCTGCGTGCGAGCTCATTGAGCGCCGCCAGATCGGCCTTCAGCTGCTGCTTTGAGGGAGGCGCGCTGAGCCAGAGCGACAGCGCGTCTTCGCCGCCGTGATCGAGCATCCCGCGCTCGCGTGCGATTTTCAGGATCACGTCGCGTTCGCTTTTCTGGATCTTGCCGTCGGCCCACGCGACATACACGAGCGGCAACAGGGACACGACGCGATACGCTTCGCGCGGCACCCGCAGATCCTTCAGCCAACCTTCCAGGTCCATGTGCCGCCCCCCGCCGTTCTTGGTTTGGCCACATTCTTACACGGGTCCGGGGAACGACCGCAAGTGCCATCGGCGCGGCACGATGGGGCGTGCTTCAGGCGTCGCGCGGCGCGTAATACAACTCGACCCCTTCGCGGCCCATCAAGCTTCCAAGCCGTTCGATGAGCTCGCGCGAAGGCCGCACTTTCCACTGCTCGCCAAGCTGCAGGATTGCTGCAGCATCGCCCGTCGCGTACCGGATGGCGACGTTGCAGCGCCCACCCTGGCTTGGCCTGAGAGCTTGCTCGAGCGCGGCAACGAGCTTACCGGCATCCCCGTTCCTTGCCTTCGCGGCCGGCCAGCGTAAAACGAGGTTGCGGGCGTACTGTTCGCGCGCCTGGTCGACGTCCATGATCTTTTTCGCGCTCAGGCGCCAGTCGTCGATGAAGTCGTCCCAGCGCAGGCCGCCCTCGACCACGAGGATCGCGTCCTTCGAGACCAGCGAGCGGAACTGCTGGTAGACGTCCTCGAACATGGTGACTTCCAGCCGGCCGCTGCGATCGTCGAGGATGAAGCTGGTGCGCCCGCCGCGCTTGCGGATTTCCAGCACGAGTCCTGCAACGGTCACGTTGCGACCCGGAGTGCGCCATGGGTTGCCCTTTTCCTCGCCCCCGGTCCCGACTGGTTTCGCGCCACCAACGTCAGCAATTCGCCCGCTGGTGATTGGCCGCAGCTCGCGCTCGTATTCGGCGATCGGGTGACCGGTGAGATAGAGGCCCAGCGTTTCGCGTTCGCCCGTGAGGCGGACGGCCTCGCTCCATTCGGGCAGCGTCTCCTGCATCAACTTCGCGTCAGCCGCGTCAGCCTCGGCCGCAACCCGCGTCGCTGCGGCCGGCGCCGGCTCGGCGAGTCCGAACAGGTCCTCCTGCCCGGCCTCCCTGGCGCGGGTCGACTGGTCGGCTGCCTGCATTGCCGCCGGCAACTGGTGCATGAGCGTCGAGCGGTAGCGCATGCCGCCCATCGAGTCCGCTGCGCCGGAGCGGATCAGCGCCTCCAGCATGCGGCGATTGACCTTGTTGAGATCCAGCCGACGGCAGAGGTCGCGCAGGTCGCGAAAGCGCCCGTTCGCGTTGCGCACCTCGAGCATGTTCTCGACTGCCGCCTGCCCCACGCCCTTGATGGCCCCGAGGCCGTACCGGATCGATTTCGGTCCCGACACCGTGAACATGTACTGCGAGGCGTTTACGTCCGGCGGCTCGACTGTGAGCCCCATACGGTTGCATTCGTCGATGAGCGTGACGACCTTGTCGGTCTTGTCCATATCGGACGACAGCACCGCCGCCATGAACGCGGCCGGGTGATGCGCCTTGAGCCACGCCGTGTGATACGACAGCACGGCGTACGCGGCCGAGTGCGACTTGTTGAAGCCGTACCCCGCGAACTTCTCCATGAGGTCGAAGATGTGGGCCGCGGTGTTTTCCGCGACACCGCGGGCGACGGCACCTTCGACGAAAATGGACCGCTGCTGCGCCATCTCCTCGGCCTTCTTCTTGCCCATCGCGCGGCGCAGCAGGTCTGCGCCACCGAGCGTGTAGCCTGCCAGCACCTGTGCGATCTGCATCACCTGTTCCTGGTACAGGATCACGCCATACGTCGGGAACAGGACCGGCTTCAGGTCCGGGTGCAGGTAGTCGATGCCGCCGCCGATGCGGCCGTGCTTGCGGTCGATGAAGTCGTCGACCATGCCCGACTGCAGCGGACCCGGACGGAACAGTGCGACGAGCGCGATGATGTCCTCGAAGGTGTCCGGCTGCAGGCGCTTGATCAGGTCCTTCATGCCGCGTGATTCGAGCTGGAAGACGGCCGTCGTTTCGCAGCGCTTCAGCAGCGCATACGTCGGTGCGTCGTCCATAGGCAGCGTGGACATGTCGAGCGGCGGCTCACCGGAGGCGACGCGCCCGGTGTTGATCGTGCGCACGGCCCAGTCGATGATCGTGAGCGTGCGCAGGCCGAGAAAGTCGAACTTGACGAGGCCCGCCGCCTCGACGTCGTCCTTGTCGAACTGCGTGACGACGCTGGTGCTGCCCTCTTCGCAGTAGAGCGGCGCGAAGTCGGTGAGCACGGAAGGCGCGATGACGACGCCGCCCGCGTGCGTGCCGGCGTTGCGCACCAGGCCTTCGAGCGAGCGCGCCATGTCGATCAACTGGCGCACGTCGTCTTCGCTCTTGTAGCGCTTGCGCAGCTCCTCTTCCTTGTCGAGCGCGTCGTCGAGCGTGATGCCGAGTTCGAACGGGATGAGCTTGGCGATGCTGTCGGCGAAGCCGTAGCTCAGGCCCTGCACGCGCGCGACGTCCCGCACGACCGCCTTCGCCGCCATCGTGCCGTAGGTGATGATCTGCGAGACGCGTTCGCGCCCGTAGCGGCTCGCGACGTAATCGATGACCCGGTCGCGGCCTTCCATGCAGAAGTCGACGTCGAAGTCGGGCATCGACACGCGCTCGGGGTTCAGGAACCGCTCGAACAGCAGGTCGTAGTGCAGCGGGTCGAGGTCCGTGATGCCGAGCGAGTACGCGACGAGCGAGCCGGCGCCCGAACCGCGGCCCGGTCCGACGGGCACGCCGTTCTCACGCGCCCAGCGGATGAAGTCCGCGACGATCAGGAAGTAGCCGGCGAACCCCATCTGGCAGATGACGTCGAGTTCGCGCGCGAGGCGGCTCTCGTATGCGTCACGCGGGATGCGCGTGCCGAGCTGCGTCGCGATGACCGGCCAGCGCTGCTCGAGGCCTAGCGTCGATTCCACGCGCAGGTGACCTTCGGTCGTCTGGCCGGCGGGCACTGGATAGGCCGGCAGCGACGGCTTGCCCAGCTTGATTTCGAGGTTGAGTCGGCGCGCGATTTCGACGGAATTCTCGAGTGCCTCGGGCAAGTCGGCAAACAGCATCGCCATCTCGTCGGGCGAGCGCAGGTACTGCTCTTCGCTGTAGCGTCGCGGGCGCGACGGATCTGCGATCATCATGCCCTCGTGGATGCAGACCCGGGCTTCGTGTGCTTCGAAATCCTCGGGCCTGATGAAGCGCACGTCGTTGGTCGCGACGACCGGCACGCCAAGCTTTACTGCCAGCTGCAGCGAGCCTGCGATGCAGTCTTCCTCGCCCGGCCGGCCCGTGCGCTGCAGCTCCAGGTAGTACCGGTCACCGAACAATTCGAGCCACGTCTCGAGCGCCGCATGGGCCTCCGGTTCACGGTTGCCGATCAGCGCGCGGCCGACGTCGCCTGCGCGCGCGCCGGAGAGCGCGACCAGGCCCAGGGTCGTCTCGCGGTCGAGCCATTCGCGATGCAGCATCGGGCCGTGCTTGCCCTGCCCTTCGAGGTAGCTGCGCGTGACGAGGCGCGTGAGGTTGAGGTAACCGCGCCCGTCCTGGCACAGCAAGACCAGCCGCGACGGCTCGTTGCGCTCGTTGTCGTCGCGCACCAGCACGTCCACTCCGATCAGCGGCTTGACGCCCTTCGATTGCGCGGTCTTGTAGAACTTGACCAGTGCAAAGAGGTTCGCCTGGTCGGTGAGCGCGACTGCAGGCATCCCCATGCGCGCGGTGGCGTCGATCAGCCCTTCGCGCAGCAGCTTGCCGTCATCCTCCTTCTCGCTGTCGATGCGAACGACGCCGTCGACGAGCGAGTACTCGGTATGGACGTGAAGGTGGACGAACCGGGCTGCCATGGACGGCGGGCTCTGGGATCAGCGGGGAAGGCAGGATTGTACCGGCGCGAAGCTCCGTCGGTGCACCGGGGAAGGCCCCAATCGACGCAGGGCTTCGAGGTGCGCAGGCGTGCCATACCCCTTGTGCCCCGCAAAACCGTACCCGGGGTAGCGCACCTCGAGCTCGCACATGAACCGATCTCGCGCCACTTTGGCGAGGATCGACGCCGCTCCCACGCAAGTTACGCTGGCGTCGCCCGCGACGACCGCCTCGATGCTGCAGTCGAACGGCAGGCCAGCGAGGCTCGGGCAACGATCGCCGTCGACGATCACGTGCGCCGGAGCGCAGCGCAGGCCGAGCATGGCGCGGCGCATGGCCAGCATCGTCGCCTGCAGGATGTTGATCGAATCGACCTCGCAGGCGTCGGCCCAGCCGAGGCCGAAGGCGATGCTGCGGTCCTGGATTCGCTGCGCCAGTTCTGCACGCACCTGGGGCGACAGGACCTTTGAATCTGCAATGCCGCGAATCGGCCGCCTGCGATCGAGGATCACCGCCGCCGCGACGACCGGGCCCGCGAGCGGGCCCCGACCCGCCTCGTCGACGCCCGCCGTGAGCCCGGCTCTGCGCAGGTCGAAACCGCTTTGCTGCGGATCGGCGCGCCTCATCGCGCGCCACTGCGCTGGTTGCGCATTTCCAGGATGGCGTCGGCGGCTCGCGCACTCGCGTCGCGTCGCAGCGTTGCGTGTATCGCAGTGAATGTCGCGACGAGCTCCGCGTGATCGGGGCGCTGCAGCTGCGCCAGCAGCGCCGGGCCCAGCACCCCGGGCCGCACGTCTTCCTGCAGATACTCCGGCACCACCTGCCGTCCCGCCAGCAGGTTCGGCTGCGCGAAGAAGTCCGCTTTCATCAGCTTCATGCTGCGCATCAGCCAGGCCGTTAGCGGCGCGAGGCGATACGCGACCACCATCGGCCGCTTGATCAGCGCGGTTTCGAGCGTTGCCGTGCCTGACGCGACGAGAACCGCGTCGGCAGCCGCCAGCGCCTCCTGCGCACGGCCGTCGACGACCGCGACGGGCACGCCCGGGGCGTGCTGCGCGAGGCTGTGCTCGAACAGCGTCCGCACCGCTGCATTGGCCATCGGCGCCACGAAACGAATGTCGGGACGACGTTCGTGCAGCCACGCCAGCGTCGCGGCGAACGGGTCACCGAGCCTGGCCACTTCCGCACGCCGGCTGCCAGGAAGCACCGCCACCGTGGGTGCGCCAGCGTCGAGACCCAGGGCTGCGCGCGCGGGTCCCGGGGGCGATTCGAGCGGGATGCGATCTGCAAGCGGGTGGCCGACGAACACCGCACGCACGTCGTGCGCGTCATAGAACCTGCTTTCGAACGGCAGCACGCAGAGCACAAGATCGACGGACTGACCGATGGTGCGCACCCTGCCCTGCCGCCATGCCCACACCTGCGGACTGACGTACTGCACGGTGGGAATACCCTGCGCCTTGAGCTGGGCCGCGACGCGAAGATTGAATTCGGGCGAGTCGATGCCGACGAAGATGTCTGGTCGCGCAGCGAGCAGTCGCGCGACGACGTCGCGGCGCAGGCGCAGCAGGCGCGGCAGGTGCTTCACGATCTCGGCGAGACCCATGATCGCGAGTTCTTCGGACGATACCCAGGCCTCACAGCCCGCTTCCACCATGCGCGGTCCGGCCACGCCGAATGCACGCAGCGTCGGCAGCCTGGCGTGCAGTGCGCGCAGCAGCCCGCCTCCGAGGTTGTCGCCTGAGGCCTCGCCGGCCACGAGCGCGATATTCACCGCTCCCGCGCGCTGGGGAGAGGCGATGACGGGACCCTCGCGCATGCGCCTCAGCGCACGAGGCTGCGCGTGGACTGCGGGATGAAATCGACCAGCAGCTGCAGTTCGGGCTGGTCCTTCGCCGCTTCGGCCATGCGTTCGACCGCGTCCTCGAGCCGCAGCCCCGAACGGTACAGCGTGCGGTAAGCGTTGCGCAGGTTGCGAATCTGCTGCGGCGAAAAGCCGCGCCGCTTGAGCCCCTCGGAATTGATGCTGTGCGGCTTGGCCGGGCCGCCGACTGCCATCACGTATGGAGGCACATCGCGCGTTACCGCGGCGTTGTTGGCGAGGAATGCATGTGCGCCCACCTTGCAGAACTGGTGCACGGCGGCGAAGCCGCCCATGATCACCCAGTCGCCGAGCACGACGTGGCCACCGAGCGTGGCGCTGTTGGCGAGCACGCACTGGTTGCCGACGACGCAGTCGTGCGCGACGTGCGAATACGACATGAACAGGTTGTCGTGCCCGATCTTGGTGACGCCGCGGTCCTTGGTCGTGCCGCGATTGAGCGTCACGAACTCACGAATGACGTTGCGGTCGCCGATCTCGAGGCGCGTCGGCTCGCCGTTGTATTTCTTGTCCTGCGGCGCGTCGCCGATCGACGCAAACGCGTGGATGACGTTGCCGGCGCCGACCTTCGTGTGGCAGTGGATGGTCGCGTGCGCGCCAAGGCGCGTGCCATGGCCGATCTCGACGCCGGGACCGATCACGCAGTACGGCCCGATCTCGACGTCGTCGCCGAGAATCGCGTCCGGCGCGACGATCGCCGTCGCGTGGATGGAGCCACTCATCGATGCCACTCCTTCGTGTGCCTGGGCTTCAACCCGGCATCACCATCATTTCTGCCGAGCAGGCTTCCTGACCCGCCACTTCGGCCACCGTCGAGAACTTCCAGATCGTGCGAATCCTGCGCTCGAGCACTACCTTGAGCAACAACTGGTCCCCAGGCACGACCGGGCGGCGGAAGCGCGCCTTGTCGATGCCCGCGAAGTAGAACTTCACGTTCTCGTCGGGATAGATGTTGGCGGTGACGAAGCAGAGGATGCCGGCGGCCTGCGCCAGCGCCTCGAGCATGAACACGCCGGGCATCACGGGACGGCCCGGGAAGTGGCCCGAGAAGTACTGCTCGTTGGCCGTGACGTTCTTGACCGCGACCAGGCGCTCGCCGGAGACGCATTCGAGCACGCGATCCACCAGCAGCATCGGGTACCGGTGCGGCAGGCGCCGCATCACTTCGTCGATACCGAATCCACCCTGTGCTTCGCTCATGTGTCCTTCCCGTCGTGTCGGTCTTCGTCGGCGGAACCTGCACCCTTCTCGAGGGCGCGCACGCGGCGCGCCAGCTCGTCGAGTTGCTGGAACCGCGCGCTGTTGCGGCGAAATCGCCGCGCTTCATCGAAAGGCAGCTGCCCCGAGTACAGGCCGGGCTTGGTGATCGAATGCGACACCATCGTCTTGCCCGTGAGATACACGTCGTCGGTGATCTGCAGGTGCCCGACGATGCCGACCATGCCGCCGATCATGCAGCGCCTGCCGACCGTGACGCTGCCCGAAATCCCAACGCAACCGGAGATCACCGTGTGCTCGCCGATGTGACAGTTGTGCCCGACCTGCACCTGGTTGTCGATCTTCACCCCGCGCTCGATGACCGTATCACCGATCGCCGCGCGGTCGATGGTGGAATTCGCGCCGATCTCGACGTCGTCCCCGATCAGCACCGAGCCGACCTGCGGGATCTTGACGTAGCCGCCCTGGTCCGGCGCGTGCCCGAAACCGTCCGCGCCGATGACCACGCCCGGATGCATCAGGCAACGCTCACCGAGCCGCACGCCCGCGCAGAGCGTCACATGCGCGACGAGACGCGTGTCCGCGCCAATCACCACGCGGTCGAACACGACGCTGTTGGGACCGATCTGCACCCGCGCGCCGATCTTCGCGCCCGAGCCGATATACGCATTCGGGCCAATCCACGCGGTGGGATCAACTGCAGCGCCCGCTTCGATCACCGCACTGGGATGACGGCCCGACGGGCTCGCAGCCTCGGCGTAAAGCAGCTGGGCGATCCGCGCGTACGTGGCGTATGGATTGGCAGCGATCAGCGCGTTGGTCGGGCAATCGTCGACGGTGGACGCGTCGAGTACAACCGCCGCGGCATGTGTGCCTGGCAGGTGGCGTCGATACCTGGAGTTGGCCAGGAACGAGATCGCGCCCGCTCCGGCTTCCTGCAGCGTCGCGACTCGCTCGATCGGCGTGTCGGGATCGCCGCGGAGTTCGCAGCCGAAACGTACCGCCAGTTCGCCCAGGCGCACTGGCATGCTCTTGCGGCTCCCCGGCGTCCTGGCCTGGCCCGGGTCAGGGCTTCGCGGGTGCGCGACCCTTCGCCTGCAGCGCCGACAGCACCTGGCCGGTGATATCGATCGACGGGCTGGCGAAGAGCGCGTCGGCGATCACGAGGTCGAGCCCCGCGGTCTTGGCATAGCTCTGCACTTCCTGCAGCACCGAGCGCTGCAACTGGCCAAGCGCCTCGTTGCGGCGCACATTGAGGTCTTCCATGAATTCGTTCTGCTTGCGCGCGAATTCGCGCTGGCCGTCGCGCAACGCCTTTTCCTGGTTGCGGCGGTCAGCTTCGGCCATCGTCGCGCCGTCCTTCTGCAACTTGTCCTCGCGGGCCTTGAGGTCGCGCTCCAGGTTCTGGAGGTCGCGCTTGCGCGCCGCGAACTCGTTCTCGAGCGCCTGTGACGCGGCCTGGGCCTGCGGTGCTTCCTGAAGCAGTCGGGCCACGTTGACGACGCCGATCTTAGTCTGCGCCTGCGCCTGCGCCGCGGTAAGCGGCATCGAAACGGCGGCGAGTGTCAGGAAAGCAAGCAGAGTGGTCTTGATGCGCATGGAACGAGGTACCTCAGAAAGCCTGGCCGATCGAGAACTGGAAACCTTCCGTCTCGTCGGGATATTCAACAGCGTTGCCCTTGAACTCGTTGAGCGGCACGGCGTAGCTGAACCGGAAGACGCCGAGCGGCGCCATCCACTGGACTGCAACGCCGGTCGAATAACGGAGTTTATCAAACGAGAAGTCATAATCCACCGGTGTCACGCCGTCGCGGCCGACGAACGCGACGTCGTCGTTGGAGAAGACGTTGCCGATGTCGAAGAACAGGCTGAAACGCGCGCTGTTCCGCCATTTTGCCGGCATTGGCAGCAGCAGTTCGAACTGGTTGGTGAACTTGATGTTGCCGCCGTAGGGGTTGCCGAACGAATCCTTGGGGCCGAGGCGGCTTTCGCGGAAGCCGCGCACCGTTTCCGGGCCACCCGCGAAGAACCGCCGGTACGGCGGCATCGACGTCGTGTCGCCGAGCGCCTGGCCGTATCCCACCTCGCTGTTGAACATCAGCGTGAACCACTTGCTCACCGGGATGAACTGCAGGTAGTCGTAGTTGAAGCTCACGAAATCGATGTCGCTGAAGGGCAGCGCGTACGAAGCGCTCACGCGGTGGCGTGAGCCGCGATCCGCGAACAGCGCGCGGTTGCGCGAATCGTACGACCAGCCGAGCGAGTATTCGAACGTATCGAACCTGGTGCCGTAGTAGGTAAGCGCGATCGGCGGGATGCCGACATTCTGCACTTCGGTGTACGTGTTGCCGTTGTTCTGCACCCAGTAGAGCGCTTCCGCGGCACTCGAGTAGGGGTCGGTGAAGAGGTCGGAGCGCTGCGCCGCGATGCCCATGCGCACGGACTGGAACTCCGTGAGCGGCCAGGCGTAGTCGAGGCCGAGCGTGCCGGTCTCAGTCTCGAAATCCGACGACGAGGTCGTGAACTGCGAGATGCTGCGCCAGGTCGCCGAAACCGTGCGCGAGACGCCGTCGATGGTCGTGTACGGGTCGGTGTGCGAGAGGCTGAACACCTTGCTGTACTGGCCGGCGTTGATTTCCGCGGCCACGCGGTTGCCGGTACCCATGAAATTGCTGTGCACGAAGCTGCCGTTCAGCAGGATCGACTGCGACTCCGAGTAACCGATGCCGCCGCTGAACTGGCCAGGCAGGCCTTCCTTGATGTCGTAGGTGACGTCGACCAGGTCGGGCGTGCCCGGCACTGGATTGGTCTCGACTTCGACCTTCTCGATGAACGGCAGGCGCTGCAGCCGGATCTTGGACCGATCGATCGCCGCGTTGGACAGGTAGCCGCCTTCCATCTGGCGGATCTCGCGACGGAGCACGTCGTCGTTGATGCCGGTGCTGCCCGTGAAGCCGATGTTGCGCACGTACGCGCGATTGCCCGGATCGACGAGGAACGTCAGCTCGATTTCCTTCGTTGCGGCGTTCTCCTTCGGCACCGGATCGATCTTCGCGAACGCGTAGCCGTCCTGGCCGAGGCGCAACTGCATGAGCTCGGTGGTCGCGGTGACCATCTTGCGCGAGAACACGTCGCCGCGGTGCACGGCGACCAGCGACTTGAGCTGCTCCTCGGGCACGACCAGGTTGCCCGCGATCTTCACGTCGGAAATTCGGTAGACGTCGCCTTCCTTCACGTTGAGCGTGATGAAGATGTCGTCCTTCTCGGGCGTGATCGCGACCTGCGTCGTCTCGACGTCCATGTTCGCGTAGCCACGATCCATGTAGTAAGAACGCAGTTTTTCGATGTCGCCCGAGAGTTCTTCGCGCGAGTAACGGTCGTCCTGCTTGTACCAGGACAGCCAGTTCGGCGTTTGCAGCTTGAAGTCTTCGAGCAGGTCGTCGTCGCTGAACGCTTCGTTGCCGACGACGTTGATCTGGCGGATCTTCGAGCGCTTGCCTTCGACGATGTCGACCGCGATCTTGACGCGGTTGCCGGCGACCTCCTCGACCTTGGTGTCGACCTGCACGGCGTACTTGCCGCGCGAGAAGTACTGGTCGGTGAGGAAGCGCTCGACTTCGTCGAGCGTCGACTGGTTGAACGTCTTGCCGCGCGAGAGGCCGACGCTGCGCAGCGACTTCTCGAGGTCTTCGGACTTGATGTCCTTGTTGCCGGTGATCGTGAAGCTCTCGATCGACGGGCGTTCGAGCACGGCCACCACGAGCGTGCCGCCGTCACGGCGGATTTCGACGTCACGGAAGAAGCCGGTCGCATACAGCGCGCGCAGCGCTTCGTCGACGCGGCGGCTGTCGAGCCGGTCGCCGATGTTCACGGGCAGGTAGTTGTAGACCGTGCCTTCCGTGATGCGCTGCAGGCCTTCGATCCGGATGTCGCCGACGGTAAATTCCGCGCTCTCGGTCTGGGCGAGAACGGCAGGTACGGCAAGGAGGAAGGCCGGCAGGACGGCCGCAAACTTCAGTCGCATTGTTTTAAGGGAAACTCAGCTGAACAACCGCGAAAGGTCGTTGTAGAACGCGAAACTCATGAGCATCAGCAGCAGCAGGATGCCGATCTGCTGGCCCACCGCCTGCGCGCGCTCCGAGAGCGGGCTGCCCTTCACGACTTCGGCCAGCTGGTAAACCACTTGGCCGCCATCGAGGATCGGGATGGGCAGCAGATTCAGCACGAACAGGCTCACGCTTACGACCGCGAGGAAGGAAAGGAACGACAGTATGCCCTGTCGCGCGGAGAAACCGGCGTACTCCGCGATGTTGATAGGCCCGCTCAGGTTCTTGACCGAGACGTCGCCGGTGGCCACGTTCCAGATCATGCGGACCGTCAGCAGCGACATGTCCCAGGTCTTCTCGATCGCATGACCGACGGCGCTGACCGGCCCGAACCGTTCGATGGTCCGCATGCTCGCCGGCACGGCCAGGCCCGCGGCCGGCTGGATGCCGATGCGGCCGATCATGCGGTCGCCTTCGCGCTGCGCCTCGACTTCGATCGGGACGTCGAGTCGATCGCCCTTGCGGTCGATCGCGAACGTGAGCGTCTTGCCCGGGCTCGGCTGGACGATCTTCACCATCGCCTGGAAATCGGCCACCGGCTGACCCGCCACAGCCACGATGCGATCGCCGATCTGCAGGCCCACCTTCTCCGCCGGGCTCCCCGGCACGATCTTGCCGATCTCGGTCGGGATGGTCGGGTACCAGAAATCGAAGCCGAGTCCAGACATCAGCGCGCCGGGCTCGGTGAGTGCCCGACGGTCGCCTTCGATCACGAGTTGCAGCTCACGCGGGTTTTCGGTGCCCCCAGTTCCCTGCACTTCGAGTTCGATCGGGGTGCCGTCCATCAGGCGATCGAGAATCGCGAGCACCGCTGCTTCGCGCGTCGTGACCGGCTTGCCGGCCACGCCGACGATCGCGTCGCCCTGCTGGAGCCCGGCCCGGGAAGCGATCGAATCGGCAGTCACGTCCCCGATGACTGGCTTGAGCGCCGAGGTGCCGACGACCAACAGGATCCAGTAGGCGACTGCAGCAAACAGGAAATTGGCGAAAGGACCGGCCAACAGCACCAGGATGCGGCGCCAGACCGGCTTGCGGTTATAAGCCTGGCTCGTCAGTGCCGGATCGACCGGACCTTCGCGCTCGTCGAGAAGTTTTACGTAACCCCCTAATGGGATTGCAGAAAATGCATACTCGGTGCCATCCGCACCGCGCCGCGACCAAAGCACGCGGCCGAAGCCGATCGAAAAGCGCAAGACCTTGATTCCCATGCGCCGGGCCATCCAGAAATGGCCGTATTCGTGCACCGCAACCAGGATGCCGATGGCCACGAGGAATGCCAGGATGTAAGTCAATATCGTCATGCTCCTGCCCGGGCAGCCTGTCCCAGCCTCGCCTGCGCGAGGTCACGGGCCCACCGATCTGCCTCCAGAATGTCCCCAATGTCGTTCGCAGGCGCGTTGCGATGCGCGCACATCACGCCATCGATCAGCGCCGGAATGCCGAGGAAGTCGAGACGGCCCTCCAGGAACGCCGACACCGCCACCTCGTTGGCCGCGTTGAGCGCCGCCGGCGCCGTTCCTCCCGCCTCGGCAGCAGCCCGCGCCAGGACCAGCGCGGGAAACCGCCCCAGGTCCGGCGCCTCGAAATCGAGCCGCGCGGCGGCCACGAGATCCAGTGATTCTACACCGGAGCCGATCCGCTCCGGCCAACCGAGGGCATGGGCGATCGGGGTGCGCATGTCCGGGTTGCCGAGTTGCGCCAGGATCGATCCATCCACGTATTCCACCATCGAATGCACGATGCTCTGCGGATGTACGACCACGCTGACGTGGGTCGGTTCCATCCCGAACAGCACGCAGGCCTCGATCAGTTCGAGCCCTTTGTTCATCAGGGTGGCCGAATCAACCGAAATCTTGCGGCCCATGCGCCAGCGTGGATGGGCGCAGGCCTGGTCCGGCGTGACGCCCGCCATCTGCTCGCGCGTAGCACGCAGGAACGGCCCACCCGACGCAGTAAGCAGGATGCGGCGCACCCCTCGCGGCGTCTCGCCTGTCAACAGCGAGGGCGGCATGCACTGGAAGATCGCGTTGTGCTCGCTGTCGATCGGGACCAGCACCGCACCACCGCGGCGCGCAGCGTCGACGAGCAACGCGCCCGCCATGACCAGCGATTCCTTGTTTGCGACCAGGACGTGCTTGCCCGCGCGTGCCGCCGCGAGCGTAGACGGTAACCCCGCGGCACCGACGATGGCCGCCATCACCACGTCCACCTCGGGACTGGCCGCGACCGCATTCAGCGCATCGTCACCGCAGGCCACTGCCGTGGGGCACCCGGCCGCACGCAGGTCGAGCGCGAGCAATCGCGCGGCCGCCGGATCCTGCAGAATTGCGACCGCCGGCCGGAATCGAACGCACTGGTCGAGCAGCGTCGCCCCGTTCGAGCAGGCAGCCAGCGCGGTGACCACGTAACGATCGGGGTGACGCGCGAGCACGTCGAGCGTGCTGACACCGATGCTGCCGGTACTGCCGAGAACCGCGACCCGCTTCACTGGACCAGGCCCAGCGCCAGCAGCCCGAGCAGGAACGTCGGCGCAGCCGCGGTGAGGCTGTCGATGCGGTCGAGGACGCCGCCGTGGCCAGGCAGCAGCTTGCCGCTGTCTTTCAGGCCGACGTGACGCTTGAACATGCTTTCGGTCAGGTCGCCGACAACCGACACCAGCGCGACGAGCTCACAGAGGAACAGCCAGGGCCAGAACGGCATGTCGAACATTAACGCACCGGCAACGGCGACCGTCGCTGCGGCCAGCATGCCAGCCGCGAAACCTTCCCAGGTCTTGCCCGGGCTCACGTGCGGTGCGAGCTTGCGCCGCCCGAACGCGCGGCCGCCGAAGTACGCGCCGACGTCTGCCGCGGCGATCAGCACCAGCAGGTAAAGCAGCAGCAACTGGCCGTGCGGCTGCAGCGTGACGAGGTGCGACAGGCCGATGCCGGCAGGCACCAGCACCAGGAAACCGACCACGGCGGCCGCGAGTCGTCCTCCCGACTGTGCCCGCAGCGCCAGCCACACGAACGCGATCAGCCACCAGACGGCGGCGATGCGCAGGATGTCCGTGAGCCGGCGCGGGTCGGCTGCGAGCATTTCGGCGCCCGTGAGCACCAGCAGGATGGCCGCAGCGTATGCGAGCCGGGCTGGCATGGACTGCAGCCGCGCGAACCCGGCCCATTCGTAACCGGCAGCGAAGATCGCGACCGCGATCATCGCCACCGCCACCTCGGGCGGCGTCCAGACCAGCACGACAATGACCAGGGCTGCGAGCAGCAGCGCAGTCACGATGCGCGCGCGCAGGGCGGCGTTCATCGCGCGGCCTGCGCGTCGGTCAGCCCAAAGCGTCGCTGTCGGCTGGCGTAGAAACGCAACGCGGCGTCGAGCGCTGCATCGTCGAAGTCGGGCCAGAGCGTGTCACAGAAATAGAGTTCGGAGTAAGCCAGGTTCCAGAGCAGGAAATTGCTGATGCGCTGCTCGCCGCCGGTACGGATGAACAGGTCCGGTTCGGGCGTACCCGCCAGCTGCAGCTGGTCCGCAAACAGGGTTTCGTCGATTGCTTCGGGCTTGATCTCGCCGGTGACGACGCGTGCCGCCAGCCTGCGCGCCGCTTCGACGATGTCCCAGCGTCCGCCGTACGAGACTGCGATGAACAGGGTCATGCGTTGATTGGCCGCGGTGCGCGCCTCAGCGGCCGCAATCTTCGCACCGAGCACTGCGCGCAACCGCGACAGGTCGCCGATGAAGCGAACACGGATGCCGTTGCGGTGCAGTTCATCGACTTCCTTGTCGATCGATTCGACGAACAGCTCCATGAGCCGCGTGACTTCGTCCTGCGGCCGCTGCCAGTTCTCACTGGAGAAAGCGAAGATGGTGAGAACCTCGACGCCGCGCCGCGCGCAACCTTCGACGGTCGCACGCACGGCCTTCGCGCCCGCCCGGTGACCGAGGTGGCGCGGCAATGCACGGCGCTGGGCCCAGCGCCCGTTGCCATCCATGATGACGGCGACGTGGCGTGGGAGGCCGGACGCGCCCGCTGCGGCTTGCGACACGGCGTCAGACCTGCATCAGTTCCTTCTCTTTCTCGTGCAGGACCACGTCGACCTCGGCGACGTACTTGTCGGTGAGCTTCTGCACGTCCTCCTGGGCGCGGCGGTCGTCGTCCTCGGCGACGAGCTTTTCCTTCAGCATTTCCTTGAGATCCTGCATGACGTCGCGGCGCACGTTACGGATCGCGACGCGCGCGTTCTCCGCTTCGTGCTTCACGACCTTGGTCAGGTCGCGACGGCGTTCTTCGGTGAGCGCGGGCATCGGCACGCGGATCACGCTGCCGGCCGTGTTCGGCGTGATGCCGAGGTCGGACTTCATGATGGCCTTCTCGATCACCGCGACCATCTGCTTGTCGTACGGCACGATCGTGAGCGTGCGCGCGTCCTCGACCGCGACGTTCGCGACCTGGTTCAGCGGCGATTCGGCGCCGTAGTAGTCGACCCGGATGTGGTCGACCAGGCTCGCGCTGGCGCGCCCCGTGCGCAAGCGCTTCAGTTCGTGCCGGTAGGCAGCAACGCACTTGGCCATGCGGTCGGCTGCGTCTTTTTTAAGTTCTTCGAGCATGGAATCTCCCGGTCGAACGGCTCGGGCCGTCTCAGTTCGTGACCAGCGTGCCCACGTCGTCGCCGTTTGCGGCACGCACGAGGGCACCCGGATCGTTCAGGTTGAAAACACGCAGCGGCAGGTGGTGGTCGCGACACAGGACGATGGACGTCTGGTCCATCACGTTGAGCCGCTGGTCTAGCACCTGGTCGTACGTCAGGCGATCGTACCGCTTTGCCGATGGATTGAGCATCGGGTCGGCGTCGTAAATCCCATCCACCTTGGTGGCCTTCAGCAGCAGGTCGGCCTCGATCTCGATGGCGCGCAGGCTCGCCGCCGTGTCGGTCGTGAAGAACGGGTTGCCCGTGCCGGCGGCGAAAATGATCACGCGCCCCTTCTCGAGATGGCGGACGGCGCGGCGGCGGATGTAGTCCTCGCACACCTGGTTGATGCGTACGGCGGACATGACGCGGGTGGCCACGCTCATGGATTCGAGCGCGTCCTGCAGGGCCAGCGAGTTCATGACCGTGGCGAGCATCCCCATGTGATCGCCGGTGACGCGATCCATGCCGGCGCGCGCGAGCCCCGCGCCGCGGAACAGGTTGCCGCCGCCCACGACTACGCCGATTTCGGTGCCCGTTTCCTGGACGCTGCGGATCTCAGTGGCAAGCCTGCGGAGGAAGGCCGGGTCGATGCCGTAGTCGGAGTCTCCCATGAGGGCCTCACCCGACAGCTTGACGAGGATGCGGCGGTTGCGCCGTTGCGGATCTGCTTTCGGTTCCATCGTCCCTCGCCAGCGGCCCGAGTGCGGGACGCTATTATAAGGAACCCCGCTTGCGCGGGGTTCCGGGTAGGTCGAAATCGCCGGGCGGACCCGGGACTCAGGAGCCCCGAACCGCGGCAGCTACTTCCTCGGCAAAGTTTTCCTGCTTCTTCTCGATGCCGGCGCCGACCTCGAAGCGCACGAAGCGCGCGACCCTGGCGTTGGCCTTCTTCAGGACATCGCCGACCATCTGCTTGTCGTCCTTCACGAACGGCTGGCCGAGCAGCGTAATTTCACCGAGGAACTTGCGGATCTTGCCTTCGACCATCTTGACCACGATTTCTGCCGGCTTGCCGGCAGCCTTCGGGTCCTGCGCAACCTGGGCGACGAAAATTTCCTTTTCCTTGGCGACCTGGTCGGCCGGCACATCGTCGGCCGACAGGTACATCGGGTTGATCGCGGCGACGTGCATCGCCAGGTCACGGCCAAGCGCTTCGTCGCCGCCCAGCAGGGCCACGACCACGCCAATACGGGTGCCATGGCTGTAGGTGGCAAGCGGAGCATCCGACCGGATGATCTCGAAACGGCGCACGCCGATGTTTTCGCCGATGCGGGCGATCAGTTCGCGGCGGGTCTCTTCGACGGTCTTGCCCGAGGCGAGCTTCGTGGCGAGCAGCGCGTCCACGTCGGCTGGCTGCACGGCGAGCGCAGCCTTGGCCACATCGGCGGCGAAGCCCTGGAAGTCCTTCTCGCGCGCGACGAAGTCCGTCTCGGAGTTGACCTCGACGACCGCGGCCTGCTTGCCGTCGGCCGAACGCTCGACGACAACCACCCCTTCGGCGGCCACGCGGCCGGCCTTCTTGTCGGCCTTCGCGAGACCCGACTTGCGCATGATCTCGGCGGCGGCTTCGAGGTCGCCGTTGGTCTCGACCAGCGCTTTCTTGCACTCCATCATGCCGGCGCCGGTGCGCTCACGCAGCGCCTTCACTGCTTCCGCGGTAACGGCCATGATCAGGCCCCTTCGGTCGGTGTCGGGGCAGCTTCGGCAGCGGCAGCAGCAGCAGCAGCAGGAGCGGCAGCAGCAGGAGCGGCAGCCGCGGCGGCCGGCTTCTTGCGGGCAGCTTCCCGACGGGCCATGAACGCCTCGGCGCTCTCTTCCGGATCGGCCTCGATGAGTTCTTCGGCGCGCTGCTCGGCGGCCGCGGTGTCGTCGGTCGGCTTGCGCTTGGGACTGGCGGCGGTCTTCTTGCGGGCCGGGGCCTTGCGGGACGGCTTCGGCGCGCCCGTGCGGGAACGCGGCTTGCCTTCCTCGTCGAGTTCGACGAACTCGTCTTCGCCAACCGGCATTTCGAGAACCGTCGAACGGCCTTCGATGACCGCATCGGCAATGCCCGAGGTGTAGAGCTGGATCGCGCGCATGGCGTCGTCGTTGCCGGGGATCACGTAGCTGATGCCTTCCGGCGAGCAGTTCGTATCGACCACGGCGACGACCGGGATGCCAAGCTTCTGCGCTTCGTGGATCGCGATCTTCTCGTGACCGACGTCGATGACGAACATGACGTCCGGCAGGCCATCCATGTCCTTGATGCCGCCCAGGCTGCGGTGCAGCTTCTCGCGCTCGCGGCGCACCATCTGCGCTTCGCGCTTGCTGCGCTGGTCGAGCGTGCCGTTAGCCTGCATCTCGTCGATTTCGGCGAGGCGGCGGATCGACTGCTTGATCGTCTTGAAGTTCGTGAGCATGCCGCCGAGCCAGCGATGACTGACCCAGGGCATGCCGCAGCGGGCTGCTTCCTGGGCGATCGACTCGCGCGCGGAGCGCTTGGTCCCGACGAAGAGAACCTTGCCGCCGTCAGCGATGACGTTGCGGATGAACCCCGCAGCCTCGTTGTAGAGGGGCAGCGAGTGCTCGAGGTTGATGATGTGGATTCGGTTACGTTCGCCGAAGATGAATTGGGACATCTTCGGGTTCCAGAAGCGGGTCTGGTGTCCAAAATGAACACCCGCTTCCAGCATCTGTCGCATGGACATGCCGGTCATAGAAAACTCCTTGAAGGGTTGAACCTCCACACACCCCATGCGGCAACCCAGGAAAGTCTCACGACCTGCCGGGCACCCAGCCACACGTGACGGTGTGTGTGCGGATTTCGTTGTCAAAAAAGGCCGCGCTTTATACCATCGCGGCCTCGGATTTTCAATTACTTACGCGCTCCGACCCTGCCCACCCTCTCCCGCCCTGGCGGACGCGGGCCGAGGTGACGGATCCGGAGCGTGAGGACGCGCCCTAAATGCAGTACTCCCCGACCCCGGCGCCCGCCTCGTCCAAGGACGCCACGGGGCATGTGCTGATCAAGGGCCCCTCGGACCAGGCCGCCATGCGCGTTGCGGGCCGCCTCGCAGCCGACGTGCTCGACATGATCGGACCTAAGATCGTCCCTGGAGTCACGACGGACGACCTGAACCAGATCTGCCACGACTACATCGTGGGCCAGCAGCAGGCGATCCCGGCCCCGCTCGACTACCGGGGCTTCCCGAAGTCGATCTGCACCTCGGTGAACCACGTCGTCTGTCACGGCATTCCTGGCGACAAGAAACTGAAGCACGGCGACATCGTCAACGTCGACATCACCGTGATCAAGGACGGCTTCCACGGTGACACCAGCCGCATGTTCCACGTCGGCAAGCCGCTGCCGCACGCGGTGCGCCTGTGCAACCTCACGTACCGGGCCCTGTGGCTCGGTATCCGCACCGTGCGGCCCGGCGCTCGTCTCGGCGACATCGGCGCGACGATCCAGAAGTTCGTCGAAACGAATCATTGCTCGGTCGTGCGCGAATACTGCGGCCACGGCATCGGCCGCGGCTTCCACGAGGACCCGCAGGTGCTGCATTACGGCACGGCGGGCACCGGACTCGAACTCGAGGCCGGCATGACTTTCACCATCGAGCCGATGGTCAACGCGGGCCGGCGGGACGTGCGCCTGCTGCCCGATGGCTGGACGGTGATCACGCGCGACCATTCGCTTTCGGCGCAGTGGGAGCACACGATCCTGGTGACCCCGACCGGCCATGAAGTCCTGACGCTCGGCGCCACCGAGCAGCCCCCGGCGTGAGCACTCCGCTGGCTCCGATCGACGACCAGGACCCGGGCCCACCCCCCTTCGAACCTGCTGCGTGGCCCTTCCTGGCCACGTTGCCCACCGCGCTGGCAGCCACGGGCGACACGATTGCCGCCTTTCGCCAGGCACTCGCCGACGGCGACACCAGCCTCAAGTTGCGGTTTGCCGACGACGAGCCGGTGGAAGGCCTCGTGCGCGATCGTGCGCGCATGGTCGACATCGTGCTGCGCAGCGCCTGGCAGCTGCACGTCGGCGCGCACGCGAACGAAGTGAACCTGATCGCCGTCGGTGGCTATGGTCGCGGCGAACTGCACCCCTGCTCCGACATCGACGTCCTGATCCTGCTGCCGAAGAGCGAAGTCGTCGCAGCCGAAGCCGGGATCGAGCGCTTCCTGGCGTTCCTGTGGGACATCGGCCTCGAAGTCGGTCACTCGGTGCGCACGATCGACGACTGCCAGCGCGAAAGCGCAGCGGACGTCAGCGTGGCGACGACGTTCATCGAAGCGCGCCTGCTCTGCGGACCCGATCACCTGTTCCAGTCGATGCGCCGCGCGCTCGCGCAGGACAAGGTGTGGTCGTCGAAGGCCTTCTTCGAAGCGAAGGTCGCCGAACAGCAGTCACGCCATCACCGCTACCACGACACCGGGTACAACCTCGAACCGAACGTAAAGGCGAGCCCGGGCGGCCTGCGCGACATCCAGACGATCGGCTGGGTCGCCAAGCGCCATTTCGGCGCCGAGACGCTCGATGAACTGATCGGCCACGGTTTTCTCACGGACGCCGAGTTGCGCAAGCTGCGGCAGGCACAGGCGTTCCTCTGGAAGGTGCGCTTCGCCCTGCACACGATCACGGGCCGGCGCGAGGACCGGCTGCTGTTCGATCACCAGATCCGCATCGCGAAGCAGTTCGGCTACGAGGACGCTACCTACACGCTGGCGGTCGAGCAGTTCATGCAGCGGTATTACCGCACCGTGATGGACGTCAGCCTGCTCAACGAAATGCTGCTGCAGCTGTTCCGCGAGGCGATCCTGAACGAGGGCGAGAACACGATCGTCCCGCTCAACCCACGCTTCCAGATTCGCAACGATTACCTCGAAGTCGCGAGCGACGACACCTTCGTCCGCAACCCTTCGGCCATCCTCGAGCTGTTCCGGCTGCTGCAGGAGAACCCGGACATCCGCGGCGTGCGCGCCACGACCATCCGTCTGCTGGGCCGCCACCTGTGGCTGATCGACGAGGAGTTCCGCCAGAACCCGCGGCATCACCGGCTGTTCCTCGAATTGCTGCGCGCACCGGCGGGCGTCACACACGAGCTGCGCCGCATGAACCTGTACGGCGTGCTCGGCCGCTACATTCCAGCGTTCGGCCGTGTCGTCGGCCGCATGCAGTACGATCTCTTCCACGCCTACACGGTCGACGCGCACATCCTCTTCGTGCTGCGCAACCTGCGTCGGATGGCGCTGCCGCGCTTCGAGCACGAACTGCCCGAGATGTCACGCCTGTTCGCCACGCTGCAGCGGCCGGAGCTCGCGTACCTCGCCGCGCTGTTTCACGACATCGCCAAGGGCCGCGGGGGCGACCACTCGGACCTGGGATCGGTCGACGCCGAGGCGTTCTGCCTCGAACAGGGACTCACGCGTTACGACTCGCGCCTGGTGTCCTGGCTCGTGCGCAATCACCTGCTGTTCTCGGTGACGGCGCAGAAAAAGGACATCTCCGATCCGAAGGTCATCCAGGATTTCGCACGGATCGTCGGCGACCAGACTCACCTCGATTACCTGTACCTGCTGACCGTCGCCGACGTGCGCGGCACCAACCCGAAGCTCTGGAATTCCTGGAAGGCGTCGCTGTTCCACGATTTCTACGAGCGCGTGCGCCGCGCGTTGCGCCGCGGCATCGAGTCGCCGGTGGATCGTGTCGAACTCGTGGCCGAGACCAAGGCCAAGGCGCTCGAACTGCTGGCGCACGAACACGTGCTACCCGAACGTGCCGCGACGATCTGGGCGCGCATGAACGACATCTACTTCCTGCGCTACACCCCGGCCGAGGTTGCCTGGCACACGACGCTGCTTGCTGACACCGAGCCCGAAGACGTTTCGCTGCTCGTGGCCGTGCGCACGGCCGTCGAGCGCGGCGGCAATGCGGTGCTCACCTGTGGGCCGCACCGGCAGGAAAACTTCGCCCGCACCACCGCCCTGCTCGACCAGATGGGACTCAACATCGTCGACGCGCGCATCACGCCGCTCGACGGCGGCTTAGGAATCGACACGTACCTGGTACTCGAGGACACCGGCATGCCGATCGCCGACCGGCATCGCGCGCATCAGATCGAGCAGCAGTTGCGCCGGGTACTGCTGAGCGCCGAGGTCGACCTGCCCGTAGTGACGCGCCGCGCGCCGCGCCAGGTACGCATGTTCACGACGCCGACGCAAATCACGTTTACCGAAGATCCGCAACAGAACCGCACGGTGCTCGAAATCATCGCGGGCGACCGGCCGGGTTTGCTGTCCGAGATCGGCAGGGTATTCCTCGCCGAACAGATCGACGTCAACACCGCCAAGATCATGACCATCGGCGAACGCGCAGAGGACGTCTTCTACATCACCGGTGCGCAAGGCGGCCCGTTGACGGAAGCGGCCTGTGATCGATTGCGGGAACGCATCGGGCAGACGCTCGACCGGCGCGACCAGGCCATGCGCCCGGCGTGATTTGATCGAACGCCGGAGCCGATCGATTTGAATCCCCGTCTCGACCTGCTGCGGCCCTACCCATTCGAGCAGCTGCGTGCGCTGCTCGCGCGTGCGGTGCCCCCGGCATCACTGCGCCCGATCCCGCTCTCCATCGGCGAACCCCGGCACACGCCTCCGGCCTTCGTTGCCGAAGCTCTGGTTCGCGCACTCGGCGAATCGCTCGGCAGTTACCCGGTGGCACTCGGCCTCCCGCAACTGCGCGGGGCGATCGCACGCTGGCTCGAGCGACGGTTCGGCATGCCCGCGCAGATCGTGCGCGCGGATGACATGGTGCTGCCGGTCAACGGCACGCGCGAGGCGCTGTTCTCGTTCGTGCAGGCGGCAATCGACGCTGAATCCGCTGCCCGCGGCTCGCGACCGCTCGTGCTGATGCCGAACCCGTTTTACCAGATCTATGAAGGTGCAGCCCTGCTCGCGGGCGCCGAGCCGCGGTTCCTCGACTGCACCGAGGCGAATGCGTTCCTGCCCGACCTGGACGCCATCGACCCGGACACCTGGAGTCGCTGCCAGGTACTGTTTCTCTGCACGCCCGGCAACCCCACGGGCGCCGTCATGCCGGACGCCTACCTGCAACGCGCGCTGGAACTCTCGTCCCGTCACGGTTTCGTGATCGCCTCGGACGAGTGTTACTCGGAACTGTATTTCGATGAGGCGGCACCGCCCACGGGACTGCTGCAGGCTGCGTTTCGCGCGGGCAACACGGCGTTCGAGCGTTGCGTCGTTTTCCACAGCCTGTCGAAGCGCTCGAGCGTGCCGGGCCTGCGCTCGGGTTTCGTCGCAGGTGACGCGAATGTCCTCGCGCGCTACCGGCTATATCGCACCTATCACGGCTGCGCCGTGCCAGTGCACACTCAACTCGCGAGCCTGCCGGCCTGGAACGACGAAGCGCACGTCGTGGAGAACCGCCGCCTCTACCGCGAGAAGTTCGCGCGCGTCACGCCTGTGATCGCGGCAGCCCTGCAGCAGGACATCGCCATTCCCGCTGGCGGCTTTTATCTCTGGCCTCGCGTAGGTGATGACGAGGCCTTCACGCGCGACCTGTTCGCGCAACAGCACGTGACCGTGCTGCCGGGCCGTTATCTCGCGCGAGAGACAGCGGCCGGTAATCCCGGGCTGGGCCGCATCCGTATCTCATTGGTCGCCAGTCTCGAGGACTGCGACGAAGCTGCGCGCCGCATTGCAGAGTTCGTGCAAGCAGGAACTCGCTGACCAGGCGACCCAGGTGCTGGAGGGGCTCGCCGGGGCCGCCGCTCCGACCTGCGCCGTGGTGCGGGTCAGGGAACGCCGAACTGTGCCTTGAAGCGCTGCAGCTCTTCCCAGACGGCCGGATCGACGTTCTGCGGATTCACACGGGCGAAAACGCGGCTGAGCACGTCCTTTTCCCTGTCGTCCACGGTGCCGTCCTGCAGGGCCAGGCGCTCGAGCATCTGCAACTCGTCGCTGTCGATCAGCCCGTCGTTGGCAAACACATGCAGAAATGAGTACTGCATGATCGCGTTCCAGTTGCTGCCGTTGCTTGTCATTATCCCGCTCTTCCCCCGTCCTGCTCATGCTTGTGTCTCGGCGTGACCCGGTCCACCAAGACTAAAGCGCTGCAGCTTAAGCGATGAATATGACAGTTTCTTGAACGTTCGAGGACACCGACCTCAAGCCATGACCTCGACCAACGCGTGACAGTCAAACTGGTCGAGCGCCCCCCAT
>Ga0316622_100000127_pt1 | contig 36690 bp, 28 predicted proteins | sample OWC_Aug_OW2_C1_D_FD_207646 | JGI IMG/M metagenome (GOLD analysis project Ga0316622, IMG submission 207646) | Wetland soil microbial communities from Old Woman Creek delta, Ohio, United States - OWC_Aug_OW2_C1_D5_C | ecosystem: Environmental > Terrestrial > Soil > Wetlands | place: USA: Ohio... | reverse complement strand
GCAACGTCGATCGAAAACGTCGTATGCTCCATGGCGGACTCCTCCTCCCCGAAAGGGGCTTCTTCGTGGACGACGACTTTGGCACGATGATGCCGTTCAAGTCGTGGGAGGAGTCCATTGCATCAGTGAAGCTGCCGGTCCCCGCAGCTTACGGCCGACGTTATACGGATTAGGGTCCACCGTGGATCGGCACGAGATTGATAGAAGGTGGATGGCATGGGAGCCCGTCGAGGGCGTTGCTTTCCTTCTCAACGACTCGGTGCGAGTGATATCCGGACCGCATTCAGGATCGCGGGGAAGCGTGGTTTCCCTTATCGAGATGACACCACAACCCCTCTACGTGGTCGAGCTCAGCGATGGAACGGATGCCAGGCTGAAACAGGCCGAGCTGATTACCGCGACTGCAGATGACGCCGGCCTCGCACTGGCGCGGTTGGAGCGCTGGCATAGCGCGCAGTGTGATGGTGATTGGGAACACCAACTTGGTGTTCGGATCGACACGTTGGACAATCCAGGCTGGATGGTGAAGATCAACCTGAAGGACACGCCGCTCGAGACCGTCGTTTTCCGGAGGTGCACGAGTTGCATAGCGAGCGGGAGTGGATCGACTGCAGGGTCACGGACTGCGAGTTCCAGGGTGCCGGCGGGCCGCACATGCTCGGGGTCATCATCGAGATCTTCGTGCGGTGGGCTGACGATGCGAGACAACGAACCGTATAACAACAGCATGCAGCGCGCGGCGCTGCGCGCCGCCGCTGATGCTGGTCGTTGGCGTCGCGAAAGCCGACGAGGGGTGTGGTGCGAAGGCTCTGGTTCGCAGCCATCAAGTGCGCTGGCGTGACCCAAGGCATGAGTGCTTCCGACCGTGGGGAACACCTGGTACCCTCTACATCAGCGCTCTATGGGTCCGACTTCCAGATCGAATACCATGACGCGCTTCGAGCGACGTTCGGTTTCGATCGAACCAGCCTCTGCCACATATATGCGCGAGTGGTCGTTACCCCGTCGTTCGAACGTGAGTTCATGGTTGATGTAGCCGCACCAGAGGGCGAGACCGCCGTCGTCCGCTGTGCCAAGGCACGTACGGTGGTGTGGCGGGGCGACCAGACGCCAAAGCGCGCCGACATAGATGACAAGGCAGTCTCGATCCCGCGAAATGTCGCGGAAGCAGTTCACAGCGCGTGGATCGCGATGCTAGAGACAACTCGACCTAGTACGAAGAACACAGAGATCGGCTGCGACGGGACGTTCTACGATTTTGCCGGCTACAAGGATGGTACTGGAATGGTGTCAGGTCGCACATGGTCGCCGCCGGCGAATAGTTCCGCGGGGCGCCTGGTTGACCTCGTCCTCGGCATTCAGGCGCTTTGCGGGATGAGTGATCCTGATCGCGCACAGCGTGCAGACGAACTTCGAAAGCGAGCGCTTGACCTCGCCGCTGATATTCGTGGGCGACAGCAGAGATGAGGGCGCGACGCCTAACCACGCGATTCAATTGTCGGTCTGCGCGTCACGCCGCACAGCCCGCAACCGATCGCGAGCGTCTAGGGCGACCGACCGCCCCGCGTCTAGATCGGAGAAGCGCATGGGCGCGCACTCGCTGAGTCTCGTTACCGCGCTTGGCATCGGCGTCCTCGGCTTCGTCGCCATGTTCGCCGTCGGCAGCCACACCGGCAGCGGCGGCTGGGGCATGCTCACCGCTGGGCTCAGCTACCTGCTCGGCGCCATGTGGCTGCAGTACTCGAATCCGCGTAGCTGGTGGTACGGTGGCCTCGCCGTCAACGTGCCGATTTGGTTCTTCTTTCTCCTGCTGGCGGACCGCGGCCAGTTCCAGCTCTGTGTCATGTGGCTCATCGCCTGCGTCATCGCGAGCTACGCGGGCTCCTTGCTCGGATCGCGGCTCCCTCGGCGGCTCGTTACCCAAAACCGGCTGAACCCGTCGGTCGGTCCCGTCACGGTTGCGCTTGAACACTCCGGAGGTCGCGGGTTCGAGCCCCGTCGGCCCCGCCAATAGCGAAGTTCACAGGGCCCTAAGGCTCTCCTGGCCCAACTCCCACGGCCGCCACGTACGCCTCGCTGTAGAGCTGAAACGCCCTCTTGTAGTGCCCTTTCGTGAACTGGCCGTCTCCGGCTGCGAGCTTCGCGTTGGCGCCGTTTGGCGTCTCGCCCGAAGCGACGACGTTCTGGATCGTCTCGATCACGATGTTCCGCACGATCTCGAGCTGACCGCCATGCGCCTGGGGGAGGTAGAGCATGCCGTAGGGCTTGCCCGACTCCAGGGCTTTCTCGATCTCGAGGCGGAGGGTGTCTTCGTGACCCGCCCGAATCGAGTCCTGGAGGGACATGGTGTTGATCGAGGAGACCTCCGAAACGTGCCCCGCCACCACGGTCATGGCCTGGGTCAGGTCGCGCCTCGCGGCGCGGACGCTTTCCTGGACGCCCGCCTTCATGCCTGCGACGTCGGAACGGAGCTGATCGAAACGCTCGGCGGAGCCGTCGACGCTGGCGGGGTCGAGCGTGGGGTCGCACTGAATGACCAGATCGTGGATCGACCTCGCGGCGAGAAGCGCAAGGTTGCTCGCCAGGCAGACCTGCGACAGCGTCTCGGGCGCTGCTTCGAGCGACGCGAGCTTCTTGCAGATCTTCGTCGTCACCCCCCGCTGACCCTCCGCGTCGAGCGTGTCCAGGAGAAGGAGGAACAGCTCCCCGCTGCGCGCGGGATCGCAGAGCTCGCTGGCGGCGTGCACGGGCTCCATGCGGGCCCGCATGCGCGCGAGCGTCTCCCCCAGGTGAGAGAAGTGCGGCTCGAACTCGCGCAAGGGTGAGAGCAAGAGCTCTTCGGTGACGGCGACCTGCTCGCGAACCCGGGTGAGCACGGCCGCGAAGGACGGCTCGGTCGGCACCCAGGGGGCGAACGACTGCACATTGTCCACGAGACGGAGGAGCTTCTCCTTCTCTGCGGCGCCGATCGGCTGGGCCGTCGCCACCGGCGGCACGTTCACGCCGGTCTGAGCGTGGACCGCAACCGACGCGAGCAGGGTCGTGAGCGCGAGGATCGAACGGATCATGGATCGCATGCGAGCTCCTCCGGGACCATTCGGTGGGCTCAATGTATGACGACCCGGGAACTTTGGCGAGCGGAATCCCGACGCAGCCTCCGAGCTGCCTTCTGCCGCCGCCGGTCAGTGTGACGCCCCGCCGAAGAGCCGCTCGCACTCGAACACGTACTCCCGGAGGACCGGAGGCAGTGCCTCGGTCGGACCGGGCGCCGGGAGCGGCGCGGAGTTGTAGGTGTCCCAGAAGACGACGTCGGCACGTGCGAGCCGGCCCTCCGCGGCGTCCGCGAGGAGCGCAGCGAACGCCTTGCCGGTGTAGGTCGTCTCGAGCCTCAGGCCGAGGTCGGCCGCGGACGCCACGGCGGCTTCGATCCGGGGTGTCGGGATCGCGTAGCCGGGCTCGAAGAACTCGTGGCGCAGCTCAAGGCGCAGACCGTCCGGCGCGACCTCCGGAAACGACGGGTCCAGCTCCCGGAGCAGCACCACCGTCTCCCGAGTCAATCCCGCCGCGACGGCGTCGTTCGCAACCGTCGCCGGAGTGACCCGCGGCGCCACGACGCGCGTCCGGGCGTGCGCCGAGGCGAACCCGACCGCCAGACCCACGACCGTCCCGAGCGTCCCGCCCGCCGCGTAGACGAACTCGGGCTCGCGCTGCTCGAGCAGCTCCAGTGCCGCCTCCACGAACCCCAGGACGCCGAGCGCCGAGCTGCCGCCCATGGGGATCACGAGCGGCGCCACTCCGTCGCGCGACGTCAGCTCGTGCACGACTCCCTGCGACGCGGAGCCTCCGTCCCAGCCCTCGATCGGATGGACCCGCGTGCCCAGCCCGGCGTGGGCCAGGACCGTGGCGCGCGCGTACGCCGTCGGCGCCTGCCGACTCAGGATCGCGTGGGGCTCGAGCCCGACCGCGCGCGCGTGCACCGCCGTCGCGAGGGCGTGGTTCGACCCGTACGCTCCGAACGTGACCACCGCGCGGCGCTTCTCGGCGAGCGCCTCCCCGAGGAAGAAGTCGAGCTTGCGGACCTTGTTGCCCCCGTACACCGGGGACGTGAGGTCGTCGCGCTTGACGGACAGGCTGCCGACCGCGAGGCCTCGTGCCGGGAGCTTCTCGACTCGCGTCGGAAGCCGCGCGACACCTGCGCGCGGAAGAGCGGCCGTCCCGGGATATCTCGCGGCCAATGCGCCCGCCATGACACGCCTGATACCGCGACGCGCGCGTCGAAGTCAAGCTCGGGCTGTGCGGGTTGGAGCGGTCGTCTACCGATGCTCGCGGCCCGAGACTCCTCGACAGTGGGTGGTCCTCTCTTGTGTTTTCGGCTTCACCGGCCTTCACGGACTCCGTCGCGACGGTCGCACCGCGGCTGCTTCGTCGATCAGCCGCGAGAGCACGCGCCGGGAGTCGAAGTACTCCTCGGCAATCGCGCGGGCCGCACGTCGGTGTCGGACAGGGTCCGCCTGGACCTCCCGGATCGCGGCCGCGGCGCCCTCGACGTCGCGGAAGGCGAGCAAGCCCTCTCCGACGGGCAGGGTCGCCGAGAAGCCGGTGTCCTGAACGACCACCGGACGTCCGGCGGCCAGGAAGCAGGCCGAGCGCTCGCTGAACCAGCCCGATTGTCCCTGGACGTACGCGTTCTTCGCGACGCTCCACTCCGCCCGGGAGGACTCGAGGTAGCGGCGATAGGCGTCCAGATCGGCGCACACGCGCGCCGGATCGACGACGCGCCACCCGCTCGCGACGAGCCGCTCGCGTGGCGCTTGCTGGTTCTTCCCCGGGGCGAGCGCGATCTCGAGCGTGGCCTCCGGCACGCGGGCGGGAAGGTCGAGGAATCTCTCGAACTCCACGTTCTTCTGGCCGTACGTGTGGCCTTCGTACTCGACCGATTCATAGCTGGTCCAGTTCATGACGGTCGTGAACGCCCCGCCGTGCGGGGCAGCCGGGCGCCACTCCGCCAGCGCGATGGGCTGTCGCGTGCTCCTCCAGTGGAATCCGGTGGGAGGCATGGTCTCCGGCACGCGCTCGCCGAACGTGAAGTGCACGTCGTGCGCTCCGACCCGCTCCAGCCACTCCGCCTCCTTGCGTGCGAGGCGCAGCTGCGTGAACACCGGGTCGGTATCGATGTAGACGAGCGTGGTCCGCGCGCGGTGGTCGGCGGGACGCTCGAGGGTTCCGGAGACGTTGAGCAGCAGGTCCGCGCTTCCGAGAACCTCCCTGCGCTCCCGATCGGCGAGCCCGAACCACTGATCGCGCCAGGCGAAGCGGTACATCCACTTCTCTCCCAGTCCGAAACGGGACAGCGTCTGGCGGAGATACGCGACGTTGGGCGAGCAGTCGCGGCCCAGCCCTCCCGTCTCGGGATCGTACGGCCATGCGCCGCTGTCCTCGAGGTAGTAGACGTCGTGGCCGAGATCCCTGAGGCCCAGGAGATATTGGAGGTAATGCCAGGTGAGGCCGCCCAGAGGGTACTGGGCGATGAGACCGCTCACGAGGATCCTCAGGCGCGACGACCTCACACGAGCCCCCAGCGCTTCCCCAGGCGTCGCAGCTCCCGGAAGCGCCAGCGCAGCCTCTCGTGGAGCGTCCACTCCGGGCGGTCACCCAGCCAGCGCAGCTGCAGGTACATACGGGCGGCATCGAGCCGCCGCGCGAAGGCAGGCGGCGCGCCCTCGGCCCAGCGCGCGCACACATACTCCCGCGTGCAGTCCGCCGCGATCGCGGCGGGCCAGCGGTCGGTGAGGCTGGCCAGATCGATCTCCCCCGGCGCGAGCGCGGCCGACTCCCAGTCGATGGGGTGCACGACGCCATCGCGAAACAGGATGTTGTGCGGGTAGTACTCGCCGTGAATGAGGTCGCGAGGCGGCGCCAGAAGACAGGCCGCGACCTGCTCGAAGCCGTCGCACAGCTCCCCGAGCCACGGGAACCGGCGCTGCAAGGGAGCGGCGAACTCGGCCGTTCTTCGAGCCCAGCCGAGATAGTACTCGGCCCGGTAGCAGAAGAGCGCCGCGGCGGAGGGATGCGCTTCGTTGAGGGAGTGGAAGCGTCCGATCCAGCGCGCCGCCCGGAGCAGGGCATCGCAATCGGCCGCTTCGTTCACCCGCGGGCAGGGGCCGAGGTACTCGAGGACGAGCAGCGTCTCGCCGGTTTCGCTGCTCGTGCTCGAGCCGTAGAACAGGGGCGTGGACAGCCCCAGCGGCTGCAGCACCTCCCGGTACACCGCGGCTTCGTAGCGCCGATCGCCTCGGTGGCGATGGTCCTCCCTGCCGTGGCGCGCCCCGTACTTGCAGTAGAGCTGCAGGACCGGCCCGTCGTCGACGCGGCAGGTCACGATCTCGCTGGGAGAGCTGCTGGCGAAGGGCATGGGCCGCCGCTCGAGCACGCTCAAGGGAACCTCGCTGCCCGCACCGGCCGGAAGCGCCGCGCGGAGATGAGCGGTCAGGCTCTCGAGGTCCGGAAGCGAGCCGAGCCAGGAGTGGGACACCTCACGTCTCCATCCCGAGCTCGCGGAGAGCGTCCGCGAACCAGGTCCGATAGACGGGGAACTTGCGCATGGCGCGCGCGGTCCCGCCGTCCGCCAGTCCCCGGCTCTCCCCGCAGAGGACGGTCAGGATCCAGAGGAGCGCACCCCACTCGGCCATGCTCCGGCAATCCTCCTCCCGGATCCGGGGCCACGCACGCTGCACCTCGAAGCCGTAGGCGCCAAGCCCCGCGCGCGCACGGCCCAGCTTGAACTCCACGAGGTCGATCAAGGGGACGCCCCAACCGGCCTCCTCCCAGTCGAACGCCAGCAACGCGGGGCCGTTCCTCCCCGCGCGCACGCGCAGGTTCTTTCCGACGAGGTCTCCATGGACCAGAGTTTCCGGCCACGGCGCGCAGGCTCGCTCCACCCTGTCCCAGCGGCAGGCCAGCCGCTCGCAGCAGACCAGAATGTCCCGCAGGATCCCCCTGTCGTCGCTCTGGAGCGCGGGGCTCGACCAGCTCCGGCGAATCGACTCCTGCGTCGACTCGAGCCGGCTCCGGTAGTACCGGGTGTCGCGCCCGGGAAGGCTGCCCTGCAACCGCGACCCCGCGGCCGCGATGTGGAACGAGGCGAGCCATTCCGCGAGGAGCCGCGCGTGCTCCTCCCGAAGGCCGGTTTCCTCCTCCGTGCCCGCGTCCTCGACGAAGAGCCACGACGAGCCGGCGCTCGCCTCGACCTGCCCGAAGCAGCGGGGCGCGCCCGAACCCAGGCGCGGGAGCAGATCGTCGTAGAGCCGCCGCTCGAGCGCTGCGATCTCCCCGCGGCAGTGCTTCGCGATGATCGTGCCGTTCCGGGGCCCCGCTCCCACGAGTCGGTACGCGCTCGCGCGCGGCCGCTCCTTCAGGACTTCCACGCGGACCGGCCCGTGGGCCGTGCGGTCGAGCCGCTTCCAGGCCTCGGCCGCAGGGTGCGCCATCGTGGCCCGCTCGGACACGACGTCAGCTTCCCCGCAGCGCGGTCCCGGAGCCGGCGCGGTCCTGCTGCTCGAAGGAGACGACACGTCCGCGCTCCATGCGCAGGCGCAGGTCGCAGCGCTCCAGGGTCCCGAGCCGGTGCGCGATCAGCAGGGTCGTCCGGCCGCGCATGAGGCGCTCCATGGCTTCCAGGATCACGGCCTCGGTCCCCGGGTCCACGGAGCTCGTCGGCTCGTCCAGGATCAGGATCGGGGCGTCCTTCAGGAATGCGCGGGCGAGGGCGATGCGCTGGCGCTCGCCTCCGGAGAGCATCGAGCCGCGCTCCCCGACGGGAGTCTCGTAGCCGCGCGGCAGGCGGAGGATGAACTCGTGCGCGTTGGCCGCGCGCGCGGCATCCATGATCTCCGCCATGCCGGCGTCGGGGCTGCCGTAGGCGATGTTCCTCGCGACCGTCGTGGAGAAGAGCACCGGCTCCTGGAGGACGACGGAGAACTGGTTGCGCAGGTCGGACCGACGATACTCGCGCAGGTCGACGCCGTCCAGGAGGATCTGCCCCCCGGAGACGTCGTACAGGCGAAGCAGGAGCGCGGTGAGGGTCGTCTTGCCGGCTCCCGTCGTGCCGGCGATGCCCAGCCGCGCACCGGCGGGAACGTGGAAGCTGACCCCGTGCAGCACCGGCTCCGCATCGGGATACGAGAAGCCGACGTCTTCGAATGTGATCGCGCCTTCGGCCCGCACCAGGGGCCGGGCCGACGCTCGTTCCGCCACGTCCGCCGCCTCCTCGAGCACGGCGAAGGCCCGGCCGACCGCGACGAGCGAGGACTGCAGCGTGGTCGCGCTCTTTCCCAACGTCCGGAGCGGGATGTACAGCTGCGCCAGGTAGCCCATCACCAGGAGCAACTCCCCGAGCGTGAGACCGCCGGACTGGACGCGTCGCACGCCGAGAAAGAGGACGGCCGCCGTTCCCGCGGCCGTGGTCAACCCCACGAGAAGACCGAACGAGCCTTCGACACGCGCCAGGCGCCGACGCGCCTGCGAGCCCTCCCCCACGTGGCGAACGTAACGCTCGTGTTCACGCTCCTCCTGGCCGAACACCTTCACCACCCGGAGCGCGGCCAGGACTTCCTGGACGATCCCCAGGGCGGAGCTCTCGAGCTTCTTGACGAGGCTCGCCTGCTTCTTCAGCCGGGTGCGGAACAGGCCGGAGATCAGGACCAGCACCGGGGACACGGCGAGCGCCACCACGGCGAGCCATATGTCGATTCTCACGATGACGACGAGCATCGAGACGAGCGTGCACAGCGCCGCCACGAGTGGGATCACTCCATCCAGCGCGATGTGCTGGATCGCCGGAGCGTCGTACTGGATGCGGTACACCGAGTCGGTGGTGCCGCGCGCATCGTGATAGGCGAGCGACAGGCGCTGGACGTGCTCGAAGAGTCGCGCCCGAAAGCCGAGCACGAGCCGCTCGGCGGTGTCGGTGCGAAGCACCTCGAGGGCGAAGCTCTGGACCTGGCTCAGGAGCGCCACGGCGACGAGAAGGCCGGTGGCCAGGAGCAGCAGCGCGGTGGGGGATCGCGCGCCTGCCGGCAGCGCCGCATCCAGGAAGTGCGGGAGCGGGTGGGATGAGACCACGTGGTCCACGGCGAGCTGGAGCGGCAGAGGGGTGAGGAGCGCCAACGGAGTGGACAGCAGGCTCACCAGGAAGATCCCCGCGATCTGCGGCCAGCACGGTCGCGCCTGCTTCAGCACCTGCCGGTAGCGTGCAAGATCGCCGTGCGCCGTGGCCATCCGTCAGTCCGGTTCGATCGAAGGACTCGGGATCATCCCCAGCGCTCGGGCCGCGCGATCGATGACGGCCAGCGCTCGTCCCGCCCGGCGCGCGCCCCACCACCAGGCCAGGGCGCTCGATGCGGCCAGGGCCAGCGCCGCTCCCGCCGGAAGCCAGTGCCGGAAGGCGAGGGCGAGCACTCCGGTTGCGGCCGCTCCCAGCGCGAGGATTCGCGTGTAGCCCGCGGGAAGCAGGCGGTAGCGGAGCCGGATCAGCCGCCTGCCCTGCCCGTGGTCCTCCTCCGCGGTGCAGACCTGCACGACCGTCCATGGATGGCAGTGGATCTCCAGGTCCCACTCCGCCCAGCCGGAGTCGAGCGCTTTCCCCCAGCGATGCCGGTCGAGGTGCGAGACGACGGCTTCCAGCAGATCCATGCGGCCCCGTCCCCCGTCCGTCCAGTAGGCGACGGTCCTGGTCCGTCCCACGACGGACCGCTCGCCTCGAGCTTCCTCGACGCAGGGGTCGCGGGTGGGCGTCTGATAGGCGAAGTAGCGTGTTCGATAGCGCGTCCATGACCGCACGAGCGGCTGCAGATAGCAGAGGCCCGCAACGACGAGGCGAGATCGCCACGTCGCGTAGCGCTTCGGCAGGCGCGCCCCTCGCGCCTGCAGGACGGCCACGAAGAGGGAAAGGGCGATCATCGCGGCCGACAGCAGCGCCAGAGGCCTCTCGAGAAAGCCGGCGCACGCCGCGAGCACCGCCACCGCCTGCCACTCCAGCGTGCTCGGCACCATCGCCCAGTGAGCCGGAGCGGGCTGATACAGGCATTGGAACGGGCCGGAGCCGAAGATCCCCCGGTAGATCACGGCCTGGCGGAGGCGCAGCCCACGCGCGGAGTTCCCGTACAGGATCCCTCCCCACTTGCTGTCGCCGCGACCGTTGAACTTGTCGGGGTGCTTGAAGCGCAGCATCGCCTCGGCGTCGCCGTAGCCGGCCTGCTGTCGCAGGTAGGCGCGCGGATTCTGCCGGCGGTGATGCCAGACGGACGCACCCGGAGCGAAGGTGATGAAGTGGCCCGCCTGCTGCAGGCGCCAGCACACGTCCACGTCGTCTCCCGCCTTGCGGTACACGGGGTCGAAGCCGTTGATCGCGAGCAGCGCCTCGCGCCGGAACGCCATGTTGCAGCCCGGAACGTGCTCCGCCACCTGGTCGCTCGCCAGGACGTGCGTGGGCTGTCCCGGCGCCGCGCCCACGCACGCCGCGAGCCAGCCGTCCTCCGGGGTCAGATTGGGACCTCCCACCGCCGCGGCATCACTCCTCTCGAGCTGAGCGACGAGCTGCGTGAGCCAGTCCGGGTCGGCGAAGCAGTCGTCGTCGGTGTAGGCCACGATCGATCCCGTCGCCGCCCCGAGGCCGGCGTTGCGCGCGGCGCTCAGACCCAGGTTCGACTGCTGGATCGCGCGGACCCCGGGGAACCGCGACACGATCGCCGAGGTCGAGTCCCGGGAGCCGTCGTTCACGACGATGATCTCGTAGTCGGGATAGTCGAGTGCCATCAACGAGTGCAGGCACTGCTCCAGGGTCCGCGCTCCGTTGTACGTGCAGACGACGACCGAGACGCGCGGCGTGGCGCGGAGCAGGGCGGCGGGGGAGGCTCGGAACACGTTCCGTATCGCGCGCGCGGAGGCCTTCGGCGATCCCTTCCGGTCCGTGATGCCGAAGGCCCAGCCCTCCACGGCGAACCCGCCGGTGTGCCAGTCGTCGGTCCAGGAGAACACGAACGCGCCCGCGAGGCCGGCCAGCGCGACCTCGCGGAGATGGCCCGCGAGGAACCGAGCCTGCTGCTCCTCGCCGTGGCGCAGCGTGTCCATGCCCAGCTCGCCCAGGAGGAGCGGCTTGTCCCCCACGAGGTTCTGCACGCGGTGCAGGTAGCGCCGGAACGTCGAGCGGTCGTGCAGGTAGACGTTGAGCGTCGCGAAATCCAGAAAGGAGAGGTCGAGGTATTCCGTGGGAGGGTAGCTCGCGTACGTCACGAGCCCTTCAGGATCCGCCTGCTTGGCCACATCGTAGAGCTCGGCCAGGAACCGCTCGACGCGCTTCGCGCCGTGCCAGCGCACGATGTTCGGCGGGATCTCGTTGCCGATGCTGTACGCGATCACACACGCATGGCTGCGGCCTCGCTGTGCCGCGCGCTCGACCGCGGCCCGTGCGTCCGCCTGCGCTCGCCGGCTGTCGAGGAAGCACAGGTGCTTGGCCCAGGGCACGTCCACGAACACTCCGAGTCCCCGTTCACCCGCCGCCTGCAGCAGGGATTCGGGCGGGAGGTGGTACGTGCGGATCGAGTTGATCCCGAGGTCGCGCATGCGCGCGAAGTCGTCGGCGACACGCTCCGCCGCGGGAAACGGCTCTCCCTCCCCGTTGCCGGCGAAGGGCCCGTAGGTGACTCCGTGGATGCGGAAGCGATCCGCGCCGCGCGCGAGGAACTTGCCGTCCAGGCGCAGTCGTTCCCGGCCCCACGGAGCGGCCGGCTCCTCCTGGAGCGGTCCGGGCGCGCACTCGAAGACACCAGGACGTGAACTCGTCGCGTACCTCTCCTCGCTCCAGGGCAACCGACTGCTCCACCCGCGATCTCGCCCGGAGCGATCCGTCGGCAGGCGGGGATCCGCGTATGTGGGTTGCGAATGAGTGCCGCCTAAATATACGACATGGCCTCGACGGGACAACGCCTTTCGGAGCCCCGGCGAGGCCGAAGAGCCTGTCAAAGCTGGGAGAATGTCCGCAGGACACGCGGCGGGCGATTCGAGGGAAGCTTGCAGCGCCCAGAATCGAGGCCGCCACCCCGCGGCCGAATGCCGCTCTTTCGGTCCGTTTTCTAATTATTCCGGGTAGACTCGGTTCTGTCCCACCTTCTCGGCCCTTCACGCGCGTTCCACGCGGATCGATGCCGGGATCCTGCGGCGGCCGGGAATCATCGCAAGAATCCGCTCCAAGCGTTCGACGCGATCCTCGAGCGCCTCGGTACCGACTCCATCAATCGGTACTGGGTGCACGCCTGGGACGAGCGCACTCCCCCAGACGAAGTGAGCCGGCCCGGATGAGAACCGCCGAAGGTGCGTCCGAAATCCCTTCAAGATAGAATCGAATTCGTTCACAGCCGCGCCCAGCGCATGGAGTCCACGTTGAACCCACATCCCGGGGCGATTGCCGCCGCACTCGCGGTCCTCGCGGTCCTCGCGCCGGCGCACGCCGCGGAGCGCACGCTGCGCCTCGACCCCGCCGCCTCCCACGTCGACTTCACGCTCGACGCCACGCTCCACAAGGCGGAGGGGAAGATCCCCGTGCGCGAGGGGGAGATCCGCTTCGATCTCGAGACCGGCCACGCCTCCGGCCGTATCGTGCTCGACGCGCGCGGGGCGACGACCGACAACAAGGGGCGGGACGAGAAGATGCACGAGCAGGTCCTCGAGAGCGCGCGCTTTCCGGAGATCGTCTTCGTGCCGACCGAGGCTCATGGCTCGCTCGATCCCAGCGGGGCCGGGTCCGTCTCGCTCACGGGCACGATCTCGATCCACGGTGCGGACCATCCGTTCACGGTGACGGCGCAGGTCAAGACCGAGGGGGAGAAGCTCAGCGCGGCGGGGTCGTTCATGATCCCGTACGTGAAGTGGGGGATGAAGGACCCGAGCGTGTTCGTGCTGCGGGTCGCCAAGGAAGTCGAAGTCCACATCGAGGCGGTCGGTTCCTTGTGAGTTTCGTCCCGGAGGGTTCGAGGGCAGCGGGAGCCGGGAGGCGTGCGGCGCCGCCGCGCTCCGCACTGGCCACGATCGCGAGCGTCGGCAGCGCGTTCCCGCCCCACCACTACGACCAGGAGACCCTGCTCGCAGGGTTGCGCTCGCTCTGGGCGAAGCGCCACTACAACCTCGACCGGCTCGAGTCGCTGCACCGGAACGTGCTGGTCGGCGGGCGCCACCTGGCGCTCCCGATCGACGCGTACCCGGCGCTCCGCGGATTCGGCGCGTCGAACGACGCGTGGCTCGCGGTCGCGACCCAGATCGGGGAGGTGGCGGTGCGGCGCGCGCTCGACGCCGCGGGGGTCGGCCCGGGGGAGGTCGATGCGTTCCTCTCCGTCACGATCACCGGGGTCGCGGCCCCGTCGATCGACGCGCGGCTCGCCAACCGCCTGGGCCTCCCGCCCCGCGTCAAGCGGGTGCCGATCTTCGGCCTCGGCTGCGTCGCGGGCGCCGCGGGGATCGCACGTGCGGCGGACTACCTCAAGGCCTATCCCGAGCATGTCGCGGTCCTGCTGTCGGTCGAGCTCTGCTCCCTGACGCTGCAGCGGGACGACCTCTCGGTGCCGAACCTCATCGCGTCGGGGCTCTTCGGGGACGGGGCGGCCGCCGTCGTGCTCGGCGGGCGCACGCGCGCGCTCCCCGGACCGCGGGTGCTCGCCACGCGGTCGGTCTTCTACCCGGAGACCGAGCGCGTGATGGGCTGGGACGTCACCGATGACGGGTTCCGGATCGTGCTCTCCGCCGACGTGCCGGAGGTCGTTCGCACGCACCTGCGGCGCGACGTGGACGCTTTCCTCGCCGACCACGGCCTGGAGCGAAGCCGGATCGCGCGCTGGATCGCGCATCCGGGCGGTCCGAAGGTGCTCGAGGCGATGGCGGCGGCGCTCGAGATCGAGGATCGCACGCTCGAGCCGGTCTGGCGGTCCCTGCGCGAGGTGGGGAACCTCTCCTCGACGTCGGTGCTGCTCGTGCTCGAGGACATCCTGAAGAACCACGCCCCGGTCCCGGGATGCTACGGCGTGATCCTCGCCATGGGACCGGGCTTCTGCTCGGAGCTCGTGCTGATCCGGTGGTGAGGTGATCGAGGAGAGCGTGAGGTCGCGGGACTTGTACGTGCTGCTCGTCGGGGCGGTCGCGCTCGAGCGCGTCTTCGAGCTCTGGCTGTCGCGCCGGAACCTCGCGCGCGTCCAGGCGAGGGGCGGATTCGTCGCGGAGCGACGCTCGTTCTGGGACATGGTCCTGTTCCAGGTCGCGTTCCTCCTCGCGTGCCCGCTCGAGGCCGTATGGCTCGGCCGTCCGTTCCTCCCGCTGCTCGGCGTCCCGGCGCTCCTGCTCGTCGCGTTGGCGATGGTCCTGAGGTTCGCCGCCGTCCGAACGCTCGGCGACCGCTGGAACATCCGCCTGGTCGTCATACCCGGGCAGCCTCTGGTCACGACCGGGCCGTACCGATTCCTTCGTCATCCGAACTACGTGGCGCTCGCGGCCGAAACACTCGCCCTTCCGCTCGTGCACACCGCCTGGCTCACGGCGTGCACGCTCGTGCCGGTGCTCGCACCGCTGCTCGCGCGGCGGATCCGTCTCGAGGAAGCGGCGCTCGCGCGCCATTCGGGCCCCGAGCGCGCGGCCGCCGGGTGTGCGAGCCTCATCCCATGACCGATGCCGAGGTCCTCGCCACGGTCGCGGAGATCGCCCGCATCCACCTCACGTGGAGCGGTACGCTGCGCCCGGAGATGCGGCTCGTCGAGGACCTTCGTCTCGACTCTCTGAGCCGCCTGACGCTCGCGATCGAGATCGAGGATCACTTCCGCATCCGGCTCGACGACGAGGACGAGTCCGGGATCGAGACGGTCGCCGATCTGGTCGCGGCGATCCGGAGCCGTCTTGCGGCCTGATCTCGACACCGTCGTCGGGCTGCTCCAGCGGGCCGCCGCGGTCCCCGACGCGGGGATCCGCGTGCTGGACCGCGCAGAGCGGGAGAGCCGGCGCTCGTGGAGGGACATCCGCGAGCGCGCGTCCGGGATCGCCGGCGGGCTGCAGGCGCTCGGCGTCGCGCCGGGGGAGACGGTCGCCCTCGTGTTCCCGACGGGATTCGCCTTCCTCGAGGCGCTCTTCGGCGTGCTCACGGCGGGCGCGGTGCCGGTTCCGCTCTACCCGCCGGCCCGGCTCGGCCGGCTCGACGAGTACCAGCGGTTGACCGCGGCACTCCTCGTGGCGGCGCGAGCCCGGATCGTGCTCGTGGACCCGCGGGTGCGCCGGATCCTCGGACCGGCGATGCTCGAAGCGCGGCCCCCGCTCGGCTGCCGCGACCTGGAGTCGTTGCCCCGTGCCGCGTCCCTGCGGCCTGCGATCGGAGCGGAGGACCTGGCACTCGTGCAGTTCTCGTCGGGCACCACCGTCGACCCGAAACCGGTCGCGCTGTCACACCGCGCGCTCGTGACGCAAGCGCGGCTCCTGAACGGCCTCTGGCCCGACCGCCCCGGCGTGGCGCACAGCGGCGTCAGCTGGCTGCCGCTCTACCACGACATGGGCCTGATCGGCTGCGTCCTGCCCGCGCTCGAGCGCCCGGCCCCGCTCACGCTCCTGGCGCCCGAGGACTTCGTCGCGCGGCCCGCGTCGTGGCTGCGCGCCCTCTCGCGCTACGGCGCGACCGTCTCCGCCGCGCCGAACTTCGCGTACGCCCTCTGCACCCGCAAGGTGCGCGACGAGGAGATGGAGGGCGTGGACCTCTCGCGATGGGAGATCGCGATCAACGGCGCCGAGACCGTGGTGCCGGAGGTGGTCCGCGCGTTCGCATCGCGGTTCGCACGCTGGGGGTTCCACGAGCAGGCGATCACCCCGGTGTACGGGCTCTCGGAGAGCGCGCTCGCCGTGACCTTCTCGGAGCCGTCGCGCCCCTTCCGCTCGTGCCGGTTCGACCGCGCGGCACTCGCGTCCGGCCACGCGGTTCCCGACAGCCGGGGGGTCGAGATCGTCGCGCTGGGACGCCCGCTTCGAGGCTTCGAGCTTGCGGTCGGGGACGAACGCGGCGGCACGCTCGAGGAGGGAAGGGTCGGGCGCGTGCGGGTCCGCGGGCCGTCGTTGATGCGTGGATACCTCCACCGGCCGGAAGCGACGGCCGAGGCGATCCGGGACGGCTGGCTCGAGACCGGCGACCTGGGATTCGTGCGGGAAGGCGAGCTGTACCTCGTCGGCCGCGACAAGGACATCCTGATCGTGAACGGGCGCAATCACGCCCCCGATCCGTTCGAGCGCTCGGTCGCGGGCGTCCGGGGCGCGCGCCCCGGGTGCGCGGTGGCCGTCGCGTTCCACCCCGAATCGGCGGAGACGGAGGAGGTGCTGCTCCTGATCGAGGCCGCAGCGGGCGCGTCGGACGAGGAGCGCGCGGCGCTGCCGGAGCGCTGTGCCGAGCGCGCCCTCGCCGCGACCGGTGTGCGCCCCTCGGCCGTCGTCGTCCTCGAGCCGGGGACGCTTCCGCGCACGTCATCCGGAAAGCTCAGGCGGCAGGAGGCGTTGCGCAGGTTCCTCGAGGGAAGGCTCGACCCGCCCCGTCGCGTCACGCGCCGCCTGATCGCGGGAGCGCTCGCGAGATCCTCGCTTGCCTATCTGCGGGGCCGTCTCGGGGGCGAGCGCCGCGATGGCTGACCGCGACCTCGTCGTCGTCGGAGGAGGTCCCGCGGGCCTCGCGGTGGCGATCCGTGCCCGGCAGGCCGGCCTGCGCGTCGCCGTTCTCGAGCGAGGACACCCTCCGATCGACGCGGCGTGCGGCGAGGGGATCCTCCCCGATACCCGTGCCGAGCTCGTCACGATGGGGGTCGAGCTCCACGCGGCGGAGCGCTTCGAGGTCCACGGCATCCGCTATCTCTGCGACGAGCTGGCCGCGGAGGGACGTTTCGCCGGGACGCCCGCGTGGGGAGTGCGCAGGACAGCCCTCCACGCGGCCCTCGCGCGGAGGGCCGAGGCTCTCGGCGCCGAGCTCCGGTGGTCGACGGAAGCCCGAGGCCTCGCCGAGGGCGGAGTCGCCACCGAGAGCGAGGTGCTGGCGGCCCGCACGATCATCGCGGCGGACGGGAGGAACTCCCGCATCCGGAGCTGGGCCGGCATCGAGGTAAGGCCGGGGAGACCCGAACGGAACGCGGTCCGGCGCCATTTCGCGATCGCCCCCTGGACCGACCTCGTCGAGGTGTACTGGGCCGAGCAGGCGGAGGCGTACGTCACGCCGGTGGGGCCGCAGCAGGTCGGCGTGGCGCTCCTGTGGAACGGCCAGTCGGCCAGCTTCGACGCGCTGCTCACGAAGTTCCCGAGGCTCGCCGCAAGACTCGGGAGCGTTTCGCCCTCCTCGCGCGATCGCGGCGTCGCGCGGATCGGCGGGCGGCCTAGCCGCATCGTCTCGGGAAAGGTCGCGCTCGTCGGCGACGCGGCCGGGGGGGTCGATCCGATCACCGGAGAGGGGCTGAGCCTCGCGTTCCGCGGAGCCGCGGCCCTCGTCCGCGCGTTGGCCGCGGGCCGTCTCGACGACTACGAGCGGTCCCACGCGCGCGTCGTCCGCGCACCGCGCGCCATGGCCCGGGTGCTCCTCCTCCTCGAGCGGAGCGCCCGGCTGCGGCGCGGAGCGGTCGCGGCACTGAGCGCGGACCCTGCGCTCTTCTCCCGGCTCCTGGCGTTCCACACCAGCGCGCTCCCGGCGCGCCGCATCGGCCTGCTCGCGACGGCCCGCCTCCTGGCGCGCGCGGCGGCCGGCGCGCCCGCCTGAGCCGCCCAATGCGCGGAGTGCGTTCCGATCCGACCCTGCTCCGGCGCATCGCCGGCGGCTTCCTTCTTCTTCTCGCGCTCCCCGCCGCCTGGATCGCGCGCGGCGTCGTCCTCGACAATCGTCTCGAGCGATGGATCGCGCACGACGCCGCGGAGAGGCGACGCTACGAGGAGTTCCGCACGACGTTCGGAAGCGACGAGTTCATCGCGGTCGTGGTCTCGGGGAACTCCCTCTTCGACGCCGCCTCGCTCGCCGCGCTGACCGACTCCCTCGAGCGGCTGGAGCAGGTCCCCGGGGTCGTGACGGTGCAGGGGCTGCCCCAGGTCTACCGCGACCGTTTCGGCGGAGAGGACATCCCGGAGCTCGAGCGCGAGATGACCTCGACACCGTTCTATGAGGGGCTCTTCCTCTCGCGCGACGCGCGCTCGGCAACGCTTCTCGTCGGGGTCGAGCCGGCCGAAGGAGCCCAGGAGCGGATACGGCTCTGCACCGCGGTGCGCGACGCGACCCGCCCGCTCGCGGAGCGCGGGTTCCGCGTCGCGGTCGTCGGCTCCCCGGTGCTGATCGTGGCGCTCGACGCGCTGTCCACGCGCGAGGCCGGAATCACGTTCCCGCTCGCCGTGCTGGGCTCGATGATCGTCCTCGCGTGGCTCCTGCGCTCGCCACGCGCCATGCTCGTCGCCGCGGTCCACTCGGGAGCGTCCCTCGCCCTGTCGCTGGGACTCGTGGTCGCCACGGGCGGCTCGCTCAACATGCTGACGGCTGCCCTGCCCGCGCTGCTCTGGGTGCTCGGTCTCTCGTATGCCGTCCACATCATCAGCCGCTACCGGCAGCTCGACCCCGCGCTCGGGCCGGAGGAGGCGCTGCGGCGCGCGCTCGCCGAGACCCGCACCGGCGTGTTCTACTCGGCGCTCACGACCGTCCTCGGCTTCCTCTCGCTCCTCGCCGCCGGGCTTGCACCCGTGCGCGAGCTGGGGATGTTCGGTGCGATCGGGATGACCCTCTCGTTCGCGTCGAGCCAGACGGTGGTGCCGCTGCTCGTGCGGCTCTTGCGCGTCGGGCGTGGCGCGGACCGGGCCCCGCGCCTGCTGCGCGCCGCGCGCTGGGCCGAGCTGTCGGTCCGCTCGCCGAAGACGGTGCTCGCGATCGCGGCCGGGGTGCTCGCAATCGCCGTCGCGAGCATTCCCCGTATCCGCCTCGAATCGAATCCGCTGTCGTTCCTTCCGGCGCACGATCCGATGGTGGAGGAGTACCGCTGGGTCGCCGAGCGGGTCGCCGGCTTCTACACCGCCGAGATCGTCGTGCGGCTGCCGGTGCCGTGGACCGATCCGACCGCCTGGCCCGTTCTCGAGAAGCTCGCGCGCGCGCTCGCCGCGTCTCCGATCGTGGCGAAGGTGGTCACGCCGCTCGACCTCCTCCGCAAGCTCGAACAGTGGGACCAGGGGCTCGATCCCGTCGCCTACCGGCTCCCCGACAGCCGCGAGAAGGCGGAGAGCCTCCTCGGCAACCTCGATGCGAACGGCCGCGCCGTGCTCGCGAGCCTCGCCGCGCCGACGGGCCGCGAGGTGCGGATCTCGGCGGTCGTGCGCGAGATGGACGAGGGACGCTTCCTGCACCTGGTGCGCGAGGCGCGCGATGCCGTCGCACACTTGCCGGAGGGATGGAGCGGCTCGGTCACCGGGCAGGTGCTGAGTCTCGCGATGGCGCAGCAGAACCTGGTCTCGGCGCAGCTGCGAAGCCTCACCCTCGCCGTTGTGCTGGTGTTCCTCGCGGTCTTCGTCGGCCTCCGCTCGTGGCGGCTCACCCTGGCCGCGATTCCCGCGAACCTGCTGCCGATCGCGGTCACGTTCGCGAGCATGGCGTGGCTCGCGATCCCGCTCGACGCCGCCACGGTCATGGTCGCGAGCGTCGCCGTCGGCATCGCGGTCGACAACAGCCTCCACTATCTGATCGAGGTCTCGCGCGAACGCGCGGCAGGATCGGATCCCATCGCCGCCGCGCGCGGAGCGCTCGCCGTGGTCGCGCCCACGATCGCGGTCGCGACGCTCGCCGCGGTCACCGGCTTCGCCTCCCTCGTCCTCTCTTCCTTCCTTCCGATCCGGTACTACGGGCTGCTGTCCGCGATCCTGCTGGTCGTGGCACTCGCCTCCGACCTTCTCATCACACCCGCAATCCTGGCGGCGGCGGTCTCGTGGAAGCCGTGCCGCGTGGAGTCTCCGCGATGACGGCTTTCGCGCTCGCGGTCGCTTCGCTGCTGCTCGCGGCCGCTCCGCTTGGAGCGAACGAAACCGTGGAGGGAGCCGAGCGGGCGATCGCCCTGGCGGCGCACCGCTACGACGAAGCCGCGGCACTGGAAGCGCTCGCGAGCGCGCGTGCCCTCGCGGGTCATGCTCCCGAGGCGCGCGTCCGGGATCTCACGGTCCATGCCGGGCTCCTCGCCGCGGAGCTCCTGCGGGATCGCTTCGAGCAGACTCCGTCCAAGGACCGGACGCGAGACAAGCTGGGCGATCGGATCGACGCGATCGCGCAGGAGTCCCTCGGCATGATCGGCTCGCTCCCGGAGAGTTCCGAACGCCATCGCATCGAGGCGGACCTGCTCGCGACCCTCATCCGCTCCGACTTCCGCGCCAAGAAGTACGAGAAGCGCTTCCGAGCCGCATTCGGCCGCGCGCTCGAGCTGGATCCGAAGAACCCGAGGGCGATCGTGAGCTCCGCGAAGCCGTTCCTTTTCGCGCCGCCCGGGCGCGGCCGCGACCTGAAGGAAGGGATCCAGCTGCTCGACCGCGCGCTCGAGCTCGACCCGCGACTCGAGACGGCGCTCCTCCTGCGGGCGCGCGCGAGGGAAGAACTCGGCGATCGGACCGGCGCCAAGCAGGACTGGCGCGCGCTCCTCGCGATGAACCCCGACTGTGTACCCGCGCGTCGGGCGCTCGAGAACGAGGGACAGGAGCGGGTCGGACCTCATGGTTGACGTAGAGCCGCCACCCAGCGGAAGAACGCGGCGAGCCTTGAATTCCTCGTGCCGGGATCGACCGGAGCCCTCTGCTTCGGTGGCGGTCAGTCGTGTAGGGTGATGTCGGTCGGGATGTCCCCGAGCTCGAAATCGGAGACGAGACCGTCGACGTCCATGTGAACCTGCACTGCCTTGGCTCCGTGCGAACGTCCCCGGAGGCCTTCCCTGACGATCGCGTTCACGAGGGCCAGCCGCCCCCGACCGAGGTGGTCGCCGCGAACCGCCGCGTCGAGGCCCTCCTTGAACGTCAGCGCGCCATCGATCCGCCACACGCCTTTGGTGAGAAGGTGCCCGCCAACGTCGACGGTGAAGTACCGGGTGACCTTTTTACCCGCCATGTCTCAATAGGGTCCGCTGCAACGGAGCGGGCGTCAAGAGGAATCGCAGAAATGGCCCAGATCGAACCGAATTCCGGAAGGCGCATCGGGGCCCGCAGGGAGGTTCTTCCAACGCACCGGTTCGTCCGAAGGGTGGCGGGCTAGTCCCTTGCAATGCAGTTCCCGGCATCGCGCTCGTAGCCTAGATTGCAGGTCCAGTCGTTCCCCGAGGAGTCGATGTGGGCGTTGGTCGGCAGCGTCAGAACAGCGCAGGACGCGCCCTTCTTCCAGTACCCACGGTCACATTCCCAATCGTTCCCCGAGCGGGCGAGGTAGCCGTGTGGAGGGATCGGGACGGATACACACGCCGCGCTGCTCTTCTGGAAGCCCCGGTCGCATTCCCAGCCGTCGCCGGTACAGTTGAGATAGGCGTTCGGAGGCACCTCGACGGCCACGCACGACTCGCCGACCTTTCGGTGACCCCGTTCGCACCTCCAGCCCGTTCCAAAGGGGTCCAGATAGGCGTTGGCGGGGATCTCCACGGCGCCACATGCGTCGCGGAGCTCGCGGTAACCTCGATCGCACTCCCAGCCTCGACCCCTTGAGTCGAGATGGGCGTTGTGAGGTACCTGGACCGGCCCGCACGAGCCGCCGACGTCGCGATAGCCGTGGTTGCATTCCCATCCGCTCCCCCGGGAGTCCAGACGAGCATTCTCAGGCACCGTGAGCGCCACGCACGACTGTTCGACGATGCGGTAGCCTCGATCGCACTCCCATCCGCTGCCGTATCTCTTCGCGTGTGCGTTCTGAGGCGCCGAGACAGCCGCCGCGGATAGGACCGCGAGCCCGCTCGTCAGGGAGAGCACGAGAAGCAACCGCCAGCGGCGAAGAACCTGTCCTCGAGTTTCCATGGGCCAGACGCCTCCTTCGCGTGAAACCGCAGGGAGTAGTTTACCGGAATTGGTCAACAATGTCCACTCCTCCTCTTGAAGATGGACAAATATGTAGTAAAGTGAGTTAAGCGACGAGGGAGAAGCGTTGAATTTCTCGACTCTGGTGAGATCGCGGCTGACGAAGCTCGGTCACGGGCAGAAAGACCTGGCGCGCGCCGCGCAGGTGACGGACTCCTACATCTCCCAGCTCCTCAGTCAGAGGAAGGCCCCTCCGGGCCGCGACCGTACCGATATCTACCCGAAGATGGAAGCGTTCCTGCAGCTGCCACCGGGAGAGCTCGGGCGGCTCGCGGACATCGAGCGCGCCGAAGAGCTCCGGCGCCGGCTGGGTCGCACCCCCGAGCCCATGTTCCAGCAGTTTCGTGACCTGGTCCTGAGAAAGTGCGTTCCCGAGAAGCGTGCCGAAGTGCGAGCGATCTTCGATGCACAGCCGTTCGGGACGCTCGAGCAGCTGGTCGCCCAGAAGATGCTCGAAGTCGTTCAGCGCATCGCGCGCCAGGAGCTGGACAACGAGGACTGGATCCGACTGGCCGCGCGCGTGGGGGGGCGGAGCAAGGAGGCGATGCGCGTCATCGTACTCGAGTTCTTGGACACGGACGTCTTCCATGTCTCCAACGAGAACTGCGTCGACTTTCTCGACCCCCTCGTCGAGTCTTGGGACGTCGACCTGGAGACCCTCCGCCTCGATCTCACGCTCAAGGGCACGCTCGTCGCCGAGCCGCAACGAACCTTCATGTTCGTCGAGAGCGCTGCGAACGACCGCTCGGACGACGATTCCGGTCTCGTCGAATTCCTCCGGGACCCGAAGCTCAACGACCACGCGACCGAGGAGGAGATCCGCCTCCTCCGGCAGCAGCGCTTTGGCGGGAGGCGGCCGAACAAGCTGTACTACTACCGCGCGCTGCAGAATCTGAGGGATCCTCTCCATTTTTTCGGGACGTAACGGTCCCGGCGGGATTGCATCGATGAGCGAACCCTCGGAGAGAAGCTCAGGGTTTCGACGGATCGCGTTTCTGGGCGATCACTTGCCCCGCAAGTGCGGCATCGCGACGTTCACCTCCGACCTGCTTGCCGCCGTGGCGGCGGAGTATCCCCAAAGCCAGTGTTTCGCGGTGCCGGTCAACGACATCGAGGGCGGCTACGACTATCCGGACGTCGTTCGCTTCGAGATCGAGGAGCAGGACCTCGCGTCCTACCAGCGCGCGGCGGACTTCCTCAACATCGCCAACGTGGACATCGCCTGCGTGCAGCACGAGTTCGGGATCTTCGGCGGGCCCGCCGGCCGCCATCTGCTGGCGCTGTTACGCGAGCTGAGAATGCCGGTCGTCACGACGCTCCACACGATCCTCCGCGAGCCGAACGCCGACCAGCGGCGCGTGATGCAGGAGCTGATCGCGCGCTCGACCCGCCTCGTGGTCATGGCCGAGCGCGGACGGCTGATGCTGCAGGAGGTGTACCAGGCGCCCGCGGCCAAGATCGATCTGATCCAGCACGGCATTCCGGACATCCCGTTCGTCGATCCGAACTACTACAAGGACCAGTTCGGGGTGGACGGAAGGACGGTGCTGCTCACGTTCGGATTGCTCTCTCCCAACAAGGGGATCGAGCATGTCCTGAACGCGTTGCCGCCGATCCTCGCGGAGTTCCCGGAGGTGGTCTACATCGTCGTGGGGGCGACGCATCCCAACGAGCTGCGCGAGCAGGGCGAGGCCTACCGTCTCGGCCTGGAGCGCCTCGCGAAGAAGAACAAGGTCGATAGCTCCGTCATCTTCTACAACCGTTTCGTGGATCTCGAGGAGCTGAAGGAGTTCATCGGCGCGGCGGACCTCTACATCACGCCGTACCTCAATGAGGCGCAGATCACGTCGGGAACGCTGGCGTACGCGTTCGGCGCGGGAAAGGCCGTGGTTTCTACCCCCTACTGGCACGCCGCGGAGCTGCTGGCGGAAGATCGCGGCGTGCTCGTGCCGTTCGGCGACGCCGGCGCCATGACGCGCGCGGTGATCGGGCTGCTGCGCGACGACACCCGCCGGCACGCGATGCGCAAGAACGCCTACAAGCTGGGCCGCGAGATGGTCTGGAGCAACACGGCGCGGCTCTACTGGAACTCTTTCGAGGTGGCGCGGCTCGAGGGAGCGGCGCTGTCCCGCAAGTCGTTCGCGACGAAGACGCTCGCCCAGCAGCCTCGCGACTTGCCGAAGATGAAGCTGGAACACCTCTCGCGGATGACCGATTCGACGGGCATGTTCCAGCACGCGATTCTCACGATACCGCGTTTCTCCGAGGGGTACTGCACGGACGACAACGCCCGGGCCTTCATCCTCGCGGTGCTGCTCGACGAGCTGGAAGCGGAGCAGGAGCGCGCCAGGACTCTGGCGACCACCTACGCGGCTTTCTTGAACCACGCCTTCGATCCCGCCACGGGGCGCTTCCACAATCACCTCAGCTTCGATCGCCGCTGGCTGGACGCGCAGGGCTCGGAGGACTGCCACGGTCGGGCGCTCTGGGCCTTGGGCCTGGGGGCCGGGCGATCGCCCTACCGCAGCTTCCAGGTCATGGCCGGTCAACTCTTCTTGCGGGCGTTGCCGGCGGTGACGGAGTTCACCTCGCCCCGGGCGTGGGCGTTCGGCCTCCTCGGCATCCACGAGTACCTGCGCCGGATGAGCGGGGACCGCCAGGTCCACCAAAGCCGTGAAACGCTCACCGCGCGGCTCATGGATCTCTTCGACCGGTCCGCGCAGCCGGACTGGCCCTGGTTCGAGGAAGAGCTGACCTACGACAACGCCAAGCTCGCTCACGCCCTGATCCTCAGCGGACGTGCCGCCGGGCAGCGCGCGGTGTTCGAGCGGGGCCTCGACGCGCTGCGATGGCTGGCCGAGGTCCAAACCTCGGAGAACGGTCATCTGCGGCCGGTCGGAAGCAACGGCTTCTATCGGCGGGGCGGCCCGCGCGCCCACTTCGACCAGCAGCCGATCGAGGCGCAGGCGATGGTGTCGGCATGCCTCGAAGCCTACCGGGCCACCTCGGACCCGTGGTGGTACGAGCAGGCCCACCGCGCCTTCGACTGGTTCCTCGGCTGGAACGATCTCGGGCTGGAGCTGTACGCGCCCAGCACGGGCGGCTGCCGCGACGCGCTGCATGTGGACCGGGTCAACGGAAATCAGGGTGCCGAATCGACGCTGGCCTTCCTGCTCTCGCTGGCCGAGATGCGAATCATGCAGAACGCCGTGACCGTCTTCAACGAGCCGGTTCCTTGACGACGCCGATCCGATGAGCTCGATTACCGTCCGACGTAGCGATCTCGTCCTCCATCCGGATCGGAAACGAGTGCTGGCTCGGCCGCTCCATGTCGCGGGTCGGACTCGGGCCGGCAGGATCTGCGCCCAGGTCATGGCCCTGCCCGAGAGCGAGGTCAAGGCACTGCTCGAGCAGGTGGAGTCCGAGTTCGGCGAGCGACACGTGCAGATCCGGGAGTTCCTCCGACGCAGGCTCGACCAGGTGCGACCGTGGCTGCGCCTCGGCCAGAATCTCTCGGCCGAGCGTCTGCTTCTGCTGGGCGCGTACTTCACGCACGAGTATTCCCTTGAAGCGGCGGCGTTGTTCAATCCCTCCATCGTGCCGCACCCGGACCAGACGGACCTCCCGCCCGGCTCGTTGCGCTTCATTCTGAGCCTCAGGGCCACGGGCGAGGGGCACATCTCGTCCATCACCTTTCGCACGGGGTACTTGGACGACCAGGGGGCCATTACCATCCACGCGCCCACCCGGTACAGTCTGGAACCCGCGCAGGTTCCCAATGCGTCGTACGAAAGAGGGTTGTTCGCGCGGAAGCTCCAGGAGCTCGGTCTCGCAGGCGATTTCACCCGACAGGTTCTGAGAGGCTTGGGGGACGCGTTCACCCTGGACGAATTGCGGACCGCCATCCGTCTTGCCTCCGAGCAGCTCGGAGCACGGGACCAGGAAAGCGCCGCGGTCGCCCGGAAGACCCTGGCGCTGGCCCAGTCGAACTATGACGTGCAGTTCGCGCCGGAGTCGCGCTTGTCCGAGCGCGTGCTGTTCCCCGTCACGCCGTCCCAGAGCAACGGCATCGAGGACGCGCGGTTCGTGCAGTTCCTGAACGAGGACGGCACGCGGACCTACTACGCGACGTACACCGCCTACGACGGAAAGCTGGTCCTGCCGCAGTTCATCGAGACCCCTGACTTCCGCCACTTCAGGTTCATCACGCTGAACGGTCCGGCCGTACGGAACAAGGGCATGGCCCTCTTTCCGCGAAAGATCGCCGGTCTCTACGCGATGCTGGGCCGGCAGGACCACGAGAACATCTACGTGATGTTCTCGGACCATCTGCACTTCTGGAACACCGCGAAGCTCGTTCTGAAGCCGACGTTCCCTTGGGAATTCATCCAGATGGGCAACTGCGGCTCACCGATCGAGACCGAGGCTGGATGGCTCGTTCTCAGTCACGGCGTGGGGGCGATGCGCAAGTACTGTATCGGCGCCTTCCTTCTCGATCGCGACGACCCGACCCGGGTCCTCGGCCGCCTGCGCGAGCCCCTCATCAAGCCGAGCGAGAACGAGCGCGAAGGCTACGTACCCAACGTCGTCTATTCCTGCGGCAGCCTCCTGCACGGCCGGCAGCTCGTCATCCCCTACGCGATGTCCGACTACGCAACAACGTTCGCGACGGTATCCCTCGACGAGGTGCTGGCGGCGATGGAGTAGCGGCCTCCTCCTCGCCGATTCACGGCGTGTACTTGACCACGACCACGCTGACGTCGTCTTGCTGCGGGGCCGCATCCAGCAGACTCTCCCGCAGTCGCTCACAGATCTCGCTCGCCGGCAGGTCCTTGTGGGCGGCGAGCAGGCGCTGCAACTCGCCGGGGAAGTACTTCCCATTGCCGTGCTCGCCCAAGCCGTCCGTGTACAGGAGGAGGATGTCTCCTCCGGCGAGCAGATCGATCTCGTTGACTTCGTACAGCTTCTTGCGGCCATGCAGGCTCGGATGGCGCCGCTCGTCGAACCCCCCGGAAGGGAGCATGCCGACCGGGATCGAGGAGATCTTGCGATCGTCGCCGACGGGCATGAACCGGTTGTACTCTCGCGAGAACACCGCGGGCGGAGGGTGCCCCGCGGAGAGAAAGCGGAACCTCCCCCGGGTCGAAATCTCGCCGTAGATCATGGTGAAGTACTTGTTGATGCTCGACGTCCTGTAGAACCGCTCGTTCATGTGCTCGAAGATCTTGGTCGTGATCTCACCGAACATCTCGAGCTCGTAGTACGAGCCCAACAGGAACGCCTGGTGAAGCATGGCGACGATCAGCGCGTCGGTGATCCGATGCCCGGAAACGTCCGCGACCAGAATCCCCGCCCGATTGCGGTTCCGTCGCAGCTTCTTGGCGACCTTCTCCTGACCGGACCGCTGTGCGTCGTGGATGCGCTCCTCGAGATCGAACCGTTGATTGAAGTCGACGTACAGGATGTGATCTCCACCGATGCCCCCGCGAAGAGGCAAGGACAAGCCATGGATGTCCACGCCCTTCAGCCGCGGGATTGCGCCCGCAGACGGGTTGAGAAACCGTGCCAGGTCCTCGAAGTTCTGGAGCTCGACGAGCGCGAGCTCCTCCCGTTGGGCGACCGGCGTCTTCGCGATCAAGGTACGGCGCTCCGCGCCGCCCCCGCGCGCCGATTCGCAGGCTGCGGGGTCCGGAACCGGCCGAAGCCGACGAGCCTTCCTCGCTGCTCGTCCCAGAGACGGAGCGAAAGCGATTGCATGCTGTCCCACAGGCCGATCGCCTTGACGTTCCGGAACACCGGCTCTTCCCGGTGACACTTCTCCAGGTTGTAGTTCGGTATGGCGGGGCTCAGGTGGTGAATGTGATGGAACCCGATGTTCCCGCTGAACCACTGCAGGACCTTCGGCAGCTTGTAGAAGGAGGCGCCGCTCAGGGCCGCGCGGACGAAGTCCCAGTGCTTGCGCCGTTCCCAGTAGACGCCTTCGAACTGGTGCTGCACGTAGAACAACCAGACGCCGGCCGCGGTCGCGAGCATGCTCAGCGGCAGCTGGACCGACAGGAAGGCCTTGAGGCCGAGCGTCCGGCTCATCAGGACGACCATCACGAGCAGCGCCGCGTTCATCCAGTACACGCTGCGGCGCTCCCGCCTCCCCGCCCCTCGCGAGGGAACCCTGTACTGGATCAGGAACAGGCATGGCGGTGCAAGAACGAACAGCACGAAGGGATTGCGCACCAGGCGGTAGGCGAGACGTCTCCAACGGGACGATTCGCGATATTCGCGTACCGTCAGCGTCCAGATGTCGCCCTTGCCGCGCCGATCCAGGTCGCCCGAGGTGGCGTGATGAACCGCGTGGTTGTGCCGCCACTGCTGGTAGGGCGTGAAGGTCAGCACTCCCGTCACCACGCCCCAGAAGGTGTTCGCGCGCCGGGACCGGAAGAACGAGCCGTGGCCGCAATCGTGGAAGATGATGAAGATCCGCACCAGGAAGCCGGCCGCCGGAACGGCGAGCGCCAGCGTGATCCAGTACGAGCTGCTCCGCGTCCAGACCATCAGCCCCCACAGAACGAAGTAGGGGATCAGGGAGTTGGCCAACTGCCAGACACTGCTGCGGAGGGAAGGGGTCTGATGCCGTGCCACGGTCTCTTTCCAGGAACGCGCTCCCGGACCGGACCGTGTTTCGGCTGCGGGTGGGCTGATGGCTCGTTGCAAGGGGACTCCCGACGTTGCGCTGGTGGCCCAGCGCGGAGGGTCCGGGCCCAACGCGGTTGGGTACTGCGGCCCGAACCGATCGCGGGCGGGAGGGTCGGGCATGACGCCGGGCCGACCACGAGCGAGCGTCGGGGGAGCCGCGCAAGGTGAGCGCCGCTCGCGAGCGGCACGTTGGAGAGACGATTCTCCGACCACGATCATGCGGTGTGGTCTATTTCGGCTTCGGCGACTTCACTTTCTTCGTGCGTACGGGCTTCGCCGGAGTCGGAGTATCACTGGGCTCGAGCCGAACGACATCGGTCAGGAATTTCCGGGTGCCGTTTTCGTCGAAGTCGATCGTGGTGAGTCGTTCGTCCACGTAGCTGATCGTTCCGAGCCCGTAGATGGAATGGGCAATGCGTTGTTTCTCTGAGAACGCCCCGCTGCTCCTCGGCATCTTCGGCATCGTCACCTCTGAGCAGGACGAAATACTGCCGTCCTGTGTGTGCGCCGTCCAGGTTCGCTGCAGTGGACTCGAGCCGCCTCCGGGCGGAGTCCCCTCGCCTTCTCCCGTGCGTCGGGAATCCGGCGGGCAACGCAGGAAGGAAGGCCCGCGGAACAACGAGCCAGGGACGCCTGGCGAGAGGCGTCCCTGGCTCCGGTGTCTCGAACTCTCCGATTCCTCAGTACTCCCGGCGACCGCGCGACCCCTGGCCGAAGCCGCCGCCGTTGCCGCCGCGACTGCTGCGTTCCTTCGCCTCGTTCACGGTGAGGGCTCTGCCGCCGAAATCCTGGCCGTTCATGGCACGGATCGCCGCGTCGGCCTCCTCGCTGGTGCCCATCTCCACGAATCCGAAGCCTCGAAGGCGTCCGGTGTCGCGGTCGGTGACGAGCTTGACCTCCGTGACCGTGCGGCCGTTCTGGGAGAACAGCTCACGGACCTGCTGCTCGTCGGCGCTGAAGGGGAGGTTCCCGACGTACAATCTTGTTCCCATACCTGCAGACTCCTTTGGCTCTCGCTCGGAGAGCCGTTCTCAGGTCCTGACCCCTGACCCCGGATGGGTCGAGACACGTGCCGCGGCACGCTTGGCTTCGGCACATACATTATTCGTTTCTGTACGAGAGAATGTGGCCGGGACCTAGTTGCAGTCTAGCGCGCGGGTGGGGATCTGTCAAGCGTGCCTGGAGTTCCACCTCGCGATCCGATGCTCGCGGCTCACCGCGGGGGAAAGCGAGAGTCTGCGGATTTCACGGGGCTAGGAGGGCTTCTCGCTCCCCTCACCCTCGCGGGACTCACCGGGCCCGAGGCTTTGACTGGGGCTCGCGGTCGGCCGCGGCTCCGGCTGCGGCTCCAACGTCTTGCCGTGGCGCCGTGCGCGCTTCGCGGCGGCTTTCTCGGCAGTGCGCAGCTCACGCTGCCTCTTGACGAACGTGCTCCGGGAAGAGCGGCCCAAGGGAACCGTCCTTTCACGGCGCGCCGGCAGGAGAAACCCCCTGGTGCAGGCGCCGAGGTCTCCACTGTACACCACGTCGGGCTCCGGTGTCGCCCTCAACTCGCGCCTCGAAGCGCACCGCGGAAAGGGCTTCACGCCGGAACCGCTCGACGGCGACGACGAATCCTGTAGAATGCATGTGCGGGCGGGCCGAAGATCGCGACTTCATCACAACGCGGCGCGCGGAAAGACACGGGTGGCTACCAAACTGTTCGTCGGGAACCTGGACTTCAAGACGACACGCGGCGATCTCGAGGTGTTGCTCTCCGAGATCGCTCCACCGGTCGAGGTCTTCTTGCCCACCGAGCGCGGCACGGGGCGACCGCGCGGGTTCGCTTTCGTCCAGTTCGAGACGGAGGATCAGGCACGGCAGGCCATCGCGCGCTTCAACAACTATGAGCTCGGTGGCCGCCCGCTGCGCGTGAACCTTGCCGAGGATCGCCCGCGGCCCGCCGCGCCGTCGTTCGGCGCCAACGCCGGAGGCCGCACGGGAAAACCGAAGGGCAGCCGTCGCAACCTGCGCGCGAGGAAACGCTCGCTCTGAGGCCCGCGCCCGGCCCCGCGTCATTCTCGCCGGGGTGATCGGCTACACTCTGTCCATGGGACGACGTGGGCATCACCGCGCGGTGCCTCCGCGCGTCCCGCGGGTCACAGGAGCTCGGACCCGGGTCTCGCGAGCGCCGCGGGCGGCCGTTGCCGCGGCGATCGTCGTCCTCACGCTCCTGGCTTTCCGCGGGGTGCTCTCGAACGCATTCGTCATCTACGACGACAACGTCTACGTCACCGAGAACGTGCACGTCCAGAAGGGCCTCGACGGGGAGTCGATCGCGTGGGCCTTCACCACGACCGATGGCTCCAACTGGCATCCCGTGACCTGGCTTTCCCACATGCTGGACGTGCAGCTCTTCGGGCTCGATGCCGGCAGGCATCACGGGACCAACCTGCTGCTCCACGCATCGAACGCGGTCCTGCTCTTCCTCCTCCTGGTCCGCATGACGGGGGCGCTCTGGCGTCCGGCCTTCGTCGCGTGCCTCTTCGCCGTCCACCCGCTGCACGTGGAATCGGTCGCCTGGATCGCGGAGAGAAAGGACGTCTTGAGCACCCTGTTCTGGCTGCTGACGCTCGCCGCCTGGCTCTCCTACCTCGAGTCGAAGACGGCCGCCCGCTACCTCCTGGTCGTCCTGCTCTACGGCCTCGGCCTGATGGCGAAGCCGATGCTCGTCACGCTTCCGTTCACGCTGCTTCTCCTCGACTTCTGGCCGCTGCGCCGCTTTGCGCTCGCGCTCGGGTCCCGAGCGCTGGCGGGACTCCTGCGGGAGAAGGCGCCGCTGTTCGCCATGGCGGCGGCGTCCTGCGTCGTGACCCTGGTCGCCCAGCGAAGCGGCGGATCCCTGGAGACCCTGGAGGGGCTCCGTTTCGCCGAGCGTCTCGCCAACGCGGTGCTGGCTTACGCGTCCTACCTCTCCAAGACCTTCTGGCCGGCGTCGCTCGCGGTCTTCTACCCCCACCCCCACGCGGGCCTTCTCGCGTGGTCCGTGGTCGGGTCGGCGCTCCTGCTCGCGGGCGTCACGGCGCTCGCACTCCGCCTGGCGCGGCGAGCCCCGTTCGTCGCCTTCGGCTGGTTCTGGTACGTCGGCACGCTCCTCCCCGTCATCGGCCTGGTGCAGGTCGGGTCCCAGTCGATGGCCGACCGCTACACGTACGTCCCGCTCATCGGCCTCTTCGTCGCGATCTCCTGGGGACTCGCCGAGCTCGGGAGAGGGCGATCGGTCCGGTATGCCGTCGCCTCCCTGGCCGGCGCCTCGCTCGTCGCGCTGTTCGTGACGGGTCGGGTCCAGGTCGGCCACTGGGCCGACAGCGTGGCGCTGTTCGAGCACACCCTGGCGGTGACCTCCCCCAACTGCCTGGCTCACAACGACCTCGGCATCGTGCTGTTCGGCATGGGAAGGACCGACGAGGCGATCGCCCATTTCAGGGAAGCGTTGCGGATCCAGCCGGACTACGCCGAGGCCCACAACAACCTGGGGGCGGCCCTGGCGCAGACGAATCGCGTTCCCGAGGCGCTCGAGCATTTCCGGCAGGCCGTACGGCTCAAGCCGGGCTTCGAGGAAGCTCGCGACAACCTGCGCAAGGCGCAGGGCGTGCTGGGACATGACCGGGGATCTTGAGATGGCGTCGCTGCTCTGGGAGCCTCCACGGTGGCTGCGCAGGTGTTCGGTCTGGCTCTCCTTGCCGCCGGGATCAATCTCCGCGCTTCGATTCGGTGTATCCTCCCGCCGCGTGGGCCGGCCAGCAGCTCCTCGGCGGACCGCTGAGGGGCTGATCCCTGGAGGGCGGGACGGAGAGCCGGTGATGACCTCACCGCGCAGGGCGAGCCCGGAGCAGGCCAGGCACAGGAGCCGCCTCCTCCGGTCCCGATGAACGAAGCGAGCCCCGATCGAGGAAGGCCGCTCGCGGGCCTCCTCGTGTCCCAGTTCCTCGGCGCCTTCAACGACAACGCCTGGAAGCTCATCGTCGCGCTCCTGGCGATGCGCGAGCTGACGGCCCGGATGGACCCCGGCCCCGCGCTGCAGTCCGCGAGCCAGACGCGGGCCACGCTTGCGTTCGTCGTCTTCACGCTTCCGCTCCTCGTCGTGTCGATCCCCGCAGGTGCCCTCGCCGACCGCTTCAGCAAGCGCTCGGTCCTCGTGGCGACCAAGGCGCTCGAGCTGGTCCTCATGGCCGCCGGCACCGCGTCGCTGTTCTTCTCCCCGGGCGGATCGGCCCTGCCGCTCGTGGTCCTCGGCCTCATGGGCGCGCAGTCCGCGCTCTTCAGCCCGGCGAAGTACGGGATCCTCCCGGAGCTCCTCCCCCACGAGCGTCTCTCCGAGGGGAACGCCAAGCTCGAGATGTGGACGTTCCTCGCCATCATCGCCGGATCGGCGGCCGGTGGCTGGCTCCTGGACGCGACCGGTCCGCGCCCCTGGATCGCGGGGTTCGCGCTCACCGCCTTCGCTCTTCTCGGCTTGCTGGCGGCGCGCGCCGTCCCGCACGTCCCGCCGTCGCGGAGCGAGGCGGCGGTCTTCTCGACGCTGCGCAGGGCCTGGGGCGCGGCGCGCGCCGACCGGGTGCTCTGGCTCGCGATACTCGGCGCGGCGTTCTACTGGGCCATCGCGAGCCTCCTCTTCCAGGACGTTCTCGTCTACATCAAGTCGGTCCTGCTGGTCTCCGACACCAAGGCGGGGCTGCCGCTCGCCCTCTTCGGCCTCGGCGTGGGCGTGGGGGCCCTCCTCGCCGCGCGGCTCTCGGCGTCGAAGGTCGAGTACGGGCTGATTCCGCTGGGTGCCCTGGGCCTCGCGCTCTTCGCGCTGCTCCTCGGCGCCGCGGCGCCGGGCTTCCTTGGAACGATCGCGCTCATGGCGCTGCTCGGCGTCTCGAGCGGGCTCCTGATCGTCCCGCTCGACGCGCTGCTGCAGTGGCGCTCTCCCCCCGATCTGCGCGGAGGCGTGATCGCTCTCGCGAACGTGCTGGTCTTCTCCGGGGTCACGGTCGGCTCCCTCGCCGCCGAGGCGCTCTCGCGGCTCGGCTTCTCTCCCCGCGGCATCCTCCTGGCCGGCGCGGCGGCGACGGTCGCGGGGACGCTGTGGGCCCTCCGGGTCCTGCCGGACGCGCTGCTGCGCCTGGTGCTCGTGCTCCTGACCCACACCTTCTACCGCCTGCGCGTCGAGGGGCGCCGCAACGTCCCGGCCGAGGGCGGGGCGCTGCTCGTTCCGAACCACGTGTCGTTCGCCGACGGTCTGTTCCTCCTCGCGACTCTCGACAGACCCGTGCGCTTCGTGGTGGACGCGGAGTACTTCTTCGCTCCGCTCCTGGCGCCGTTCCTGCGCGCGCTGAACGCCATCCCCATCTCGTCGTCGGGAGGGCCGCGCGCCATCCTGCGTGCGCTGCGCGACGCCGGGAGGGCGCTGGACGACGGGGAGCTGGTCTGCATCTTCGCCGAGGGACAGATCACGCGCACGGGGATGCTCAACTCGTTCCGCCGGGGGCTCGAGCGGATCGTGAAGGGACGCAGCGCGGTGATCGTTCCCGTGCACCTGGACCGCGTCTGGGGGAGCATCTTCAGCCGTGCCCACGGCCGGTTCGTGACGAAAGTCCCGGAGCACCTCCCCTACCCCGTGACGGTGTCGTACGGCGAGCCCCTGCCGCGAGAAACGCCGCTCCACGAGATCCGGCGCCACGTGATCGAGCTGGGAGCAGAGGCGGCGGGGCTGCGCAAGCGCGACCGGAAGCCGCTCCACCGGCAGTTCGTGCGCGCGGCGCGGCGGCGCCCGTTGGCCCTGGCGTTCGTCGAGGCGGAGCGGCCGCCGCTGTCGCGGATCCGCGCGCTCGCGGCGTCGGTGGCGCTGGCCCGGGCCTTGCGCCACGCCTGGAAAGGACAGGAGCGCGTCGGCATCCTCCTCCCGCCGACGGTGGCGGGAGCGCTCGTGAACCTCGCGGCGGCGATCGCCGGCCGCACCAGCGTGAACCTGAACTTCACCGCGGGGCGCGCGGGGATGGAATCGGTCTCGCGACAGGCGGGACTGCGCAGCGTCGTGACGAGCCGGGCTTTTCTCGAAAAGGCAAAGATCGAGATGCCGGGCGGGATCGATCCGATCTGGATCGAGGAGTTGTCGGAGGGGATCGGTCCCTTCCGGCGCCTGTTCGCCCTCCTCCTCGCCCTGACCGCGCCCACGCGCGCGATCGAGCGCCTGTGCGGTGCCGTGCGCGCGCCGGCGCTCGACGACGTGGTGACCGTGATCTTCAGCAGCGGCAGCACGGGCGAACCGAAGGGGGTCGTCCTCACCCATTTCAACGTGGACGCCAACGTCGATTCCGTGGCGCAGGTGTTCGACGTGAGCCGGGGGGACAGGCTGCTGGGGATCCTCCCCCACTTCCACTCCTTCGGCTACCTGCTGCTGTGGTTCTCGGCCACGCGGCGGCTCGCCACCGTTTTCCATCCGAACCCGCTCGACGCCGGGATCATCGGCGGGTTGGTGCAGCGCTACCGCGTGACGATCCTCGTGGCGACGCCGACCTTCCTCCAGATCTATCTGAGACGCTGCACGCCCGCGCAGTTCGGGTCGCTGCGCTTCGTGCTCGTGGGGGCCGAGAAGCTGCAGGAACGGCTGGCCCAGAGGTTCGAGGACCACTTCGGGATCCGGCCCCTCGAGGGCTACGGCACGACCGAGTGCGCCCCGGCCATCGCGGTCAGCTCCCTGGATTTCCGGGCGCCGGGGTTCTACCAGCCGGGCTCGCGCCGCGGCTTCGTCGGGAGGCCGCTCCCCGGCGTCGCGATGCGGGTGGTGGACCCGGAGACGTTCCGGATCCTGCCTCCCGGCAAGTCCGGGATGCTCCTCGTGAAGGGGCCGAACGTGATGCGCGGCTATCTGGGCCGTGACGACCTGACCGCGCAGGTGATGCGCGACGGCTGGTACGTGACCGGCGACATCGCGCTCGTCGACGAGGACGGCTTCCTGCAAGTGACCGATCGCCTGTCGCGCTTCTCGAAGATCGGCGGCGAGATGGTGCCGCACGGCCGGATCGAGGAGGCACTGCACGAGGCGGCGGGACGCGCCGACCTCGTGTTCGCGGTGACCGCCGTTCCCGACGAGCGCAAGGGGGAGAGGCTCGCCGTCCTGCACACCCTCGATCCCGCGCTCCTCCCGGACATCCTGCACAAGGTTCAGGAGGCGGGGCTCCCCAACCTCTTCATCCCCCGGCTCGACCACTTCATCCGCGTCGAGCAGCTCCCGATCCTCGGCAGCGGCAAGCTCGACCTGCGCACGATCCGGCGCATCGCCGCCGAATCGCTGGAGGAGTGAATCGGGGGCGCCGGCTGACGGGCCCGGCGCCCCCACCCTCATTCGGTCACGGACAGGGCGAAGGGTTGGGACGCTCCGTCCCGGAGCTCATCGCACCCTTCGTGCCCTCTTCCCTCAGGAGGTTGCGTGCCGTGACCAGGTAGAACCATGGCGAGCCCGCGGGAGGCAGCCCGGCGTCCGTCGCCTGGTTCTCCGTCAGACCGTTCTGCGAGCAGGTCCCGTACTCGAGCGCCCCCAGGCTCGGCACGAGACCCCGGTAGAGGCTGTAGGTACCGGTCGAGCGCTCCGCATCCCACCCGAGCGCGGTGCGCGAGGAGAAGCGCAGGTTCCTCACCTCGCCCGGCGGCGGATACGCCACCGCGAACCCGCCCGAAGTGTGGAACGACGCGCTCGTCAATCCGCTCACCGCGACGCCGTCGCCGACCGCGTCGAGCTTGATCCGGAAGTGCGTCGACGAGAGCACCGCTCCATCCGCGGGATGCCCCGCGGCGTTGAAGGCGTACTCCTGCAGCTTGAAGCTGGCGCTCGTCTGGGCGAGCGCGGCAGGAGCCCACGCGCTCGCCACGATCACG